>Ga0207872_100140_pt1 | contig 59743 bp, 52 predicted proteins | sample Passage260B_FD_187372 | JGI IMG/M metagenome (GOLD analysis project Ga0207872, IMG submission 187372) | Cellulose adapted compost microbial communities from Newby Island Compost Facility, Milpitas, CA, USA - Passage2 60B (SPAdes) (version 2) ...
AGCAGCGGCACGCTGAGCAGCGCGGCCGCGAGCCACCACAGCTTGTCGGCGCGCTGTAGCTCCAGCCTCTGGTTCAGCCAGGTGAGGAGCGCGAGGAACGGTCCGGCGGCGGGGATGGCGGCGAAGCCCACGCCCGCGAGGAACGCCGCGCCACGACCCAACGCCTCCACGTCGCGCGCTCGCACGCCCGTCAGTATATGTGCGCGAACGTGAGGCGTGCCTCAGTCCCGCTCTGGCGCCGGAGGCCCTCCGTCGCGGCGCAGCCGGTTCAGCGCGGCCGCCACGGGGAAGAGCGCCCCGGCCGTCGTGAGCGTCACGTCGGTGGCGTTCATGGCCAGCGCCGCGGCCGCGAGCGCCACGCCTCGCCAGCGGCCCCAGCGCCAGGCGAGGCCCAGCAGCGCGGCCGCCAGCCAGGCGCCCGCCAGGAGCCCGGGCACGCCGTGCGTGGCGCCCAGCTCGAGCCAGAGGTCGTGGGCGTGGGCCGGCGCACCCCGGGCGTCGCCGGGCCTCAGGGCGCGCCACGCCTCGGGGAAGCCGCCGAAGCCCGCCAGCGGCTCGGCGGCGAGCGCGGCCGTGGCCGTCGACCAGATCTCCGCCCGCGTCACCGTGTTCGTGTCTGTGAGCACCAGCAAGCGCGGGGCCAGGCGGGGGCCGGCGAACGCCAGCGCCACGACGACCACGACGACCAGCGCCACGCCGAGCGCCGGCCGCAGGCGTCGCCGCGCGGCGAGCACGAGCAGCGCGGCGCCGAAGGCCGCGGCCGCGAAGGTCGCCGTCCGGCTGGCGGCGAGGAGCTGGAGCGCGAGCGTGGTCGCCAACAGCCCGGCGCTGGTCGCGGGGGAGGCGGCGAGCGCCTGGCCGGCCAGGCCCGTCGCGGCCCAGCCGTGACCCGCGAGGTTCGGGTCGCCGGACCAGAGGTCGAGGCGGCCGCCGGCGGCGGGTCGCGCGGCCCCACCGTCCGCGGACGCGAGCCTGACGCCCCGCAGGGCGACCTCCAGCCCCGCCTCCACCTGCAGGAGCGCGACGACCTCGCGCGCGTCCCCGGCCAGCGGCACCGACAGCGAGTGGGAGCGCCACTCCGCGCTCGGCAGCGCGTTCAGGGTCGGCTGCTGGAACACGTGGACGCCGGCCTGCGGGAAGCGCACCTGGACCCCGGCGGGCTCGACGACGCCGGCGGCCCGCCAGCCGTCCGGCGTGAGCGCCTCCACCGCGAGGCCGCGCACGTCCAGGTGGGCGACGTCGAGCTCGGGCAGCCTGACCTCGAACGTCCCGTGCGCCACGTCCTCGGGGAACGTCGCCTCCACCTCGACCCGGCGCCAGTCGGCGTCCAGCTCGAGGGGCGCGCAACGCGAGAACGACGGTTCGAACGTGCGCACGGCCAGCGCGCAGCCGTCGACGGTCGTCGGTTCCGAGGCCCTCAGCTCCACGGCGACGCGCACCGTGCGGCCGGCGAGCGGCTCGTCCGAGCGCACGCGCCTCACGACGTAGGCGTCAAGCGCGGTCAGCCGCGTGAACGCCGCGCCGTCCTCCTCCAAGCGCTCCTGGCGCGTGCGCGGCGAGTTCGTGTACCACTGCCAGCCCGGCTCGCCGGAGAGCCCGCGCAGCTCGAAGGTCAGCTCCAGGGACTCGGCTCCGGCGGGCACGGACCAGCGCTTCTCGACGAGGCCCAGGCCGTTGCGCCGGAACGTCGGCCGGTCGCCGCTGACGCGCGACACGCCGGCCACCAGGTCGGTGACGGTCGCCTCCGCGGGGTAGGGCGTCCACTGGGAGCGCGTGAGCTCGCGCTCCACCAGGGCGGCGGCCAGCGCCGCGACCAGCCCCACCGCCAGCCCCGCCAGCAGGCGCCGCCAGCTGCCGGGGACCAGCGCGACGCAGGCCAGGGCCGCGGCCGCGGTCTCGACCAGCAGCCACGGACCGTGACCGGCGACGGCGTGGACGGCCCCCACGGCGAGCAGCCCCGCCCAAGGCACGAGCCAGGTCCAGGAGAGACGGTCCCCGGACAGGAGGGCCCTGAGGCCGAGCAGGAAGGGCGCCACGAGCGGGAGCAGGGCGAACGAGGCCCCGCCGAGGACGTCCAGCCAGCCGGCGAGGCGCGCCCTCACCGCTCCGTCGCCGCCAGCCTCTCCAGGAGCGCCACGTGCTCGGCGAGGAGGAGCGAGCGGCGCCGCGCCCGCGACACGAAGCCCCTGGCCCGCGCGCCCAGCTGCCGGCCGGCGGCAGGGTCGCGTACCAGCCCGGCGATGGCCGCCGCCAGAGCGTCGGGGTCCTCGGGCGGCACGGTCACGCCGACCCCGTTCTCGTCCACGATGCGCACCGCCTCGCCCTCGCCGGCGTGGACGACGGGTCTGCCGGTGGCCATGTACTCCCACAGCTTCGCCGGCTGCGTCCAGTGGTAGAGGTCGTGCTTGCGCACGTGCGACACCAGCACCGTGGCCCGCGAGTAGGCCTCCACGAGCTCGTCGGGGCCGAGGTAGCCGAGGAACGTCACGTTCGTGAGGCCGTGCCGCAGCGCGCGCTCCTCCAGCTCCGCGCGCTCGGGGCCGTCGCCGGCGAGCGCGAACGGGACGTCGGGGAGCAGGCGGGCCGCGTCGACGAGCGTGGCGAGCGCGTGGTTGTAGCCCAGGAGCCCGGCGTACAGCACCTGCGGGGCGTCGCCGGGGGCCGGCAGGGCGGCGAGCCTGTCGAGCCAGGCGTCCGAGACGCCGTTGGGCACGACCGCCGAGAGCTCCGGCCGCCTCTCGAAGTAGGTGAGCAGCCCCTCGGTGGCGGTCGTCAGCGCGTCGCAGCGGCGGGCGGTCCAGAGCATCAGGCGCTCCAGGGCGCGGTCGAGGCCGAAGGTGCGCTTGCCCACGGCACGCGGGTAGAGCCAGGTGAGGTCGCGCACGTCCCAGGCGAAGCGCGCGCCCACCAGCCTGGCGGCCAGGAGCCCCATGGGGCCCAGGAACATGTAGGGGCTCGAGGCCACCACCACGTCGGGACGGGCGCGCAGCAGCAGCATGTAGGCCCGCAGGCAGAACCACAGCTCGGCGAGCAGGCGCAGGGGCAGGCTGGTCTTGGGGCTATGAGGGGACGGAGGCGGACGACCCTGACGCCGCCCTCCTCGGTCTCCATGCGGCCAGGCACGTCGTAGCCGTCGTACACGCGGTACTGCGGGTAGTGCGGCAGGGTCGTGATCATCGTGACCTGCCGACCCGCGGCCGCCAGGCTCTCGGCCAGCGCCGTGACGCGGTGGGCCGCGGCGTTGGTCTCCGGCCGGTAGTGCGGCGCCACGAGCGCGACGTGACGCGCCCGCTGCCCGTCGCGACGCGGCGCTGCGGCGCTCACCTCGGCCCTCCCGCGACGCGCGCGTAGACCTCGCTCATGGCCTCCACCGAAGCCTCCCAGGCGTACTCCTTCTCGACGTGGCGCCGGCCGGCCGCGCCCATCGCGGCGCGGCGCGCGGGGTCGAGGACGAGCTCGCGCAGCGCCTCCGCGGCGGCGACGGGGTCCTCGCGCGGCACCACCTTCCCGGTCACGCCGTCCACGACGACCTCGGGCAGGCCGCCGACGTCGCTGACCACGACGGGCAGGCCCACCGCCGAGGCCTCGAGCACCGCCACGCCGAAGCTCTCGAGGCGGCTCAGGGCCACGTAGACGTCCAGGCGGGCGAGCCAGGCCGGCACCTCGGCGTGCGGCACGGCGCCGACGAAGCGCGTCGCCTCGGCGATGCCGAGCTCGTCCGCCAGGGCGCGCAGGCGCGCCTCCTCCGGACCGCCGCCGACGACCAGCAGCCGCAGCCTGTCGGCGACGCCGTCTCCGTCGGCCGCGAGGCCCTCCCGCAGGCGGGCGAAGGCGCGCAGCAGCAGGTCGACCCCGTACTTCGGGGCCAACGTCTTCACGGTGCCGACGGTGACCTCGTCGCCCGACCCCGTGCGCGTCGCGGGCCGGAAGCGGTCCACGTCGACGCCGAAGGGCACGACGCTCACGTCCGCCCCGGGCAGGAGCTCGCGCGTCCGCTCGGCCATGACGCGGCTGGTGGAGCAGAGGTGGTCGGGGGCTCTCAGGTTCGCCGTGAGCAGGCGCCGGTGGAGGGCGGACCGGTCGGGGAAGTCGTAGACGTCGGCGCCCCACACGGAGAGCACGTACGGGCGGAAGCCGCCGAGGCGGCCCAGGGTGCCGTAGCCGCTGGCGTAGTGGGCATGGAGGACGTCGGGCTCCACCTCGCGCAGGACGCGGCGCAACGCCGGCGCGTTCGCGAAGAACCCGACGGGCGGCGGCACCGGCAGAGGCCAGAAGCGCACGGCGGGGTCGAGTGGCTCGCCGTGGTGGACGCTGCTGATCAGGTGCACCTCGTGTCCGTGCTGGGCGAGCGCGTTCGCCCATCTGACCGTGTGGATCGAGTGCCGCTTGGCGAGCAGGGCGATCCTCACGTCGCCTCCGCGCGGCTCGAGCCGATCGCCAGTACCAGCCAGACCAGGAAGCCGTTGGCCAGGTTCACCTGCGTGAGCGAGACCTCGAACATCTGGTGCACGAGCGTACCCACGAGGAACGCCCCCGCGACGCGGGCGAAGGGCGTGCGCCGACGGTGCCAGAGCTGGCGCCAGACGACCCAGAGGAGCACGAACAGCGCCGCCAGGCCGACGAACCCCACCTGCAGCGTCGTCTGCAGGTAGAGGTTGTGCGAGGACCACGAGAAGCCGGTCACGCTCTGCGCCTCGGTGCCGGCGCCGTGGCCCAGCAGCGGCCTCTCGGCCACAGCTGCGGCGAGGGCGTCCCAGTAGAGCTGGCGGCCGGAGAAGAAGTTCTTGGTGGTGAGCCGCACCGAGAGCTCCTGCAGCCGCCAGCCCCACTCCGTGTTCGGCGCCACGAGGTAGAGCCACGTGCCCACCAGCACGGCGACGCAAGCCAGCACGAACGTCGCCTGGAAGCGCCACCGGCGACGCGTGAGGACGGGCCAGGCCGCGATCACGACGAAGCTGGCGAACGCGGCCAGCCACGCCGAGCGCGAGGTCGTAGCGTAGAGGAGGAGCAGAGCGAGCAGCAGCCCCAGCGCGGCCAGGTTGCGCAGCGTGCTGAAGCGGCGCGAGGTCAGGAAGACGAGGAGCGGGAACGCCGACAGCAGGTAGGTGAACATGCCCAGGCCGTTGGGGTGGCCCATGTAGCCGCGGAAGATGCGCGGGAAGCCCAGCGCGCCCCACCACAGCACGTGCAGCGCCAGCAGGGCGAACGACACCCAGAACAGCGGCATCACCGCCCGCCTGTCCCAGCGCACCAGCGCCATCCCGGCGTAGAACCCCACCACCAGGACCACCTGCCCCAGGTTGGCGATCGCGTCCAGGCTGGGGTCCGCGAGGCTCGAGACCGCGTAAACGGCGACCAGCGGCAGGGAGCCGAGCAGGACGTCGAACGTGCGCCGGGGCAGGCCGCCCCGCGTAGCGCCGCGGGCCACGAGCAGCGCGGCGCCGGTGGCCAGGACCGCCGCCACCGCCGCGATGCCCGGCTGGCCCAGGACGTTGCGCGCCAGCGTCGCGGCCGGCGCCAGCAGCGCCAGCAGCGCGATGCCGGCCAGCCTCGCGGTGCCGGGGCGGATCGCCGGCGGGCCGTCCGCGGCCGAGCGCAGGCTCACGCCGGCGCCCCTTCGCGTACGGCCGCCAGCGTGTCGGCCACCTGGCGCGCCCGCGCGGTCCAGGTGTGCCTCTCGCGCGCCGCGGCCACGCGGGCGTACGCCTCCTCCAAGGCCTCGGGCCGGTCGAGCAGGCGCCGCGTCAGCTCGGCGAACGCCGCGGCGTCCTCCACGACCCAGCCCACCTCCTCGGCGGCCACGAAGCGCGCCGCCTCGGTGCCGGCCAAGGCCACGACCGGCAAGCCGTAGGCCATGGCCTCGAACAGCTTCACGGGCATCGCGAACCCAAGGTAGTCGTGCGGGCGCAGGACCACGGCCACCGCGTCGGCCTCGTCGTAGAGGGGGTCGAGGTCACGGCCGCTAGCATGCACGACCCGCACGTTCGGTGGCGCGTGGGCGTACGCGCGGCGCGCCCACTCCTCGGGGCGACAGCAGAGCGTGAGGCCCACGTGCGGCGCCGCCGCGACCGCCTGGAGGAGCGGGTCCAGGTCGTAGAGGGGCGGGTTCACGCCGCCCACGTACAGCAGCGGAGGCCGGACGTAGAATCCAATGGCACATGCTCACGCTTATCTACCTACTGATTCTGGCGTTGGCCGTCGCGTCATGGGCCAGGCTGTCGTGGCGCCGGCTGAGGCTAGGGCTAATCGCGGCCGTCGTGGCCACGAGTGTGACTCTGGGAGCGTTCCCGTGGGACCTCGTCCCAGTCGACCGCGCCGCGACCCTGACCCAGTTCGCGGTCCTGCTAGCGGCGATTCTATACGCGCTTGCGCGCTCGCGCGCGTCGGGCGGCGTGAAGTTGGGGTTCGTTATGCGGCCATTCACGCTGGGACTCCTCGCTGTCGGCGTCCTGATGGCCGCGGCGACGGCGTTCTCGCCGGCCCCCGGATACGGCGTTACCAAGACGGCGCTTTTCTGGGCACGGTCCGTGGTCCCCTACCTCGTCCTTGGGCTCCTCGGACCGTGGGGCGAGCGTGAGGTCCGCGTAGCTGTGGTCACGCTGCTCGTCACCTCGGCGCTCATGGGCCTCCGGATGATCGACGCCTACGACCAGTCAGGCGAGCGCGTCGCGTTCGCCAACCTCTACTCGATTGCAGCGGGGCGGATCGCCGGCATCGGAGTCACTGCGGCCCTCGTTTACCTCCTTTACATGCCCGTGCGTTCAGTCCGCCGGCTGCTCGCCATCGTGGCTGTACTCGCGCTGGGAGCCGTGGGGCTCGGGTTGAGCGGATCGCGTGGCCCCGTAGCGGCGAGCCTCACCGCGGTCCTCGCACTCGGCTCGGTTCTCACACTGCGCGGACGCGTGTGGCTACGCGTGGCGTTGCGGACCTGCCTTGCGGTCGCGCTCGTAGCTTCGTACGCCCTGGCGATCGGCATCCCCCTCACACCCTCTCAGGTCGCGCCGGGCGTGGCGCGGATAGTCCAGAGGTCCATGACGCTGGGAGCCAACCGGAGCGACATGGGGCGCCTGGAGCGGTACAGGGTGGCCGTAGACGCGTTCGTCGCCTCGGACTTCTTGGGGGTGGGCACGGGCGGCTTCGCCGCGCTCTACGCCGCTGAGCGCGGGTCCGAGGAGACCCGCGATTACCCGCACAACTTCCTGTTGGAGGCCGCGGCGGAGCTCGGGGTCGTAGGGCTGGCGTTGGTGGTGGGCCTCGTTGTCAGCGGCGTCGCTGCAGCGCTGTGGGTGGCCAGGCGCCAGCCAGGCAAGCACGCCGTGCTGCTCAGCGCCATGCCTATCTACGGCGCCGCCAACGCACTGTTCTCGTACGACTTAGCGGGGAACTACCAGATGTGGATCTTCCTGGGCCTGCTGGTCCTGGTGCGGGCGGGTCTGGGACGGGAGCTACGCTGGGCCGAACGTGCGGATCGCGGCTTGGCGGCCGCTCTTGGGTCGTGAGCGCCGCCTACCCCTCGCCGCGGGCGTCTCCGGCATGAGGACGGCACGGATCGGCGAAGTAGTCCGGGGAGTCGGCGCCCTCTGGCTCGCGCTCCTGCCGCAGGCCGGTGCGCTGCTACTGGCTGTGGCCAAGCTGATCGATGCGTTCGGGCCGGCCGGCCGATGGCGCCTGCCGCTGGGCCTGTGGGCGGCGTGGCTCCCATTCCTTCTGCCGGTGCCCGTGCAGCTCGCGGCCGCCAGCACGTTCGACGGATGGCTCACCGCGCAAGTGGGCCTCGCGCTGCTGGCGAGCCTCGTTGTCTCGAGCGAACGAGCCGTGCCATTCCGCTGGGTCCTGGCCGGCCTGGCGGCGGCGCTCGCGCTCATGGTCGTTGAGAGGTCGGTCTCCACGGGCCTGTGGGGGGACGAGACGCCCGCGCTCTCCTGGAGTGGTGTGCGCGGCGTCAGCACCCTCTCGGTGGACGACCGCGTCAAGGGCTCGTCCAGCTCCCGCTACGTGCCGAAGTCATGGATCGGCGTGGACCGCGACGGGCTCTACCTGGCTGAGCTAGAGGTGAGGGCCTCGTCTTCGGACTTCGGCTGGGACTGGTACCGCTACGCGGACGGCTTCGGGGTGCGGAGGGTCCCAGGTGACGAGGCCGTCGCGTCCGCTGTGGAGGTGCCACCCACGGGGGAGCCTCTGCGTTACGTCTCGCGCGAGGTCAACCTCGGCGAGAGCGTCGCCGGACGCCGCTTCCGCGCCCAGCTTGAGATGCGGAGCGAGACTCGCCAGGTGACGAGCGGCTGCCGGGGGGTACTGCTTCAGGAGAACGGACGGCCCTACAGGGGTGCCTGCCTGCCCGTGGAGCTGGGCCCCGAGTGGCGCGCGTTCGAGCTAGAGTTCTCGATCCCGGATGACTCGACCGTGACGGGGGTGCGGGTGGTGCTTAACGACCTCGAGCGAGACTTCGAGGTGCGCGGCGCTGTCATCGAGGAACTCGTCGCTGGGACGTGGCATACCCTCCCGGCCCCCGAGCCCACAGGGGTGGGCCTCATGCCCGCGTTCGCCGGCCGCAGGCGGCAGGAGCACTTCTCGGTGCGACTGACGCCCACGGAGTCGTGGCAGCGGCTCGCCCTGGCGGTGCCCGGGTCGGAAGCTGACGCGCGCGGTCGGCTCACGCTCCTCCTGCAGGTGGAAGGCGGGACGAGCATCATTGTCCGGGACGTCTCGCTAGCCCCGCTGGACGGGACGTCGAAGCGGCCGATCCCCTCCCCCTCGGAGCGGCTGCGACTGTGGTACCCGCACCCCAACCTTGCCGGGCACGCGTTCGTCTCTCTGGCCGCGCTCGCCCTTAGGGTGGCGCAGGGTGCGACCGCGTCGGCAGCGACCCTTGCCTAGGCGGCACCAGCGGTACTGTTCACCGGTTCCCGGACGGCGCTCGTCGGGCTCACTCTCGTCGCCTTCCTCAGCATCGCCGTCGGAGCCGTATGGCGGTCGGACGTCGCTCGGCCCAGGCTGGGCTCGCTCGGGATCCTGGTCGCGTTCGCGGCGTCCGCATTGGTCCTGTCGCTCGCGGGTGCCTTGCCGGAACGCCTGAACCCGTTGGCAGCCGAAGTCGGGACCGTCCGCCGGCCGGAGATTTGGCGGGCGGCGCTCGAGATGATGCTGGAGAGCCCGCTCCTCGGCCTCAGCGGCGACGGGCGGAGCTTCGCGGACGCCTGGCGCGTCGCCCACGAGGGCTCGGCCAGCGAGCCCCCGGTGCACGCTCACAACTTGTGGCTCGAGTTCGGCGTCCGCTACGGAGTGCCCGGCGTCGTGGGAGCGGTGCTGGGCACGGCCGCGCTCGTGGCCTTCGCTTGGCGGAGGTCGAGATGGCGGGGCGTCGCCGTCCTCGTTCCCATGCTGGTGATGCAGGTCGCCGACGCCACGCTCTTCACGGCGGGCGTGCTGTTCCCACTGATGTTGGCCATCAGCGCGGAGCTTCGGTCCGACTCTCCACGAGCCGGGTCGCCATGCTGACGAACGCGGCCACCAGCCGCGAGCGGGTGCGGTTCTCCACGACGTACCGCCGGCCCCTTCCCGCCAGCAATCTCATCTGCTCCGGCGAGGCGAGGAGCTCCCGGGCCGCCTGCGCGAGCCGCTCCGGGTCCTCGGGGGGCACGATGACGCCGATGTCGTTCTCGGAGACGATACGTGCCATCTCCCCCTCACCGGCGTAGATCACCGGCCTGCCCGCCGCCATGTACTCCCAGACCTTGGTGGGCTGGGCCCACTCGTAGACCTGGTGGCGTCGGAGATGGGCGACGAAGACGTCGGCCTGGGCGTACAGGCCGAGCAACTCGTGGCGCGAGAGGTAGCCGGTCAACTCGACGTTCCTCGCCCCTCGGGCCCGGGCGAGTTCCGCCAGCGCGGCGCGCTCCGGCCCGTCGCCCGCGATGACGAAGTCCGCCTCGGGCAGCAGCGCAGCGGCTTCGACGAGGGTCGAGAGCCCCTGGTTCATGCCGAGCAGGCCGGCGTAGACGACCTTCGGCCTGGACGCGGGCCGCGGAGGCGGTACCTCGAGCAGCCGCGCCAACCACTCGTCGGAGACCCCGTTGGGGAAGACGCTGGCCAGGGCGGGCTTGGTCACGAAGTAATCGAGGATGCCCTGAGTCACCGTCGTGAGGCCGTCGGCCCGGGCCGCGACACCCCGCATGAGCCCGTCCATCAAGGCTTCGAGCCCGAAGGTGCGCTTCCCCGTGGCCCGCGTGTAGAGCCACGTCAGGTCGCGCACGTCCCACAGGAACGGCTTGCGCCTTAGCCTGCTCGCCAGCAGGCCCACGAGGGCGTTGAACATGTAGGGGCTGGACGCGACGAAAAGGTCGGCGGGGCACGACAGGACGTGCCGCAGCGCGAGCGCGTCGAAGGCGGTCTCGGCCAGGAGCCGCGCCGGCAGCGACGTGCGCGGGACGATCCACGGGCGGATCCGGACGACCTCGACGCCGTTCTCCTCGCTGATCAAGGGCGAGCGGCCGTCGTAGCCGGCGTAGATCTCGTACTGGGGGTAGTGGGGCAGGGGCGTCACCACGCGCACGCGCCAGCCCGCTGCGGCCATGGCCTCGGCCACGGCCGTAATGCGCTGCGCCGCCGCGTTCGTCTCGGGCGCGTAGTTCGAGGTGATGATGACGATGCTCTTCACGTTGATCGCTGGTCCGCGCTGCCAGCGGTCCCTCCGTCGGCGGGGGCGGGGACGCGCACCTCGGCCCTCGACAGCGCCCGGTAGGCTACCTTCTCAGCCACGCCACGCGCCAGGACCCAACCCTCGTCGAGGGCCCGGCCCCACGCCTCGTGGTAGGTGAGGAACGTCGGTTCGCCCGTGAGGCCGTGCATCACCTGCAGGAGCTCGAGGTGGAAGCGATGGTAGAAGGGGCTCGCGAGGTTCCTGAAGCGGGCGGGCCCGACGGCCTTGTAGGCGAGGTCGTAACGGCTCCATCCCGCCGCGTCGAAGGCGGCGAGCCGCGCCTTCAGCGTGGCTGTACCGTCCTCGAACATGCGGCGGTAGCGGGAGGCGCCGTCCGGGGCGAGCCGGTAGGCGTCGTACAGCCCCAGCAGGGCGACGATGAAGCCGTTCAGGGTGTAGGCCGGCGGATGGACGGCGTACTCCTCGAACCACACGGCGCCCCGCAGGTAGGCCCGCACCCCTCCCGACTCGATGTCCCGCTCGAAGGGGACGAGGGCGGCGCGCGCCGCTTCCAGGTGCCGCGCCGAGCCGACTAGCGAGCCCGTCCGCAGCAGCAGCGAGGCCGCCTGGCCTTGGGCCATGGCCGACAGCCACGACACAGCTCCCCTGTGCGGGATCGGGTAGCGCCACACGATCCCCCCTGCCTCCTCCGTCCCGGCATCGATGAGCGCGTCGGCCACCGCGCGGGCCGTGTCCAGGTGGCTCTCGTCGCCCCCGTCCAGGTACAGCTGCAGGTGACCAAGCCCAAACTGCGAGACGTGCACGGGGTTCAGGTACTCCGTCCCGGCGTAGACGGAGAGCGGCAGCGGGCCGAGGAACCGACCGCCGTAGTCGGCCTTGCGCCGCAGGTCGTAGTGGTAACTCCGCAGCGGATCGTCCCACGCTAGCTCGGCCGGGTGCGGGGTGTGGAAGTAATCCCTGGGCGTGACGGCACGCTCCAGGAATCGCAGAAGGCGCCGTCTCATTCGACCACGCCCTCGTACACGCTCTCCAGCGCGTCGATGCACGCCGCCCAGGAGTAACGGTCCTCGACGTGCCGTCGATCCGCATCGCCGAGGCGCCGCCTGAGCTGGGGGTCGCGGACGAGCTGCATCAGGGCCTCGGCCGCGGCGACGTGGTCGTCGCGCGGCACGACCAGGCCGGTGACGCCGTGCTCCACGACCTCCGGCAGGCCTCCCGCGTTGCTGACGACGACAGGAAGCCCCATCGCCGACGCCTCCAGCACGGCGACGCCGAAGCTCTCGCTGTCGAGCCGGCTCAGGGCCACGTAGACGTCGAGGCGCGCGAGCCACGCGGGCACCTCGGCGTGAGGCACCGGGCCGACGAAGTGCGTCACCTCGGCGATCCCCAGATCCTCGGCCAGCGCGCGCAGCCGGTCCGCGTCAGGCCCGCCGCCGACGACGAGCAGCCGGAGCCTCTCGGCCGGGTCGGTCCCTCCCGCCGCGAGCCGGTCGCGCACGAGGGCGAAGGCGCGCACCAGGAGGTCCACGCCGTACTTCGGCGCCAGCGCCTTCACCGTGCCGATCGTGACCTCGTCGCTCCGCTCCCGACTCCGGGATGGTTCGAAGCGCTCCAGGTCAATCCCGAACGGCACCACGGCGATGCTCTCGAGCGGCGCGAGGCTCCGCGTTCGCTCGGCCATCACGCGGCTGGTGGAGCACACCCTGTCGGCGGCCAGGAGGTCGCTCCTGACGAGCGCCGCATGGAGCGGCGACCGGCGCGGGAAGTCGTAGACGTCGCTGCCCCATACCGAGAGTACGAACGGGTGGAAGCCCGAGAGGCGCCCCAGAATGCCGTAGCCGCTGGCGAAGTGGGCGTTCATCACGTCGGGGCGCACTTCGGCGAGCAGCCGCCTCACCGCGGTCGCGTTGAGGAAGTAGCCGGCGGGAGCGCGCCATCTGAGCCTGTGGTAGCGGACCCTCGGGTCGAGCGCGTCGCCTCCCTCGGCGGCGCTGATGAGGTGGACCTCGTGGCCGCGCCCCGCGAGCCCGTTGGCCCAGCGCACGGTGTGGATCGCGGACCTGTTGGCCAGCAGCGCCACGCGCATCGGCTACCCTGTCCTCCCCTCGAGGGAGCGCGGCCCGCGGCGAGCTCGGACCTCGGTGAGGGTGGCCGCGACCTCCGCCGCGCGCACGCGCCACGTGTGGCGCGGTGCCGCGGCGTGCACCTGTCGGTACGCCTCGTCGAGGCGAGCGGGGTCCGCGATTAGGCCGTCCACCAGAGCCCTGAACTCGGCGGGAGAGTCGACCGCCCAGCCCGTGTGCTCCGCACGAACGAAGCGCGCGGCCTCCGGGGAGCCGGAGACGATCATGGGGAGGCCGTGCTGAATGGTCTCGAAGAGCTTCACCGGCATGGCGAACCCGCGGTAGGGATCGCTCGCGAGGAAGAGCAGCGTGGCGTCCGCCTCCGCGTAGTGGCTCGCGAGCTCGGGCCCGCTGGCGTGCACCACCCTCACGTTCCCCGGCAGGCTGTAGCGGTGCCGCACGGCCCTCCACTCGGCCTCGCGACAGCAGACGGTGACGCTCGCCGACTGGGTCAGACGGGCTGCCTCCAGGAGCGGCCCGAGGTCGTACACGGGCGGCGCGACGCCGCCGACGTACAGGAGCCTCAGCTCGGCGAGACCGGGTCGAGCCCGCCGCGGGGCCTCCGGGACCGCATCGATGCCGGGCGGCAGCGCCGACATGCCGCCCTCGAAGGCGGGTGACGGCAGGGCGTCGCGCATCCCCAGCGACGGCAGGAACAAGTGGTCGGCCGCCGACAGGTACGTGCGCCACTCGAGCCGGTAGAAGACCAGCGACGCCAGGCGCTTCGCGAGCGAGTAGTGCACCCTGAAGTGGGGGAACCGCCAGTGCACGTCACGGTAGAAGACGCCGACCGGGATGCCGCTCGCGTGCGCGAGCCGCAACACCCTGGCGTCGAGGAACGGAGCGGTGGGCAGGTGGTGCGGCTCCGTCAGTGCGGGGGGCAGCGTGTGAGACTCACTGTACGCGAAGTCGAAGGAGCGTCCATGGGCCAGCTCGCGCCTGAGCGCCTCGAGGCGGGCGCGCCGCTGAGCGGCGGTGCCGGTGACCTCGAATACTTCGTACCCCAGCGAGCGGAACGCGGCCAGCATCTCGTACGGCCTGACCCGGCTGCCCGAGTCTCCGCCCGGGGCTACGGGGTAGGGGTGATGGAACACGCAGGAGCCGCTCAGGTCCACTTGTTCCACATGCCCTCCAGGGCCTCGACGATCCGCCGCGCTGCGTCCCCGCCGCCGTAGAACGGCGGCGCGTCGTCGGGCACGGCGTTCAGGGCGTCCCGCACCGCGTCGCGCAGCGCCGCCGCGCTCAGAGGGGTGACCAGCCTGTTCCAGCCCGCGGCGACGGTCTCCGTCCACTCCGTCTCGTCTCTCACGGTCACGCAAGGGACCCTGAGGAAGTACGCCTCCTTCTGCACGCCCCCCGAGTCGGTCACGATGGCGCGGGCGCGCGCCTCCAGCGCCAGCATGTCCAGGTACCCCACCGGCTCGAGGGCGACGAGGCGGGTGAGGAGGCGCTCCAGGCCCTGCCGCTCGATGGCGCGCCGCGTGCGCGGGTGCAGCGGCAGCACGACCGGGAGGTCTTCCGCCGTGGCGGCAAGGCCCTCGAATATCCCCTCGAGGCGGTCCGGGGCGTCCGTGTTCTCCGCGCGGTGGATCGTGGCCAGGACGTAGCCGCCTGCCGGCTGCGACCCCAGCGCCCGGAGCGGGTCGCGGTCCCGCGCCTGCCGGGCGTAGTACAAGGAGGCGTCGTACATGACGTCACCGACCTCGAAGACCTTGGTCGTGTCCACCCCCTCGCGGAGCAGGTTCGCCGTAGCGGTCGCCGTGGGCGTGAAGAGGAGGTCCGACAGGTGGTCGGTGAGCACCCGGTTCACCTCCTCGGGCATGCGTCTGTTGAACGACCGCAGGCCCGCCTCCACGTGCGCCACGGGGACGTGCAGCTTGGCGGCCGCCAGAGCCCCGGCCAGGGTCGAGTTCGTGTCGCCGTAGACGAGGACGACGTCGGGCTCGGCCGCCACGATTACGGGCTCGATGGCGATGAGCATCCGCCCGGTCTGGTCGCCGTGCGACGAGGACCCCACCCCGAGGTGGTGGTCCGGCTCCGGTATCCCGAGCTCCTCGAAGAAGACCTGCGACATGTTGCTGTCGTAGTGCTGGCCAGTGTGGACCAGGACCTCCTCATGGCGACCGGAGGCCCTTAGCGCCCGGGAGACCACCGCCGCCTTGACGAACTGCGGCCGCGCCCCCACCACGGTAAGGACTCTCATCGCGTGCGTCCTCCCCGGCCGCCGCTGTCGATCAGGGTCAAGAAGACGCGCCTGTCCGCCGCCGTCAGGAGCTGTGAGTTGTGCCACAGCAGCGTGAAGTCCCCCCCGAACGCCTCGCAGCGCGACCGCAGCTCCAGGGCTGCCTGCAGGGCGCTGCAGTGGTCCAGTCCCATGTGGTCCTTCCTGAGCAGGGAGGCCTCCATCACCACCAGGGGCCGCTCGCGCAGCGCAAGGGTGCGTCGCTCCTCGACGTCGAACACGCGGTGCTCGCAGCAGGTGCCCGAGCGGAAGCCGACGTGGTCCGCGAAGCCGACGGTGGAGTCGTAGGCCAGCCCCGCCGCCTCCCAGGCGCGCCACGTGAGAGGAGCCTGCCAGCGCAAGAAGTGCTGCCTTCCGCCCCACTCGGCCTGTTCTACCCCGAGGCGGCGGGCGGCGTCCATCAGCGACCCGAACTCCCGGGCGATCGCGCCCGGGTCGTCGTGGCTGGCGTAGCTGGCGTGCAGGCCGATCTCGTGCCCCCGGTCGTGGATACGCCGCATGAGGCTCGAGATCCAGGGGTCGTCGAGCGTGTACTCCCCGTCGATCCGCCCGGCGGTGTGGCCGGCGATGAAGTAGAAGGCGCTCCTGAGCCCCTGCTCCTCGCAGGCGTCCATCAGGAAGTCGAAGGTGTTGTGAGGGTCGAAGCGGTGGTCGCCCCTGCGCCGGCCGCGGTAGGCGCGCACCCGGTTGACGGCCACGGCGGGGGCGCGCCGCCGCAGCACGTCGGCGGCGGCGGCGCGCAGCGTCGCCCCGAGGCCGCCTTGCGGCACCAGGGGCCAGTCGACGTCGTGGGTGACGATGAGCCGCGGGGTCCTGGCCCTCGTCTCGAGGCCGGGCCAGAGGCGCCGCAGGCAGGCTAGGAGGATTCGCGCGTACTCGTCGACGATGGGTCGCAGCAGGAGGCCCTCGCGCCAGGCCAGCGACGCGCGGGCGGGGAAGCGTCCGTGCGCGTCCCTCTCGGGGACGACGAGCTCCTCGTAGCGCGTGAGCATGAAGAAGGCGCCGCCGAAGACGTCGAGCCGCAGCTCCAGCTCGCGCTCGTCACCGACGAGCCACGCCGCTCCCCGGGCCGTCCCGTAGAGGACCGGCGCGTTAGGCACGAGCTCAGCTACCTCTGGCAGGTCTTGGGCGACCTGCCAACGGTGGAGCGGCTCCCGAGGCATGGATTGAGGCGTTAGCCACGCATGGCCCGGGGTGGTGAAGAGGCCGTCGGTGACGAGGAGCCTCTTGCCCTCGGTCTCGTCGGCTAGGCGAATCTCCGTCCAGGCCTCATCATGTGGCTCGGCACGGTACTCGAGGCCGAGGATGGTTCCGAGCACGACGTCGATGGCGTAGCGGCGCTCGGGCTCGTACGACGGCGGGTAGCGGACCAGCAGTCGCGCCATGGGCTCAGAGCCCGCTCCGCGAGCCCCTGCGATACACCCAGTGGGCGCGGACGGCGCCGCTCGCGTGGTCGCGGAAGGCGGACAGCACGTTCCGCCCCAGCACCTTCACGAGGTAGTTCGTGGCCTCCACCGCGTAGCCGGCGTCCTGGTTCGCCTTCAGCGAGGCCTGGTTGCCGGCCTCCACGACGATCGTCACCTTCGCGCAGCCCACCTCCTCGAACAGGTAGCGGTTGCCCTCGCGGACGAGCTCCTTGTAGAGGCCCTGCCGCCGGTACTCGGGGTAGGTGAAGGCGTTGAAGCCGTAGGCGATGCCGGGCGTCACGGGCACGTTGTCGTGCCAGACGACCTCGTCGCGCGGGTGCAGCACCCACCGGAACCCCGTCGGCCGCTGGCTGGCGCGGTCGACCCCGAGCACCAGGGTGACGTCGGGGTGGGCGAGGCGTCGCGCGAGCCGCTCCGTCCCCACCGTGGCGGATAGCGCGGCGAGCTGCTCCGCGGGCAGTGCACTGACGGGCGTGGCCCCTGAGAAGATGCTGACGGTCAGTCGCTCGGCCAGGACTGCGGTCCCCTCTGCTGGCGGGGCGGTCGTCTGGGCGAGGAGTAGGCGCTTCTTGACGGAGTACACGGCCACACCGCGCCGCGGCGGAGCGCTCGACGAGGGCCGCTCGGTCTGGGCGACGGTCACGCGCGTCCTCCGTCCAGCGCCGCGCCGGGGGCGCTCCGGGGCGCGTCGGTCCGGCGCCGCGCGCGCCCGAGGGCCCATCGCGCGAGCAGTTTCGCGCCGTCCACGAGCGCCCTCGCGGCAACGAGGGGGTCGTCACCCTGGAACTCCGCCTTGACGACGCGCCCTGGGCCGTGCAGCTCCCGCCACCAGGCGACGGGCCCGCGTCTCCACGCGGGGTGGTCGTCACCGTACCTGAACAGCGAGTTGATGGCGTCCTGGACGACCTTCGCGTAGCGCACGGCGCCGTCGGCGGGCTGGGGGCCGGGCGCGGGCAGATCGGCCGCACGACCCGTGAGGTCCAGGTACGCGGTCCACGGCAGGTCCGCCCCCGCGTGTGACGTGATGCCCACCCATGACCAGGAGCGAGGGTTCACCTCGATCAGGACGAGCTCGCCGGTGGCGTCGTGGCGCTTGTACTCGAACTCGAGGATGCCGCTCAGGCCCAGCTCCCGCACCACGCGATCGACCTCGTCGAGCACGTGGTCGGGCACCGAGGCGTTCCCACCGACGACGCAGTCGCCGATGTCGGCCGGGTAGCCGCGGACCTTCCTGCCCGAGAACCGGGCCCTGACCTCGCCTCCGGGGGCCGCGTAGACACCGACCGTGTACATGCTGTTGGATAGGCCGGGCACGTACTCTTGGAAGACGAGGTGGGGCAGCCATCGCGCCTCGCGGGCCAAGAACGCCTCGAGCGCCGACCGGTCATCGATTACGGTGAGCCGCAGGCGGTCCATCTCTTTGTGGAACGTGTCCTCGCCGGCGTCTGCGGATACACGCCGATGCTTCGGTTTCGCTGCCAGCGGGAACGCCCCGTCTGGCAGCGTACCGAGCTCGTCGAGGGAGTAGGTGCGCGGCGTGCGGTAGCCGCGCTCTTGGCCCAGCGCGTAGAAGCGGTCCTTGTCGATTACCAGCCGGACCGCCTCCCAGTCGCCCACGCACGGGATGGACACCTCCTCCAGTCGCCGCTTGTGCCTAGTGACGGCCATGGCGTAATGGTCGTTCGTGGGAAAGAGAACGGGCTTCAGCGGGTAACCGGAGCAGTGCGCGTGGAGGAACTCGACGAACCCCTTCTCGTCCACGGACGGGTCGGGGCAGCGGACGTAGCGGGCGTAACGGGAGTAGGTGCCTATCGAGCGCGAAGTGTCCATCGCCACGCACGGGACCCCGCGCCTGCCGAGGTCCTGGATGATGCTTAGACCGTTGTAGCCGCAGTTGAAGACCACGGCCGGGTGGGCCACCGCGCTCATGGCGTGCGCTGCCCGGGTCGCGAGGTCTCTCGGTGAGGGTCCCCGGGCATCAGCAGCTGTGCCCGCGCGGGCTCATGAAGACGAGATGCGCCTCGGTACCTGGCGGGTCGCGCCATCGCAACACCGATACCACGTTCACCCCGAGCACCTTCAAGAGGAAGTTGTCGCCCAGGTGCTGGTAGCCCAGCGACCTCAGCGTGCGCAATGAGGGGATGTTGCCGGACTCCACGACACCGAACACGCGAGCCCGGCCCAGCCCGACCACGAAGTAGTCTTGGACAGCCACTATGAGCGCCGTGAACAGCCCGTGCCGCCGGTGCTCGGGCAGGACGTAACCATGGAAGAGCAAGGCCGTTCCCGCGCGGACCGGCACGTTGTCGTGCCAAGCGGTCCCGCGCTCGGGGGCGAGCCCCCAGACGAACCCTGCGGCGGCCCCGTCGGGCGCGGCGGCGACGAAGAGTGCCAAATCGGGGTCGGCAAGGCGACGCGCCAGCCGCTCCTCGCCGATGGCCTGGGCCAGCGACCGGCGCAGGGTCGCGGGCATCTCGCGTCCCGAGCCCGCGCCGTACCCCGACAGCTCGTAGAGGTCGAGCGACGGCGCCGAACGGGTGGGGGCGTCGAGCGCGAGGACCAGGCGGCGCTTCAGGAAGTTGCGTTCGCACCAGGCTCCGAGCAGGCTCCGCTCCGGTACAGCGGTCGGGTACGGGAGCGCGCGGTGCGGCGTCAAGACCGGCCGGCGCCGGACCCCGCGTGTGCCTCGATTCGGTGCCGGATGAGTCGGGAACAGACCACGTACGCCATGACGTAGTTTGTGGCCAGCCCGAGTGAGTGTGTTAGGACCGCCGTCTCGGGCGACAGCCCCAGCCGGCCCGCGGCCACAACAGGGCCAACGGATAAGAGCATCTTACTGGCGTCGAGCAGGAGCATCGCGCGCTGGGCCTCGAGGATGCTGAAGGTCTGGGAGACGGGGCCGAAGGCGAACTGGAAGAGGAGGTACGGCGCCAGGAGCTGCGCGTAGACGCCGGCAGCGGTCCAGCGGTCGCCGAACAGCGTGGCGAAGGCCCAGGGTCCGACGGCGGCGAGCAAGCCGAGCGGCACGGCGCCGACGAGCAGCAGGCGCCGCGCCGTCCGCTGGAAGAGCGTAAGCAGGCCGCGCGGGTTGTCGCGGGCCAGCCTCGGCGCCTGGCCGTAGTAGACCTGCGAGACCGCGTTGGCGACCATGTTCAGGGGGGACCTGAGGAGCCTCTGCGCGAAGAAGTACCAGCCCGCCACGGCCGCGCCGAAGTAGGCGGTGAGGAGGACGCTGGGGAGCTGGAGGCTGGAGCTGTTGAGGAGGGCCCCGGCGGTCGAGTACTTGGGGAACCTGTCGTAGCGCCGCGCCGCGGCGAGCATGGCCCGCGGGCGCACGCGGCTGAGCGTGGGGGCGTCCAGCCGTAGCACCCGCGACGCCAGCGAGGACGAGCCGGCGGCCTGGCCGACGACCTGTCCGACGATCAGGCCGATCGGCCCCAGCCGTAGCAGGCCGAGGAGGAGCTGGACGGCGGCGCCGCTGGCTCCCTGCGCGAGACGAGTCATGGCGATAGGCCCGTAGGCCTGCTTGCGCACCGCCCAGTAGCTGAGCGCCTGGTAGGCGCCGACGGCGACGACGCCGATGGGCAGGAGCCATAGGTGGGGCCTCAGCCCGGGCGCGCCGGCGAGCTCCACGAGGCCGTCTCCGAAGGCCCAGGCGGCGAGGGCCGTGGCGAGGCCGACCGCCACCGCGACGGCCAGCGATATGCCCAGCACCTGCGCGGCCTCTTCGTCCTCGGCGGGGAGGGGTATAGCGAGCTCGTAACGGAGGTTGGCCGCGACGGTGAGGATGCCCAGCAGCGAGGAGTAGACGGCGAGGAGGCCGAAGTCAGCCGGGGTGTAGAGGCGGGAGAGGAGGGGTGAGGCCAGGAGGGTGATCGCCTGGCCGAGGGCGGCGCCGCCGGCGAGGATGCCGACGCTGCGAGCGAAGCTGCCGGCGGGCAGCCGGGCTCGGAGCCTCCTGGCGAGGCCGTTCAAGCCAGGCTCCGCCTCAGTTCCTCCGCCACGCGCTCCTGGTGTTCTGGGGGGATGGTGGGGCCGATGGGGAGGCTTAGGACCTGTCGGGCGAGGGTGTCGCTGATGGGGCAGCGGCCTTCTTTGCCGCGGTAGACGGGTAGGCGGTCTTGGGGGACGGGGTAGTAGACCATGGTGCCGATGCCGGCTTCGGTGAGGCGTCGCTGGACGGTGTCGCGGTCGGCGTCCTGGATCCTGATTGTGTACTGGTGGAAGACGTGGCCGTCGACGATCTCGGGGGTGGTGACGCCGGGGACGTCGGCGATGAGCTCGCCGTAGCGTTTCGCGGCCACGCGCCTACCCTCGTTCCATGCGTCCACGTGGGGCAGTTTCGCGCGTAGGAGCGCTGCTTGGAGGGCGTCGAGGCGGCTGTTGTAGCCGAGGAGCTCGTTGTGGTACTTGCGTTTGCTGCCGTGGGCGCGGAGCATGCGGGCGCGCTGGGCGATGTCGCCGTCGTTGGTTGCGATGAGGCCGGCGTCGCCGAAGGCGCCTAGGTTCTTGCTGGGGAAGAAGCTGTAGGCGCCGGCGTCGCCGATGGTGCCGGTCTTGCGGCCGCGCCATGTGGCGCCGAAGGACTGGGCGCAGTCCTCGATGACCTTGAGGCCGTGGCGCTCGGCGATGGCGGCGATGGCGTCCATGTCGGCGGGGCGGCCGTAGAGGTGGACGGGGAGGATGGCCTTGGTGCGGGGGGTGAGGGCGGCCTCGATCTTGGTGGGGTCGATGTTGAAGGTGCGCTCGTCGATGTCTACGAAGACGGGTTCGGCGCCGACGTTGCTGATGGACTCGGCGGTGGCGAAGAAGCTGAAGGGGGTGGTGATGACCTCGTCGCCTGGGCCGATGCCGAGGGCTCGGAGGGCGATGACGAGGGCGTCGGTGCCGCTGTTGACGCCGATGGCGTGCTCGACGCCGAGGTAGGCGGCGGCTTCGCGTTCGAAGGCCTCGACCTCGGGTCCGCCGATGAACTGGCCGCTCCTCATGACACGTTGGAAGGCGGCGTTGAGCTCGTCCCAGAGGGCCTCGATCTCGGGGGTGAGGTCGAGGATGGGGATGTTCCGGGTGGCGGTGGGGCTCATCGGATCCTCCGGACTTCGGTGTCGCTGACCTTCTTGTAGACGTGGCCGATGCTGTCGGTGACCTCGTCGCCTTGGCTGAAGTCGAGGACGTCGCCGTAGGCGCTCATCCAGCCGACGATGCGCGCGGGCACGCCCGCGACGATGGCGTAGGGCGGCACGTCCTTGGTGACCACCGCGCCGGCGGCGACGAACGCGTGCTCGTGGAGCGTGACGCCGCAGACGATGGTGGCGTTGGCGCCGATGCTGGCGCCGCGCTTGACGAGGGTCTTGGCGTAGTCGGCGCTGGTGTTGCGGGGGTACTCGCTCCTGGGCGTGCGGACGTTGGTGAACACCATCGAGGGCCCGCAGAAGACGTAGTCCTCGAGCGTGACGCCCTCGTAGACGCTGACGTTGTTCTGGATCTTCACGTGGTCGCCGATGCGGACGTTGGAGGCGACGAAGACGTTCTGCCCCAGGCTGCAGTGGGAGCCGATCACTGCGCCCGCCATGACGTGGCTGAAGTGCCAGATGCGGGTGTGGGCGCCCACCTGTGCACCTTCGTCGACGTAGGCGCTCTCGTGGACCTTGGCGTCGGGGTGGATCATCTCATCCGAGGGCGGTCATGGGCAGCGCGACGGGCTCGCCGTTCATGACCAGGGAGCGTTGGGCGGCTTGGAGGACCTTGAGGACGCGGAGACCGCTCTCGCCGTCGGTGAGCGGGGGCCGGCGGGTGGCGACGGCGTCGAGGAACGCCTGGCACTCGAGCCTCAGGGGCTCGGCGGCGTCGAAGGGCACCTGCCTGCCCTCGCCCTTGACGGGCACGGGCTGGCCCTCGCGCAGCTCGACGCGCTGGTCGTAGAGCACGAGCTGCTTGTTCACGTCGTCGAAGGAGGCCATGCGCTTGTCGCCGATCACGACCAGGCGCTGCTCCTTGAAGGGGTGGAGCCACGAGACGAAGATGTGGGCCCTCACGCCGTCGTCGAAGAGGAGGTCGGTGACGGTGACGTCGGCGATGTTCGGCGTGACGTAGCTGCCACCGGTGGCAGTGACCTGGAAGGGCGTGTTCCCTAGCAGCCTGAGGATGATCGCGATGTCGTGGGGCGCGAAGCTCCAGAGGGCGTTCTCCTCGCGCCTGATCTTCCCGAGGCTGAGGCGGTGCGAGTAGATGTACCTGACCCTGCCGAGCTCTCCGCTGTCGACGAGGCGCTTCAGCTCGGCGATCGCGGGGTGGTACTCGAGGACGTGCCCCACCATCAGGATCCTGCCGCCCGCCTCGGCGGCCGCGACCATCCGGGCGCCGTCCTCGTAGGTCAGCGCCAGGGGCTTCTCGACGAAGACGTCGAGACCGGCGGCCAGCGCGGCGCCGGCGAGCTCGTGGTGCGTCTCCGCCGGCGTGGCGATCGCGACGGCGTCGATGCCTTCGCGGGCCAGGAGCTCGCCGACGTCGCCCAGGATGGGTACGTCGGGCGCCAGCTCGCGGGCGGTGGCCCGGCCGGCCTCCGTCACGTCGCACACGGCGGCGAGGGCGCCCAGCTCCCTGAAGTTGCGGACCAGGTTCTTGCCCCAGTAGCCGCTGCCGATGACGGCGACTCGTGGTTGGTTCATAGCAGTGTGACCTTGGGGTGGTTGGGGTGGGTGTGTCTGGTTACGCCGCGGGTGTCGAGGACGGCTTGGGCATGTTGGATCAGGTGGTCGTAGTCGATGGTCGAGTGATCAGTGGCGATGATGACGAGGTCGGCGGCTCGGATGGCGTCGGGCGTGAGGTCGCGGCTTTCGAGCTCGTTGCCGTCGATGGTGATGTTCGGCACGTGAGGGTCGTGGTAGGTGAGGTCGGCCCCGTCCCGCTTCAGGAGCTGCATGACCTCGATGGCGGGGCTCTCGCGCCAGTCGCCGAGGTCTTTCTTGTAGGCGGCGCCGATGACGAGGAGCTTGGCGCGGCTGGGGGCGATGCCGAGGTGGTTGAGGAGGCGGTGTGTCTTCTCGCGGACGAACTCGGGCATGCGCCGGTTGATCTCCCCGGCGAGGCCGATGAAGCGGGTGGTGAAGTTGTACTCCCTAGCTTTCCACTCGAGGTAGTGGGGGTCGATGGGGATGCAGTGGCCGCCGACGCCGGGTCCCGGGTAGAAGGGCATGATGCCGAAGGGTTTGGTGTTGGCGGCGTCGAGGACCTCCCAGACGCTGATCCCGAGCTTGTCGCAGAGCAGGGCCAGCTCGTTGACGAGGGCGATGTTCACCGCCCTGAAGGTGTTCTCGAAGACCTTGGTGAGCTCGGCGGCTTTGGCGCTGGAGACGGGCACGACGTGGTCGATGGTCTGTTCGTAGAAGGCGATGGCGACCTCGAGGCTGTTGGGGTCGGAGGCGCCTACGACCTTGTTGGTGTTCTTGGTCGTGTAGCGCTTGTTGCCGGGGTCGACGCGTTCGGGGCTGTGGGCGAGGTAGAAGCCTTCGCCTTGTTTGAGGCCCGATACGTTCTCGAGGATGGGGCGCATTAGCTCGTCGGTGGTGCCGGGGTAGGTGGTGGATTCGAGGCTGACGAGCTGGCCGGGTCTGAGGCGCTTGGCGATCTCGCGGGTGACCTTCTCGACGTGGCTGAGGTCGGGGGTGAGGTTCTTGTCGAGGGGGGTGGGGACGCAGATGACGATGACGTCGAGGTCGGGGACGTGGTCGAAGTGGGTGACGGCTGAGAGGCGGCCGGAGCTCACGGCCTGTTCGAGGTCCTCTTGTTTGACGTCGGTGATGTAGGTGCGTCCTTGGTTGACCAGCTCGGCGCGTCTGCGGTTCTGCTCGATGCCTAGGACGGTGTAGCCGACCTTGGTCTTCTCGACCGCGAAGGGCAGGCCGACGTAGCCGAGGCCGACGACGCCGACCCGCGCCTCGCGCGAACGGATGCGGGCCAGCAGCTCGGTGCGGTTGATGTCAGAGGCCACCGCGCAAGCTTACCTTTCGCCCTATGAGCGCACCAGTTTTCCTCTAGCCGGGAACGTGCGCACGGAGGGCTCCCGGCAGCGGCGCCGGGGCCCCGGGCCGGACACCTCCCGGGTGCTACGCGACCGCCGGCGGGCCTGGGAGTGGCGCTCCCCCAGCCGCCGCGCTCGTTCAGCTCGGGACGCGCTCGTCCAGCAGGCCCAGCAGGTAGCGGCCGTAGGGGTTGGCCGGGCCGAACTCGCGCGCCAGCGCCTCGAGCTGCTCGGGGCCGATCCAGCCCTGGCGGTAGGCCACCTCCTCGGGGCAGGCGATCTTCGTGCCCTGGCGGGACTCGAGCGTCTCGACGAAGACCGCGGCCTGCAGCAGGCTCTCGTGCGTGCCGGTGTCGAGCCACGCCATGCCGCGTCCGAGGAGCTCGACGCGCAGGCGTCCCTGCTCGAGGTAGACGCGGTTGAGGTCGGTGATCTCGAGCTCCCCGCGCGCCGAGGGCCTCAGGCCCCGCGCGTGCTGGGGGGCGTCGGGCGGGTAGAAGTAGAGCCCGGTGACGGCGTAGTCGCTCTTCGGCTCGCGCGGCTTCTCCTCGATGTCGGTGACCCTGCCCGTGTCGTCGAACGCCACGACGCCGTAGCGCTGCGGGTCCTTGACCCGGTAGCCGAACACCGTGGCCTCGTCCTCGCGCTGCGCGACCGTGCGCAGGAGGCCGGAGAGGCCGTAGCCGTGGAAGAGGTTGTCGCCCAGCACGAGCGCGACGCGACTGCCGGCGAGGAACTCCTCGCCGATGATCAGCGCCTGCGCCAGGCCCTCGGGCCGCGGCTGCTCGGCGTACTCGATGCGCATCCCCCAGCGCGACCCGTCGCCCAGGAGGGCGCGGAAGAGGGGCAGGTCGCGCGGCGTGGAGATGACCAGCACCTCGCGCACGCCGGCGAGCATGAGCACGCTCAGGGGGTAGTAGACCATCGGCTTGTCGTAGACCGGCATGAGCTGCTTGCTCACCGCCAGCGTCGCGGGGTAGAGGCGCGTGCCGCTGCCGCCGGCGAGGACGATGCCCTTGAGGCTCATGCCGTCCCCTCGCCCCCGCCCGGGCCCGGCGCCACGCCGACGGTGCCGAGCCGCTCGAGCCGGTAGCGCCCGCGCGTGACCGAGTCGAGCCAGTCGCGGTGCTCCAGGTACCACGCGACCGTGTCGCGGAGGCCCTGCTCGAACGGCACCACCGGCCGCCAGCCCAGCTCGCGCCGCGCCTTCGCCGTGTCGACGGCGTACCGGAAGTCGTGCCCCGGGCGGTCGGGTACCAGGGTGATCAGCTCGCGGTGGTCGCGGCCGGTGGGCGCGAGCTCGTTGAGCGTCCCCAGCAGCGCCTCGAGCACGGAGCGGTTGCTGCGCTCGTTGCCGCCGCCGAAGAGGTAGGTCTCGCCGGGGCGGCCGCGGAGGGCGGCCGCGATCAGGCCGTCGGCGTGGTCGTCGACGTGCAGCCAGTCGCGGACGTTCTCGCCGGTGCCGTAGAGGGGCACCGGCTCGCCGCGCAGCGCCTTGCCCAGCGCCAGCGGCAGCAGCTTCTCGGGGAACTGGTAGGGCCCGTAGTTGTTGGTGGCGTGCGTGGTGAGCACAGGCAGCCCGTAGGTGTGGAAGTAGGCGCTGGCCATGTGGTCGGCGCCGGCCTTACTGGCGCTGTACGGCGAGCGCGGGTCGTAGGGCGTGCTCTCGGTGAAGACCCCCTCGGGGCCCAGCGAGCCGTAGACCTCGTCGGTGGAGACGTTGACGACCCGCAGTCGCTCGCGCTCGCCGGCGGGCAGCTCGTCGCGGTAGCGCCTCAGCGCCTCCATGAGCCGCGCGGTGCCTACGACGTTCGCCTGGACGAACGCCTCCGGCCCGTCGATCGAGCGGTCGACGTGCGTCTCGGCCGCCAGGTGGAACACGACCGTCGGCCGCTCCTCCCGCAGCAGCGCCAGCACGCCGTCGAGGTCGCGCACGTCGAGCTGCGCGAACCTGTGGCCCGGCTCGCCGCCCGCCTCCTCGAGCCGAGAGAGGTCGCCGGCGTACGTGAGCGCGTCGAGGCTCACGACACGCGGAGCGCCGCGGGCCTTGAGCCGCCTCACCAGCGCCGAGCCGATGAACCCGGCCGCGCCGGTGACGAGGACGGTGCCTAGCTCGGGGAGTCGTTCCACGCCAAGACGTTACCAGGCGCCCGGCGCGCGGCGACGACGGTTCTCCCACGGCGGCCGGCGGCGACGCCGCGTCCCTCAGGGCGCCCCGCGCGGGGCGCCGGCGGTTCGCCCATGGCCCCGGACTAGGGGTAGTGGAACTCGGGCAGCCCGTCGGCGACGGTCGGCAGCGCCGCGTCCTTGGGCGACAGGACCGGCGACGTCTCCGGCACGAGCTCGCCGAGGCCCCAGTCGATGTCGAGGTCCGGGTCGTCCCAGCGCAGCCCGCCCTCGGCCTCCGGCGCGTGGTGGGCGTCGACCTTGTAGAGCACGTCGTTCACCTCGCCCAGGGCGAGGAAGCCGTGGGCGAAGCCGGGCGGCACCCAGAGCTGGGCGTGCGCCTCGTCGTCGAGGACGACCCTCACGTGCCTGAGGAAGGTGGGCGAGCCGCGCCTGAGGTCCACGGCGACGTCGAGGACCCGCCCGCGCACGACGCTCACGAGCTTGCCCTGCTGGTGGGGCTGGCGCTGGAAATGGAGGCCGCGGAGCACGCCGCGGCGGCTGCGCGAGAGGTTGTCCTGCACGAACCGGGCCTCGATACCGGCGGCGGCGCACACGTCGTCGCGCCAGCGCTCGAGGAAGTAGCCCCTGGCGTCGCGGTGGACGGGGGGCGTGAGGAGGACCGGCCCCGGCACGTCGAAGCGCGTGACGGTGACCCCGCGCAGCGCCTCGAAGCGCGTCCCGCTCAAGACGCGCCTCCCGGCCGGGTCGCCCCCGCGCCCGGCTCCCGCGCGAGCAGCTCGGCCTTCAGCGCCCGCCAGCGGCTCACGTCGAGGGAGACGTCGTCGGGCAGGGCCACCGGCGCCTGCGCCTTGCTGGCGGGCCTCACGTCGGGCGCGCGGCGGCGGGCGAGCTCGTAGACGCTCTTGCGCTCCGTCGCCACGTGGACGACCTCGTACGGGACCTCGGCCGCGTGCAGGGCGAGCAGGGCGATGTCCGGCGCGATCACGTCGACGTAGTCCTGCGACGTGTAGAGGTCGGTGAAGGCCTCGGGGTAGGGCCACGCGCGCGGCCTGAAGCTGGTGCGCACCACGAGCCGCCGCTCGGCGGCGCGTGCCGCCTCCTCGGCCACGAGCTTCGTGAGGGCGTAGTAGTTCCGCACCGGACCGGGCGCGTCGTCCTCCGTGTACCCCCCGCGGTCGCCCCAGAAGACGTAGTCGGTGCTGACGTGCAGCAGGACGGCCTCGGCGGCGTTCGCCGCGGCGGCGGCGTTGCGCGTGCCGACCACGTTCGCCCGCCAGCACGCCTCCCGGTCGCGCTCGGCGCCGGCGACGTCGGTGTAGGCCGCGGCGTGGACGATCACGTCCGGCCGGAAGCCGCGGGCGACGCCGGCGAACGCCGCGGCGTCCGTCACGTCCAGCAGCGCGCGGATGGGCGCCAGCAGCTCGACGCCCTCGCGGCGGCTCAGCAGGGCGACCAGCTCCCGGCCGAGGCGACCGTGCCCGCCGGTGAGCAGGACCCTCACGCCGCCCCCGGGTCCCTCACCGCCGCCCTGAGGAAGACGAAGAGCGTGGCCGCGAGGCCGCCGACGAAGAAAGCGGCCACCACGGTCACGCTCATGTTGCGCGGGTCGGGCTCGAGGGGAACCGAAGCTGGGATCGCGACGCTCACGGCTCCCGCCGCGAGCTCGCGCCGGAGCTGCAGCTCGGCGGCGGCGGGCGCCGCCCTGAAGTAGGCCAGCGAGGTCGTCGACACGCGGCGCTGCAGCTCGGCGGCCTGGCGTTCGAGCTCGCCCAGGCGCGAGCGCAGCTCGGCCGCGAGCCGGCTGCTGGCGGCTAGCTCCTCGCGCAGGTGCTGGGCACCGGCCTCGACGGCGGCCAGCTCGGCCGTCAGGGCGGCCACCGGCTCGCCGGCCTCCCGCAGCGACGCGATCCGGGCGCGCAGCGCCTGCGCCTCGGCCTCCATCTCCCCCAGGCGCGCCAGCCGCGACGCGTCGAGGTCGACGAGGGACTCGAGGCGGCGCCGCAGCTCGTCGCGCTCGTCGACGGCCAGGAAGCCGGCCCAGTCCTCGCTGGCGGCCTGGTAGGCGGCCTCGCGCGCCGCCACGTCGGCCGCGAGGCGCCCGCCGGCCTCCGCGAACGGGGCCACGAGCAGCTCCCTGGCGGCCGCGACCGTCGCCGACGCCCAGGCGTTGGCCACGGTGGCCGCCCACTCCGCGCCGCGCGTCGCCGGGACCTTCACCACGTGGCTGACGGTGATGGCCTCGCCCGAAGAGGGGCCGGGACCGCTGGTGACCTCGACGTGCCCCAGCTCGTCGAGGCTCTCGAGCTCCAGGCTCTCGGCCAGCGCCGTCAGGTTGGAGGGGCTGAGCGCGATCGCCCCGTAGGTGCCGGCGTTGAGGACCGTGGAGAGGCTGACGTCGAGGCTGGAGCCGGGTTGGGCCGAGACGCGCGGCTGGACGACCTGCACCACGGCGGTGCTGGTGTACGTCCTGCCCTGGCGCAGCGTGTAGACGAGCGCGGCCAGGCCGCAGAGGAGGGCCACCGCGAGGATCAGCCGCAGGCCCGACCTGAACACGAGGTAGAGCTCGCGCAGCGAGACGGTGTCGTCGTAGCCGTCCGCGGCGCGGCGCGGCGACGAGCGCGAGGGCGTCTCCGCCGAGGAGGTCGGGTCGGGTAGCGCGGGGCGCAGCTCGTCAGCCACGCTGCGCCCTGATGAAGCCCGCGGACTCGAAGCGCTCGACCCAGGGCCTGAGGTCCGCGAGGTCGAGGCCGAGCCGCTCGGCGCAGAGGCTCAGCGTCTCGCCGCTGCCCAGCAGGGTCAGCACGCGCTGGCCCTCCTCGCCGTGGTCGTTGCGGAAGGTCATGTTCAGGTCGGTCATCGGGTTCAGCGCGTCCTTCCCGCGCAGGGTGAGGGTGTAGCGGCTCTCCTCCCAGCCTGGCGGCTCCGTCGGCATGGCGATCGGCGGCAGCGGCCTGATGGTCAGGTCGAGGGCGTGCCGGCGCGGCGGTCCCAGCGGCGCGGAGGGGACGGTGAGGAACACCTGGCCCTGGCTGTGGTACCGGTAGCCGCGCTCGTCGACCTCGAGGCCGGAGAACGGACCGCCCTCGGCCGGCGCCACGCTCTCGATCGCCAGGGCCAGGAGCGGCTCGAGCAAGGCGCGCTCGACCCGCTCGAGCTCGAGCTCGCCGGGGCCCGGCTCCTGGCAGCGCTTCTGCAGCACGCGCAGCGCCTCGGCGCGGCTGGAGAGGCGCCCGCCGCGCTCGTGGACGGCCGCCCGCACGCTGCCGTCGAGCAGCAGGGCCACCGCCAGCTCGTCGTCGGCGACGTAGGCGAGCAGGCCGTCGAAGGCGAGGGAGGCGAGCCTGTCGAGCAGCGCCGGCAGGTCGACGATGCCCGTCGGCAGGCGCATGGGCGCGCGGGTGCGCGGCAGCGCGCGCAGCACGGGCGAGGCGCTCTCGGGCGACCGGCTGGGGAGCTGCGGCGTGGGCGCCGGCTCGTGGAGGTGGAGGTGGAACGACTGCCCCGGCGACTCGAGGCGGCCGTAGGCGCCGAGGCGGAAGCTCGCCTCGACCTGCCCGCGGGCCAGCAGCAGCACCAGCGAGCCGCCCTCGTCGGAGACGACCAGCGTGCCGCTGCGCTTCAGCGCGCGGAGGTCCTCGAGGAGGGCGTCGGCACCGAGGGCGCCGGTGTCGCCGACGAGGCCCTGCCTCACGGCGCCCCTCCCCGGGCCGCCACGATCCGGCGGAGCAGCTCGCGGTCGGACTCGTGGGTCAGCAGGCGCAGCGCCTCCTCGACGGGGTGGAACTCCGCGGCCGCGATCCCGCTCTCCCTCACGACGGGGGTCTGGTCGGAGCAGCGCATGACGAACCACGTCACCAGCCGCGGCGCCCCGCGCGGGTTCACGTAGCTGGTCGTGTACGCGGTCGGGTCGTCGCACCAGGCCTTCACGCCGGTCTCCTCCTCGACCTCCCGGACCGCCGCCTCCAGCGGGGTCTCACCGGCCTCGAGGTGCCCCTTGGGGAACACCCGCTCGCCGCGCGCCAGCGTCAGGACCAGCACGCGACCGGCGTCGTCGAAGACGACGCCGCCGGCTCCGGGGACCTGCGCCGCCGGGCACATCGGCCCCATGCTATCACCGTGCTGCACGCGTCTCGTGACGCGGCCCGGGTCAGCGGCGGGCGATGGCGCCGCCGTTGCGCAGGAAGGCGAGGATCCCCTCGGCCAGGCCGTCGGCGAGCCTGTCCTGGTACGCGGAGTCGGTGAGGCGCGGGCCCTCATGCGGGTGGTTCACGAAGCCGATCTCGACGAGGATCGCGGGGATGCGCGCGTTCCGCAGCACGTAGTAGAGGTTCGACCTCACGCCGCGGTCCTTCGCGCCGGTGGCGCCGACGAGGTGCGACTGCACGGACTCGGCGAGCGCCATCGACAGGTTGAGCTGCATCTCCCTGAGGATGTCGAACGCTAGCTGGTCGGCGACGCGGCGCGCCTCGCGCGTGAGCTCCTCGCCGACGGTGCCGCCGCCGTTCTCGCGGATCGCCCGCTCGATCAGCGCCGGGTCGAGCGGCTCGCCGAACACCCACGTCTCGATGCCCTCGGCCGAGCTGCTCTGCGCCGAGTTGGCGTGGATCGAGACGAAGATGTTCCTGTCGGTCGTGGCGAACTCGGAGCGCTGCTGGAGCGTGAGGAACACGTCGCGGTCGCGGGTGAGGATCACCTCGAGCCCGGCGGCCTCGAGGCGCCGCTTGAGCTTGAGGGCGACGTCGAGGACGACGCGCGACTCGACCGCGTAGCGCGAGCTCGCGCCGGGGTCGTGGCCGCCGTGGCCGGCGTCGATGACGACGATCTGGCGCCCCTGCGGCGCCTCCGCCAGGGCCTGGGGGCCCTCGGCGACGGGCTGCCCGAGGGCGGTGACCGCCTCGCCCCGGCGCCCGGGGGCGAAGTCGACGTACAGCGTCATGCCGCGGTCCTTGGGGACCGTGCCCACCGTGTAGCCGCTGCCGCGCGCGTCGACCTCGAAGCGGGTGTTGACGGTGACGGTCACCCGGCCGCCGCCGCTGGCGACGACCACGCTGCCGACGTTCTCGTCGTCGACGGGCAGGCTCAGAGCCTCGGCGCGCGCCCCGGGCACCAGCACGACGAAGCTGCGCTCGCCCGCGGCGAGCTGGTAGGTGGCGCCGGGGGGCAGGTCGATGGCGACGCGCGTGAAGCCGTCGTTCTTGCCCACGCGCGGCGCCGGCAGCAGGTGGCCCAGCAGCTCCGCGGTGTCGATGGTGACGAGCTTGGCGCCGGGGTCCCAGTCGCTCTGGCCGTCGAAGGCCGTCACCAGCGGCGTGATGGGCACGTAGGAGACGCCGTCGACGATGATCGCCATCGGGCTGTCGAGCGTGTTGGAGCCCCGCAGCGGAGGGTCGAGCTTCACGACGCCGGGGCGCTTCTCGAGGCCCTGGCGCACGTCGGCCGTGGCCTCGAACGTGACCACGCGGAAGCCGTCGGTGAAGCGCAGGAGCTTCTGCTGGGCCAGGTACTCGACCCTCAGGCCCATCGCCTCGGCCAGCGCCGAGGCCCGCGCGAACGCGTTCGTGTTGTCGCCGTACTCGATGAAGTAGTAGGGGCCGGCCTCCACGAGCTCCCCGTCGACGGCCAGGTAGTTGTACCGCTGCTGGGCAGCGGCCAGGCCGACGAGCACCAGGAGCAGGACGCTGAGGAGGCGGCGGGACACGACGGGAACGAGTCTAACACCGGCCCTGAACCGTTCCGGATGAGATGCTTCGCTATCATGGGCCGTGTCGAGGCGCCGGCCAGGCGAGCGCCTCTCCTCGGCTCGCCTCTACCTGCGGTCCCTGCACGACGCGGCGCTCTCGGCGCGGCACTCGGCGGGGGCGCGCACGCGCACGGCCCACCTGCTCGGCTTCCTGGCGCCCATGCACGAGGCCGCGGTGAAGGCCCTCGAGCCCGAGGGCGAGGTCTCGCTGCTGGTCGCGAACTCGCGCGACTGGGGCCTCATCTGCAGCTACCCCTACGGGCTGCCCTTCACCAGGAGCGTGCCTGGCGCCTCCATCGTGATCGCCGCCGCCGACTACCCCGAGCGGCTGAAGAAGCGCTTCGACGACCTGCTGCTGGCCGCGGGCAAGGCCGGTGCGGCGCCGGGCCCGGTGAGCGAGTTCCTCGACCTGCTCGTCGGCCACGAGTGGGGCCACGCCGTCGCGAACCGCTCCGGCCTGCGCACGGGCGTGAAGTGGCTCGACGAGCTGATGGCGACGTACCTGCTCGCGGCGGGCCTCCTGGCGACGGGAGGCGCCGAGGGGCACGCGCTGCTGGAGCGCTGGACGCGCGTGCAGGTCGCCGCCACGGCCGACCTCAAGGGGGCGCTCGACGAGTTCGAGTACCCGCGCGGCCGCATGCCGCTGGCCAAGCTGCTGTGGTTCCAGGGCACGTTCACCCAGCGCGCGCTCGAGCTGGCCCCGCAGCGCGGCTGGGACCTGGCCCTGGCGCTCAGGGACGCCCTGGCCAGGGGCGGCAGCCCCGACCGCGGCGACGTGGCGCGGGCATTAGTCGAGGTGGAGCCGAGCTTCAGGCGCTGGTTCGCGGTGTTCGGCGACGGTCAGCCCAGCGAGGAGACCGGCGCGTCCTTGAGCTGAGCCAGCAGCGGCTCGAGGTCGCGCCTGGCGTCGTCGGGGCAGGCGGCCACGGCGCGCTCGGCCCTGGCGCGCGCCTCCGCGACCCGCTCGGGGTCGCCGTGGAGGATCGCCGCCTGCAGGTAGGCTAGCGCCCCCTGCGCCAGCGTCACGACCGGCACGGGCTGGGAGAGCGTGCGCTCGAAGAGCGCGAAGGAGGTCTCGAAGTCGCCCTGCGAGAGCGCGTGCTCGGCCGCCGTGAGGTAGTGGTCGAAGGCCGAGTCGGGCGAGCCGCCCTTCTCGAAGTGCTCGGCGGTCAGCGCCGCCAAGGACAGCGGCGCGTGGAGCTCGAGCCACGAGGCGATGCGCAGGTGCAGGAGCGGCCTGTCGCCGTAGGGGACCATGCGCAGCACGGCGTTGCGCAGCAGCTCGCTCTGGAAGCGGTACTCGACCTGGTCGGGGATCACCGAGCCCGGCTGCTTCACGAGCAGGTTCTCGCTCACCAGCACCCTGATGTCGGAGGCGTCGGTGCCGCCCGCGAGCTCCTTCAGCAGGCCCTCCCAGCACTTCTCGCCCACCAGCGCGGCCTGGGCCAGCAGGCGCCGCGGCCTGAGGTCGAGCATGTCGAGGCGCGACTGCAGCAGGGACGCCAGCGAGCCGGAGAACGACTCCTCCTGGGTGATCGAGAGCGCGCGGCCCAGCTCGAGGACGTAGGCGGGCACGCCGCCCACCTGGCGCACCAGGCTGTCGGCCGCGACGCGCAGCGCGGGGCTGACGACCTCGCCGAGCAGGCTGAGGCTCTCCTCGAACGAGAGAGGCGGCAGGTGGATCGCCTCGGCGCCCTCGGGCAGCGTGCGCGCCCGGCTCGAGCGGAGGACCAGCACCGGCGCCGCGGCCTGCTTCAGCAGGTCGAGGAACTGCAGGAACTGCCTGTCGCGCGGCTCGCCCTCGACGACGAGCACGAGCGCGGGCGGGCGGCCCTGCGCGCCGGGCAGCCGGGCGAGGAGGTCGCGCCAGGCCAGGCTGGTGCGGTCGACGCGGCGCCTCTCGAGGCGCGTCCAGGTCTGCAGCGGCGCCAGGTGGAGGCTGCCGAGGACGGCGCGGTGGGCGCGGGCGTCCCCGGGCATGACCTCGTCGAGTAGCGCCTGCGCCTGCTTCGCCGCCGCGTGCTCCTCGAGACCGGGCGTGAGCCCGAACACCTGCTCCGCCAGCGGCTGCCAAGAGAACTCGGCCGCCGGCGTGAGCTCCAGCCATAGCGTGATGGCCCGGTCCTTGACGCGCGAGACGAACTCGCGCAGGAGCCTCGTCTTGCCGCGGCCGGCCTCGCCCGCGACCCACAGCTCCGCCGCCTGGCCGGTCGTCGCGACGGTGTCGAGCGCGGCTTCGAGGCGCAGCATCTCCTCGCGCCGCCCCACGAACCGCAGGTGCGCGAACGGGTCGGCCTCGGGCTGCGACGGCGGCGCCACCAGCCGGTAGGCCTCGCGCACCGAGGGGAAGCCGTTCAGCTCGATCTCGCCCGTCGGCTCGTAGAACAGGCGGTGGCGCGTCGACTCGTAGGTCTCGGGGCCCACCCAGACCTCGCCGGGGCCGGCCGCCTCCTCGAGGCGGGCCGCGAGGTTCACGGCGCTGCCCATCACCGTGTAGCTGCGGACCTTGCCCGAGCCGATCGACCCGGCGATCACGATGCCGGTGTTCACGCCGGCGCGGCCCGCGAGCTCGTGGCCGCGCGCCCTGCCGATCTCCTCGATCGTCTCCAGCGCCTTGGCCGCGGCGAGCACGGCGCGCTGCGGGTCGTCCGGGTGGGAGTGGGGCGCGCCGAACAGCGCGATCAGGCCGTCGCCCTTGAAGGAGTCGACGTAGCCGTCGAAGTCCTCGATCACGCCGGCGACGGCCGTGAGGACCCTGTCGGCGAGGTCGCGCACCTCCTCCGGGTCGAGCCCGCGCGTCATCGAGCTGAACGCGACGAGGTCGATGAAGACCACGCTGACGCGGCGGCGCTCGCGCCCCGTGAGCTGGCGCGCCAGCGGGCTCCCGCACATACCGCAGTAGCGGAAGCCCTCTGGGTTGTGGTTGCCGCAGGTCGTGCAGGTCAATGTGTCACCAGCCGAGGAGGGGGGCGGGGTCGAAGTAGGCGAAGGCGTCGCCCACGCTGCGTTGCATGAAGAAGTGCAACGTGTCGTTGTGGACCAGCGTGCCACCCCCAAGGTAGCCGAGTAGGTCGCCTTGCGCCACTACCTGGTTGATCCGCACGGCCGGCGGGCGCAGGTTCACGTAGATGCTGCGCATGCCTCCGGCGTGCTCGACGGCCACCAGGTAGCCCAGGTTCGCGCCCAGGTAGTTCGTGGCGACGACGACACCGCCGGCCACGGCGCGCACCGCCGCGTTCGCGACCGGCGACCTCAGCGCGATGTAGGAGTTGTTCGCCTGGGCGTAGCGGGTGATGAGCTGGGCGCCGTCGAGGGGCCTCACGAGCCCGCTGTCGAGCGTCTCCAGCGCTCCCTCGATCGCCTCGCGCTGCGCTGCCAGCGCCGCGGCCTCGCGCTCGGCCTGCAGCTGCCTTTCGCGGTCCTGCGCGGCGCGCAGCGCCCTCTCGCGCGCCGCCGCCTCCTCGGCGCGCAGGCGCTCGATCTCGGCCTGCAGCGCCTGCCCGAGGTTCGCCAGGCTGGCCTCGATGCGCTGCTGCTCGGCGATCAGGTCGGCGCGCAGCGCGAGCTGGCCCTCGCGGGTCGCCTCGAGCTCGGCGACGATCGCGTCGAGGCGCTGCTGCGTGGCCGCCAGCTCGGCCTCGGCGGCGGCCAGCTCGGCCTCCGCCTGCCGCAGGGCCGCCTCCTGCTCGGCCAGGCTCTGGCGCTCCATCTGCAGGGCGTAGAGCAGCGAGTCGAGCTCGCCGATGACGTCGGCGTCCTGGCGCGAGAGCAGCGAGACGTAGTGGTTCCTGACCCTCAGCTCGGAGAAGCTCTGGCTGCGCGAGAGCGCGAACAGCGCGGGCGAGCCGCGCTGCTTGTAGAGGGTGACGAGGAGCTCGCTGACGCGCGTGCGCATCTCGCCGAGGCGCTCCTCGAGGCCGGCGATGCGGGCCTCGGTGTCGCGGCGCTGCGCCTCGAGCTCCGCGATGCGGGCGAGGACCTCCTCGCGCTCCCGGCGCCGCTCGGCGAGCTGGGCGCTGACGCGGTTGCGCTCCTCGATCCGCTGCTGGAGCTGCGCGGCGGTGGCGCCCAGCGCGGACTCGATCTCCGCGAGCTCCCGCTGCCGCTGCGCCTCGAGCTGCTGGTAGCGCTGGATGTCGGCCTCGAGCTGGCGGCGCTCGGGCGAGTCTAGGAGCGGCTGGCCGGCCGCGAGCGAGCCGAGCAGCAGGGCGGCCGCCGCGAGCAGAGCGCGCCCCGCCGGCCTCATTGTCGTTCCCGCAGGAACTGCGACAGGCCTATCGCGCTGCCCACGAAGCCCACCAGGACCGCCAGCGCCGCCAGGGCGCCGGCGATCCAGCCCAGGACCGCGGGGTCGCGCACGAACGGCACGAACGTGAACTGCTCGGAGAGGCGGGCGACGCCGAACTGGTAGCCGGGGATCACCAGGCCGAGCGAGACCGTCGCGCTGATAAGGCCCAGGAGCACGCCCTCGACGAGGAAGGGCGCGCGGATGAAGGCGCGGGTGGCGCCCACCAGCCGCATCACGTCGATCTCGTCCCGGCGCGCGGTGATCGCGGCGCGTATCGAGTTGACGATCGCGAACAGGGCAGCCGACAACAGCACGACGACCAGTATTGACCCGCCGACGCGCAGGGCGTCGTAAACCGCGAGGAAGGTGTCGACGGCCTCGCTGGCGTCGTCGACCTCGTCCACGCCCGGGAGCTGCTCCAGCCGGAAGCGGACCGACGGCGTCAGCGACGGGTCGATGAGGCGCACGTGCAGGGTGTCGGGCAGCGGGTTCTCGACGAACGCGGCGGCGCGCGATAGGGCGGGCAGGTCGGCGACGAGCTGGGCGAGCGCCTGGTCGGAGCTCACGTACACGACCCTGTCGACCTCGGGCCAGGCGCGGATCGTGCTCACGAGCTGCTCGTCGTTCGCCTCCGGCGCGAGGTAGACGGCTACCTCGAGCTCCCCCTGCAGGTTCGCCAGCACCTGGCTGAGGTTCGCGCTGGCCAGGCTGAGCGCGGCCAACATCGTCAGCGAGAGCGTCATCGTGGTGATGGTCGAGACGCTCGCCACCCAGTTGGCCCGGATGGCGCGCATGGCCTGCGCCAGCGCGTACATCAGGCGGAAGTGTACGCCGCTATCACCGCGTCGGTGAACTCTTGCGTGGTGGCGGTGCCGCCCAGGTCGCGCGTCACGGGGCCCTCGGCGAGGACCTTGTCGATCGCCGCCTCGATGCGGGCCGCCTCCTCCCTGAAGCCCAGGTGGTCGAGCATCATCGCGGCCGTCAGCATCGTCGCCGTGGGGTTGGCGATGCCCTGGCCCGCGATGTCGGGGGCGCTGCCGTGCACGGGCTCGAAGATCGCGTAGCGCTCGCCGACGTTCGCGCTCGGCGCCACGCCGAGGCCGCCGGTGAGGCCCGCCATGAGGTCGGAGAGGATGTCGCCGAACAGGTTCGTGGAGACGAGGACGTCGAAGCTCTCCGGCTCGCGCACCAGCTTCATGGCCGCGGCGTCCACGATGACGTCGTAGGTCTCGACGTCCGGGTACTCCTTCGCGACCTCCATCACGGTCTCCAGGAACAGCCCCGAGGTGAGGGGCAGCACGTTCGCCTTGTGTATCACCGCCAGGCGCTTGCGGCGCCGGCGGGCCTGCTCGAGCGCCACGCGGGCGATGCGCGCGCTGGCGCGCCGGGTGACGACGGCGTCGGCGATCGCGACCTCGCCGTTCGCGTAGCGGCGCTCGTTCTCGACGTAGAGGCCCTCGGTGTTCTCCCTGACCATCAGCATGTCGATGCCGGGCAGGCACTTGGGGATCGGCCGCGAGCGCGCCGGCCTCAGGTTCGAGAACAGGTCGAGCGTGCGGCGCATGTAGCGGATCGCGCCCTGGTGGCCCTCGACCTTGTGCGAGGGGCTGGTGAACGCGCCGGCGAGCGTGGCGTCGCTGCTGGTGACCTTGGTGAGCGTCTCGGCGGGGACGCTGGTGCCGGTGCGGGTGAAGGTGGCCCAGCCGGCCTCGGCCTCGACGAAGGTCAGGTCGAGGCCCGTGGCCTCGAGCAGGCGACGTGCGGCTGGCACGACCTCCTTCCCGATGCCGTCACCGGGGATGAGGCAGATGGTAGGCATGGAACGCTCCTCGCGCGGCCCGCGGCCCGGGACGGGGAGGGGCCGCAGCCACTCGAAGGTATCACGCGGGGCCCGGGCGCCCACGCGCTGTTAGGATGGCGCGAAACATGCCGGGAGAGGACGCGTGACCAGCCTGAGCGGGCGCCTCGGTCCGGGGGCGCTGGCCGACCTGCTGCAGTACCTGGCGCTAACACGCGCCTCGGGTTGCCTGCTGCTGCGCCACCCGCAGAGGCGCCAGGCGTACGTCTACCTGGAGGAGGGCCGCGTCGTGGCCGTCGACGCCAGGCCGCTCTACGACGTCGCGGCGCTCTCCGAGCTCCTCGCCTGGCGAGACGGCCGCTTCGCCTTCCGCAGCGGCGTGCCCGCGCCGCGCCGCACGCTGGACCTCCCCACCGACGCGCTGCTGCTGGAGGCGACCCGCCGCGCCGACGAGGCGGAGCCCGGCGCAGTGGACCCCGACGCCGTGCTCGCGCCCGTGAGCGGGGAGCCGGAGCAGCGCCCGGCCGCGGGCGGCGTGCTGGCGCGCGGCGCCGGGGACGACGGCCCGTTCGGTCCGGTGCGGGTGCTCGGGGAGGTCGGCGACGCCCACGCCTTCGGCCGGCCCGCCGCCCCCGAGAGCGTGTCGCTGTCGCTCGCGGCGCTGCACCTCTGGCGCCGCCTGGACGGCGCCTCCAGCCTGCGCCAGCTGGCGGCGGCGTCCGGGCGGCCCCTCGCCGAGGTCGTGGCGGCCGGCGCCGAGCTGCTCGAGCGCGGGCTGGCGCGCTACGCCTCCGTCGCGGTCGCCGACCCGCGCTTCGCCCAGGAGCTCGCCAGGGAGGCCGTCGACCTCCTCGGGCCCGTCGGCGAGATCGTCGTCGAGGACGCGCTCTACGAGCTCGGCCTCACCGCCGACGCGGTCCCGGTGGGGCGGGTCGACGAGCTCGTGGCGGCGATCGAGTCGGCGTTCGGCGACGGGCCCGCGCGCCAGGAGTTCGCGCGGCGGGCGGCCGCCCTGCGCGAGCTGTTCGCCCTCGACACCGTGACAGCCGGGAGGCAGTGATGGACTACGTGGTCGTCGTCCTGGGCCCCCTGCCGGAGGACGCGACGGGGCTCGCGAGCTTCCTCGCGCAGCGCTTCAAGATCCCCGAGGACCGGGCGGCGCAGCTTCTCAGGCGCGTGCCGGGGCCCGTGACGAAGGCGGTGCCCGAGGAGCAGGCGCGCACCGTGGCGGCGATCTTCGCCGAGGCGGGCCTCGAGGTCGAGCTGCGCCGGGGCTCGGTCGACGGGCCCGCGGTCCCGTTCGCGGCGCCGGCGGCGTCTACCCCGGCGCCGGCCGCGCCCGCCCCGACCGCCGGAGCGCCCGCGCCAGAGCCGACGCCGGCCGAGGCCGCGCCGGCGCCTGAGGAAACCGGGCCCGACGCCGGACCCGCGTCCGCCGAGGCTGTGCCCGCCGACGTCGAGTCCCCGGAGGCGGAGCCGGCCCCGGAGCGGACCGACGCGTCGGCGCGCGCCACGCACGCCCCGCCGGCGGGCACCACGACCACGACCCCGCCGCGCGACCCGAACAAGACCACGCTGGTGCGCGAGCCGCCGGACGTCGACAGGCGCGGCCTGCGCCGCCGCATCGCCACCGCGGCGACGCTGCCGGCCGTCCTGACGCTGCTGGCCTCGCTGCTGGTGCTGACGTTCACGCTCCTGCCGGCGCTCCGCGCGCAGCAGCTCGAGCGGGCGCAGGGCACCGCCACCGCCGTGGCGCGGACGATCGAGGGCCTCTCGGGCGGGCTGCCGCTGTCGTCGCCCGTGATCCGCACCCAGCTCAGGGGCATCAGGGACCGCGCCGCGGCGCCGCTCGCCGCCCAGGGACTGGCGTTCCTCGCCGTGCTGGAGCCGGACGGGAACGTGCTGCTGGGCTGGGAGGGCGCCGGCGACGACCTCTCGACCGCCACCAGCGACCTGGTCCTCGCCGCCGCCAGGGGCCAGCGGCCCGAGTCGGAGGGCGGCTGGCAGGACTCGCTGGCCCGCACCTGGGAGACGCTCCAGAGCGTCGTCGGCCTGCGCGAGGCCGAGCCCGTCGTCGCCTCAGCCGGCATGGAGCGGGCCGGCTCGCCGCTCGGCGCCGTCGTCGTCGGCGTCGACCCCTCCGGCCTGCGCGACGAGCTCGGACGCGTGCTCCTCACGGCGCTGCTGGTCGGCCTGATCCCGGTGCTGTTCGGCGTGCTGGCGGCGCTCTCGCTGACCCGCGGCATCACCGACGCCGTGCGCTACCTGCTCGTCGCCACCGACCGCATCAGCCACGGCGACCTCGAGCACCCCGTCGAGCTGAAGCGCGACGACGAGCTGGGTCAGATCGCCAGGGCGGTCGAGCGCATGCGCATCAGCCTGCGCGAGGGGATGGAGCGGCTCAGGCGCAGGCGCTGAGCGGGAACGCGGCCGCGAGACCCGCCGGAAGCGGCACGAACGCGGCGCGCCCCGGGCTCACGCCGCCGCGGCCGGCCCCTCCTCCGGGGCGGCCGCTCAGGCCGGCAGCGGCTTGCCGGCGGTGAGCTCGCGGACCCGCGCCCCCACCGCGGCGGGGTCGGCGCCCTGCAGAGCCTGGTCGATGAGCTCCGCGATCAGCGGCATCTCCTCGGGGGTGAAGCCGCGCGTGGTGATCGCCGGCGTGCCGATCCTGATGCCCGACGTGACCCACGGCTTCTCGGGGTCGTAGGGCACCATGCTCTTGCTCACGGTGATGCCGGCGGCGTCGAGGAGGCTGCTGGCCCTGTTGCCCTTGATCCCCTGCGGGCGCAGGTCGACGACGAACAGGTGGTTGTCGGTGCCGCCCGAGACGATGCGGTAGCTGCGCTCCGCCAGCGCCGCGGCCAGGGCCTTGGCGTTGTCGAGCACGCGCTGCGTGTACTCCTTGAACTCGGGCTGCAGCGCCTCGCCGAAGGCGACGGCCTTGCCGGCGATCACGTGCATCAGGGGCCCGCCCTGGGTGCCGGGGAAGACGGTGCGGGCGATCCTCGCGCCGACCTCCTCGTCCTGGCCGAGGATCAGGCCGCCGCGTGGGCCGCGCAGGGTCTTGTGCGTCGTGCTCGTCACGACGTGGGCGTGGGGCAGGGGGTGCGGGTGCAGCCCCGCGGCCACCGGGCCGGCGATGTGCGCGATGTCGGCCATCAGGTAGGCGCCCACCGAGTCGGCGACGCGGCGGAAGCGCTCGAAGTCGATGAGGCGGCTGTAGGCGGACGCCCCGGCGATGATCAGCTTGGGCCGGAACTCCTCGGCGATCCGCGCGAGCGCGTCGTAGTCGATGAGCTCGGTCTCGCGGTCGACCGGGTAGCCCCTGACCTCGTACCAGATGCCGGAGAAGTTCACCGGCGAGCCGTGCGTGAGGTGGCCGCCGTGGGCGAGGTCCATGCCCAGCACGCGGTCGCCGGGCTGGAGCAGCGCGTAGAAGACGGCGAGGTTGGCGCTCGAGCCGGAGTGCGGCTGCACGTTCGCCCAGGTGGACCCGAACAGCCGGTTGCACCGCTCGATCGCGAGGCGCTCGACCTCGTCGACGACCTCGCAGCCGCCGTAGTAGCGCTTGCCGGGGTAGCCCTCGGCGTACTTGTTCGTCAGCACCGAGCCCACCGCCTCGAGCACCTGGCGTGAGACGAAGTTCTCCGAGGCGATCAGCTCGAGCCCCGCGCGCTGGCGCTCGTGCTCGCGGGCGATGAGGTCGAAGACCTGGGCGTCGCGCTGCATGCGGCCGAGTATAAGTCCGCCCGCCCGCGCGGCGGGCGCCGGCGCCGCCCGGGACATCCGCTCCTTGGGAGGCACATGAAGCGGTGGCAGCGTGGGGGAGCGGCCCGCTCGACGCGGCGCCGCGCCGCCTGGCGAGCGCCAGGTCGCTCGCCGGCGGGGAAGGGAGCGAAGATGGCGAGGCTACAGGGCAAGGTCGCGCTCGTCACCGGGGGCGCGTCGGGGATCGGCCGGGCGGTCGTCGACGCCTACGCCCGGGAGGGCGCCAAGGTCGCGATCGTCGACCTCTCGGAGGAGGCCGGGCGCGCCGCGGCCGAGGCCGTGAAGGCGGCGGGCGGCGAGGCGGTCTTCGTGGCCGCCGACGTGTCGAAGCCCGAGGACAACGAGCGCATGGTGCGCGAGACGGTCGAGCGCTTCGGCGCCCTGCACGTCGCCTGCAACAACGCCGGCATCGGCGGCGAGGTGAACCAGGTCGCCGACTACAGCGTCGAGGGCTGGCAGAGGATCATCGCCGTCAACCTCTCGAGCGTGTTCTACGCGATGAAGTACGAGATCCCGGCGATGCTGGCGGCCGGCGGCGGCGCGATCGTGAACGTGTCGTCGATCCTCGGCGCCGTCGGCTGGGCGACCTCGGCCGGCTACGTCGCGGCGAAGCACGGCGTGGTGGGGCTGACGAAGTCGGCCGCGCTCGAGTACGCCGCGAAGGGCGTCCGCGTGAACGCGATCGGCCCGGCGTTCATCCGCACCCCGTTGATCTCGGCCCTCGAGGAGGACGAGGCGCTGAACCAGATGCTCGTGTCGCTGCACCCGATCGGCAGGCTGGGCGAGCCCGAGGAGGTCGCGGCGATGGCGGTGTTCCTCGCGAGCGACGAGGCGTCGTTCGTCCACGGCGCGTACCTCCCCGTCGACGGCGGGTACCTGGCGCGCTGAGGGCGTCGCCGCAAGCGCGGGGACCTCGAGCGTGGCGAGCGGTCACCCGCGGACCGCGGCGGGGGCGCGTCCGTCAGCCGAACGCGGAGAGCAGGGCCAGGGCGCGCTCGAGCTTCGAGGCGCTCGACGGCGTGAGCGGGACGATGGTGCCCACGGCGTCGGCGAGGGCGCGCATGCGGTCCTCGACGTCCGCGCCGTGGCCGAGCGCCTCGACCTCGACCTCGTTGAACGTCACGGTGCCGCCCTCGTGGGAAGGGGAGCCGCACTCCACGGCGTCGAACGCCAGCTCGGCGACGGGCCCGCGCTCGTCGCGCGCCACGAGCTTCACGCGCTCGACCCGGAGCTCGGCCACGGGCGCGAGCCGACCGCGGTCGGCGCCGGGCGGCAGAGCGGCCAGGACGGCCGCGGGCCACGACCCGTCCGCGTCGAGCGGCAGCTCGAGCTCGGGGCGCGAGTGCAGCCCGCCCTCCAGCCGGACGGCGCCCTTCAGGGTCGCGTAGGTGCCGCTCGGCCGGTGCCGGCGCCGCAGCGCGAAGCCGGCGGCGCGCAGGTCGCCTGCCGGGGTGTCGAAGTAGACGTCGACGTAGCGCTCGACCGTCGGCGTACCGAGCGCGAGGCCGCTGCCGCGCGTCGCCGCCTCCAGCTCGGCGAGGCTCGGCACGTGCGCCTCGGTCGTCGAGTACTTCAGTTCGCGCTCCACGTCCACATCAGGACTCTAAAGCCTCTGCTACCATGTGCCCACCTCCGAGCAAGCGCGCACGGCCCGCACGGTGCGGGCGCGTCGCGGTGAACTAGGCCTCGCCCGAGGATTGGAGCCGAGATGTCAGACATCCGCAACGTCGCGGTCCTCTCGCACAGCGGCGCAGGCAAGACGTCTCTGGTCGAGGCCCTCCTCTACCGCGCCGGGGCGATCACATCGCTCGGCTCGGTCGAGGAGGGGACGACGGCGTCGGACTACACGCCCGAGGAGAAGCGCCGCAAGATCTCGATCTGGTCCACCGTCCACCCGCTTACGTGGAAGGGCCAGCGCTTCAACCTCATCGACACGCCCGGCTACGCCGACTTCGTGAGCGAGATCCGCGGCGCGATGGCCGCCGCCGACTCGGCGATGATCGTCGTCTCGGCCGTCTCGGGCGTCGCCGTCGGCACGGAGCGCGTGTGGAGCTCGAGCCGCGAGCGCGAGCTCTCCACGATGGTCGTGATCAACAAGATGGACCGCGAGAACGCGGACTTCTTCCGCACGATGGCGGACATCGAGGCGACGCTGCCGGGCAACCTGGCCGCGATCCAGGTGCCGATCGGGCAGGCGGAGGCGTTCCGCGGCATCGTCGACCTCCTCGAGATGAAGGCCTACGAGTGGCCGCACGGCGAGCCCCAGGAGGTGCCCGTCCCCGAGGAGGTCGCGGGGCTGGCGCGCGAGTACAGGGACCGCCTCGTCGAGGCCGTCGTCGAGACCGACGACGACCTGATGATGAAGTACCTCGAGGACGCCGAGATCGGCGACGAGGAGCTGAAGCGGGCCTTCGTCGCGGCCGTGCGGCGGAACGAGCTGACGCCCGTCCTCCTCACCTCGGCGACTAGGGTGATGGGGATCAGCCTGCTGCTCGACTTCATGCTCGAGGGCGTGCGGCGCGTCGAGGACCACATGCCGCTGCGCGTGGACCGGGGCGAGCCGCCGAAGCTCGGGCTCGACGCGCCCTTCACCGCGCGCGTGTTCAAGACCGTCATCGACCCCTACATGGGCAAGGTCTCGATGATGCGCGTGCTGGGCGGCCGCATCGCGGCCGGCGACGCGGTCGTCGACACGACGAAGGGCGTGGAGGTGAAGACCGCGCACCTCTACGTGCCCGAGGGCAAGGACCTGAGGGAGGTCAAGGAGCTGACGGCCGGCATGATCGGCGCGCTGAACAAGGCCGACGTCGTCTCCACGGGCGACACGCTGGCCGCGCCCGGCGTCGACCTGGTGCTCTCGCAGATCCGCATGCCCGAGCCCGTGATGGCCGTGGCCCTCTACCCGAAGAGCCGCGCCGACGAGGACAAGCTCGGCGACGCGCTGCACAAGCTCCTCGACGCCGACCCCGGCCTGCGCCTCGAGCGCAACCCCGACACCAGGGAGACGGTTCTGTGGGGCATGGGCCACGTGCACCTGGAGATCGCGGCGCAGGTGCTCAAGGAGCGCTACGGGGTCGACGTCGAGACGCGACCGCCGGCGGTGCCGTACCGCGAGACGATCGCCGGCACCGGCGACGCCCGCTACCGCCACAAGAAGCAGACCGGCGGCGCCGGCCAGTTCGCCGAGGTGGCGCTGCGCGTCGAGCCGCTGCCGCGCGGCGCCGGCTTCGAGTTCGAGTGGGCCGTCGTCGGCGGCGCGATCCCCACGCAGTTCATGTCGAGCTGCGAGAAGGGGGTGCGCGCGGCCATGGAGGCGGGCGCGCTCGGCGGCTTCCCGGTGCAGGACGTTAAGGTCACCGTCTACGACGGCAAGGACCACCCCGTCGACTCGAAGGACGTGGCGTTCCAGACCGCCGCCATGCACGCCTTCAGGGAGGCGATGGCGCAGGCCTCGCCGCAGCTGCTGGAGCCGCTGATGCTCGTGAAGGTGCGCGTCCCCGACCGCTTCACCGGCGACGTGATCTCCGACCTCAACACCCGCCGGGCGCGGATCCTGGGCATGGACTCCGAGGGCTCGGTCAGCGTGGTGAGCGCCCACGTGCCGATGGCCGAGATGCAGAGCTACTCGGCCGACCTGCGCTCGATGACGGGCGGGCGCGGCGCCTACTCGCTGAGGTTCGACAAGTACGAGACCGTGCCTCACCAGGTCGCCGAGAAGGTCCTGGCGGCGCGCGCCCAGCAGGCGGCGGAGCGGGCCGTCGGCTGAGCGTCACCCGGACGCACCGCGGGCCGCGCGGCGCCGGCCCGGGCGCCGCGCGGCCCCACCGTGTCGGGCGGGTCCGCGTGCCTCAGATCTTCGCGAGGCGCTCCAGGACGTCGGAGGCCAGCTCGCGGCCGAGCTCCTCGGCCTCCCTGGCCTCGCCCGTGACGCTGGCCTGCAGCGTCGTCGTGTCCTTCACCACCGCGCCGACAAGGGTCAGCTCGCCGTCGTCGGTCACCGTGGCCGCGGCGCCGACGGGCATGTCGCCCACGGCGGCGGCGAAGGCGCGCTCGGCGCGCACCCTGTCGAAGCTGGGCCGGTGCTGCAGCGGGTAGACGGACTCGAAGGCCAGGTCGTCGTCGGACCTCACCACCAGCCCCACGGCCCCCTGGCCGGGAGCGGGCGTGAACGCCTCGACGTCGAGCATGGCGCTGAGGTGGTCGCGCAGGTCGAGCTGGATCAGCGCCGCGGCGGGCATCACGATCGCGGCGAGCTCGCCGGAGGTCACGAGCGGCAGGCGCTGCTCGGGCGTGCCGGTGAGCAGGCGCGTCCGCACGCCCGGCCGCGCGGCGGCGAGGAAGGCGCCGTCGCGCTCCGAGAACACGCCGACCACGGCGTCCTGCGGCAGCGAGTCGAGCGAGGTGGCGCCCTTCGCGACCAGGGCGCTGCGGGCCTCGGGCCGGCGGCACACCGCCGCCAGCGTGAGGCCGTCGGGCAGTACGGGCGGAAGCGTGTCGAGCTGTACGACCGCGACGTCGATCGTGCCCTTGGCGAGCGCGTCGAGGAGCGGCGTGGCGCCCTCACCGCCCTGCAGCGTCCGAACCGAGACGTGGAGGTCGGGCCACTCCTCGCTCAGCGCCTCCATCACGCCGCGGCCGTGGCGTACGGCCAGGGTGCCCTCCCTGTTGCCCAACACGATTCTCGCCATGCGCCAAGTCTAACCGAACGACACTCGCCCTAGAACCCAGGAAGCCCGTCCTAAACGACTTCTTCTGCTCAGGCGACCTCGCTGGCCGCGGCCCTCAGCGCGTCGACCCTGTCCGTCCGCTCCCAGGGGAACGAGGGGTCGCCGAAGTGCCCGTAGGAGCTGGTCGGCGTGTAGATGGGCCGGCGCAGGTCGAGCTCCTCGATGATCGCCGCCGGACGGCCGTCGAAGCAGCGGCGGATCGCCTCCGTGAGCCTCTCGTCCGGCACGGCGCCGGTGCCGTAGGTCTCCACGTACATGCCCACCGGCCGCGCCACGCCGATCGCGTAGGAGAGCTGCACCAGGCAGCGCTTGGCCAGGCCGGCGGCGACGACGTTCTTCGCGATGTAGCGGGCGTAGTAGCTGCCCGAGCGGTCGACCTTCGTCGGGTCCTTGCCGCTGAAGGCGCCGCCGCCGTGGGGCGCGGCGCCGCCGTACGTGTCGACGATGATCTTCCGGCCCGTCAGGCCCGCGTCGGCGGCGGGCCCGCCCTCGACGAACCTCCCCGTGGGGTTCACGAAGTAGCGGGCGCGCGAGGCGTCGAGGCCGGGCGGCAGCACCGCCTGGATCACGCGCTCGATGAGGTCCTCGCGGAGCCGGTCGGCGTCCACGCCGTCGTGATGCTGGGCCGAGAGGACGACGTTGTCGAGGGCCGTCGCCACGCCGTCCTCGTAGACGAGCGTGACCTGGGTCTTGCCGTCGGGGCGCAGGTACGGCAGCTCGCCGCTGCGGCGCACCTCGGCCAGGCGCCGCGCCATGCGGTGCGCCAGCGAGATCGGCAGGGGCATCAGCTCGGGCGTCTCGTCGATCGCGTAGCCGAACATCAGGCCCTGGTCGCCGGCGCCGAGGGCGTCGCGCCGGTCGCCGGACGACGACTCCACGGCGGCGTCGACGCCCCTGGCGATGTCGGGCGACTGCTCGGAGAGGGCGATGAGCACGGCGGAGTGGTCGGCGTCGAAGCCGTAGGCGGCGTCGACGTAGCCCACGTCGCGCGCGGCCTGGCGCACGCACGCCTGCACGTCGACGTCGGCGGAGGTCGTGACCTCCCCGGCGACGAGCGCGAGGCCCTTCGTCACGAGGGTCTCCGCCGCGACGCGAGCGTCGGGGTCCTGCGCGATGATCGCGTCGAGCACGGAGTCGCTGATGCGGTCAGCGAGCTTGTCGGGGTGACCCTCGGTCACCGACTCTGCGGATACCAGTCTCGGCATGTCGACTCCGGGAGCGGCCGCCGCGAGCCCCCGCGCGCCGGCGGCCGCGCCAAGGATATCAGCCCGCGGCCGCCTATACTCGCCGCATGACGCCGCCCGGCCTCGAGGTCAGGAGGGCGCGACCGGCCGACGCCGGGCCCGTGACGCGGCTCCTCGAGGTCATCTACTCCGAGCAGTACTACTTCGTCGGCGACGCCCCCGCGGCCGCCTCCTCGCTGGCGGCGCGCATCGCCGCCGACGACCCCGACCAGTCCCTCTACCTCGTCGCCGCTGACGGGCGCGACGTCGCCGGCTGGCTCGAGCTGCACCGCTCGCCCGCCTGGAGGCTGAAGCACGTCGCCGTGCTGACCCTGGCGGTGGCGCCCGCCTACCGCCGGCGGGGCGTGGGCCGCGCCCTGATGCGGCGCTCGTACGACTGGTGCCGGCGCGTCGGGGTGCTCAAGGTCAGCCTCAACGTGCGGGCGGGCAACGCCGCGGCCATCGCCCTCTACGGGTCCGAGGGCTTCGTGCTCGAGGGCCGCGAGCGGGCCCAGGTGAGGCTCCGTCCGGGCCGCGACGAGTTCGAGGACAACCTGATCATGGCCAAGTGGCTCGGGGACGCTCCTCCCGGCGGTTAGACTGGCGGCCGTGAGCGGCGCACCGGCCGACGCCTTCGAGTGGCGCGAGCAGCGCGTCGCCCTCTTCGTCGACACCCAGAACCTCTTCTACGCGGCCCGCGACCTCAGCCGCTCGGCGGTCGACTACGCCAGGCTCCTCGAGGTGGCCGGGCGCGGGCGCCGCCTGGCGCAGGCGACCGCCTACGTCGTCGAGCGCGAGGGCGACACGTCGAACCTGGGCTTCGTCGCCAAGCTCACCGCGCTCGGCTACCGGGTCAGGCGGCTCAAGGTGCGCGTGCGCGTGGCCGAGGGCGACAGGCAGGTGCTCGAGGGCGACTGGGACCTCGGCATCGCCGTCGACGTGGTGCGGGCCCTGGGCCTGTGCGACGTGGTGGCGCTGGCCACCGGCGACGCCGACTTCACCCCGCTGGTCGAGCTCGCGCAGGAGCGCGGGGCGCGGGTCGAGGTGCTGGCGTTCCGCGACTTCGCCGGTCAGGAGCTGAAGGACGCCTGCGACAGGTTCGTCGACCTGACCGAGGTCGAGCGCATCTTCCTGCCGCCGCGCTAGCGCCTACGCCCCCGCCGCGACGGGCTCCCTGGCGGCGTCCCAGATCCTCCAGGGCGCCGCGCCCGAGGCCCACATCTCCTCGAGCATCTGCTTCTCCTTCAGCGTGTCCATGCACGACCAGAAGCCGTAGTGCCGGTAGCCCATGAGCTGGCCGTCGCGCACGAGGCGGTCGACGGGCTCGCGCTCCCACACGCTGTCGTCGCCGTCGACGTAGTCGATCGCCGCGGGCTCCAGCACGAAGAAGCCGCCGTTGATCCAGCCCTCGCCCTCCTCGGGCTTCTCGTGGAAGTTCTCCACCCTGTCGCCGTCGAAGGTCAGGTTGCCGAAGCGCGCCGGCGGCCTCACCGTCGTGACCGTGGCCAGGCGGCCGTGGGAGCGGTGGAACGCCGCCAGGCGCCGGACGTCGATGTCGGCCACGCCGTCGCCGTAGGTGAAGAAGAACGGCTCCTGCGGGTCGAGCCACGGCGCCACCCGCTTCAGGCGCCCGCCGGTCATCGTGCGCAGGCCGGTGTCGACGAGGTGGACCTTCCAGTCGGGCTGGTTGCCGTCGTGGATCGTCGTCGTGCCGGTGGCGAGGTCGACGGTGATGTCGTTGTTGATCGCGTAGAAGTTCAGGAAGTAGTCCTTTATGACCTCGCCCTTGTAGCCGAGCGCGATCACGAACTCGTTCACGCCGCCGGCCTCGAAGATCTTCATGATGTGCCAGAGGATCGGCCTGCCTCCGACCTCGACCATCGGCTTGGGCTTGATCGTCGTCTCTTCCGAGAGCCGGGTGCCGAAGCCCCCGGCGAGGATCACCGCCTTCACGCCCTCACCTCCGCCCCGGCCGCGCCGCGCGCGGCCACCCGCCCGTCGCCCTCTGGCGCCGGTCCGAAGAGGCGCGCCTGCCGGGCGCGCAGCTCGTCGACGAGGCGCCCCTGCGGCAGCTCGACGTCGTGGTAAGTGAGCACCTGGTCCTTGGGCACGTCGCGCTTGAGCCGGCAGCCCTCGGCGACGCCGATCGGCAGCAGCGAGAGGCGCGCCGTCTCCGCGGCCGTCTCGCACTGCCCGTAGGTCATGTACTCGCCCAGGCCGTCGAGCACCTCGCCGGCCTTGAGGTCGCGCTTGGCCGTCGCCACCACCTCCACGCGCATCGGCCCGGCGGGCGCCAGGACCGCGTCGCCGAACAGCGCCGCGCGCGCCAGCGACGTCGGCACCTCGAAGTGGCACAGGTGGTAAGGCGTGTAGAAGCTGTAGAGCGGCCCCTCGCCGAGCTTGTAGAGGCTCAGGTAGTGGCGCTGCTTCGGGTCCTCGTGGGCGGCGAAGACGAACACGCCCGGGCTCGGGAGCGCGCCCACCAGGTAGTCGACGACCCCGCCCAGCGCGCGCAGGCGGTCCACGTCGTAGTAGCGCACGGCGGTGTCGACGTGCTCGCGGTGCTCGCGGCCCGTCATCCCGCGCTTCTCGATCGTGAAGCCGAAGGCGTTGGCGACGTTCGCCTGCTCGAAGCTGATCTTCGTGCCGTCGGCGAAGCTCGTGACCATGCTCGGGCGCTGGCCCCAGCGCTCGGCGAACGACCGCTGCGTCGTCGGGTTCCGGTAGGGGTCGTGCAGGCCCTTGACGTTGCCGGCCACCAGCGGCTCGAGCCCGATGCCCCTCACGAAGCGGATCAGGTTCGCCTGCACGCCGGGCTGGTCCCCGTCCGAGACGGTGTAGACCACGCCGGCCTCGTCGGCCATCGCCTTGAGCACGGGCCCGACGGTGCCGTCCAGCTCGGCGTTGAGCAGCACGACGTGCTTGCGCGCCTCGATCGCGGCCACCACGGCGTGCGCGCCGAACTCGACCGCGCCCGTGGCCTCGAGCAGCACGTCGACGCCGTCGGCCCGCGCCAGCAGCGTCGGGTCGTCGGTGACGACCGGCCGGCCGGCCTCGAGGGCGCGGGCCACCTCGGCCGCGGTCGAGGCGAGGGCGACGTCGGTGACGCCGGCGTAGGCGTACGCCTCCTCGGCGTGCTTCGGCGTGCGGTTCGCGATCCCGACCAGGCGCATGCCGGGCGTGTAGTTGACGACCTGGTTCGCGACCCCCTTGGCCATGAACCCGGCGCCGACCATCGCCACGCGCACGGGGCGCCCCTCCTCCTCGCGGCGCCTGAGGGCGGCGTCGACGATGATCACGGGACCGCCTCCCGCGCCGGCTCGTGCGGCCGCTCGGGCTGGAACGGAGGCCACGAGGAGTCCTTCGCCGAGATCACCTCGACCTCGCGCGGCCAGGGGATCGCCAGGGCCGGGTCGTCGTAGCGGATGCCGCGCTCGGCGCCGGGGGTGTAGAACTCGCCGACCTGGTAGACGACCTCGGCGCCGTCGGTGAGCGTGAGGTAGCCGTGCGCGAACAGCTCGGGCACGTACAGCGCCAGCCTGTTCTCGGCCGTCAGCAGCACGCCGAAGTGCTTCAGGTACGTCGGCGAGTCGGGCCGCAGGTCGACGATCACGTCGTGCACGGCCCCGGCGGTGCAGCGGACGAGCTTCGTCTCGGCCGCCGGCGGGACCTGGTAGTGCATGCCGCGCAGCGTGCCGGCCCTGTGGTTGTAGGAGAGGTTCGCCTGCACGACGGTCGGCTTGAGGCCGTGGGCGGCGAACTCCTCGGCGCAGTAGGTGCGCGCGAAGAAGCCGCGCTCGTCCTCGCGCCGCTCGAGCTCGATGAGGTAGGCCCCGGGCAGGCCCGTCTCGTGGAAGATCACGCTCCCGCCTCCATCGCGGCCACCGCCGCCGTCCGGCCCGCCGCCGCGGCTGCGTCCGCGGGCGTGCGCGCGTCGACCCAGTAGAAGCGCTCGTCGATCTGGCCGGTCGCGAGCAGGTGCTTCAGCGCCTTCAGCCGCGTGTACATGCGCGACTCGAACTGCTCCCGCGTGAGGCCGATCCGTTCGAACACCGCCCTCAGCTCCTCGGCGCCCCTGCGGGCGTCCCACTCGCAAGCGAAGCCGGGCAGCGCGGAGGCGATCTTGTCGAAGCTCACGCGGTAGCTCCTGTTGTCCGAGCCGCGGTCGCCGAACGACAGTCGGCAGCCGGGGAAGACGTCGGCGACGATCTCGGCGATCTCCCGCACGCGGTAGTTGTGGCGCGTGTCCCCGACGTTGAAGACCTGGCCGTGCACCGCCTCGCGCGGCGCCTCCAGGACGCAGGCGATCGCCTTGGCGATGTCGCGCGCGTGCACCAGCGGGCGCCAGGGCGTGCCGTCGGAGACCATGCGGATCTCGCCGGTCGTGAAGGCGTAGCCGGCGAGGTTGTTCAGCACGATGTCGAAGCGCATGCGCGGGCTCGCGCCGTAGGCGGTGGCGTTGCGCAGGAAGGTGGGGGAGAAGTCGTCGTCCGCCAGCTTGGCCACGTCGCGCTCGACGAGGACCTTGCACTCGGCGTAGGCCGTCTGCGGGTTCACCGGCGACGTCTCGTCGACGAAGTCCTGCTCCGCGACGCCGTAGACGCTGCAGGAGGACATGTAGACGAAGCGCGTCACCCCGGCCTGCTTCGCGAGGGTCGCGAGGTTAACCGACCCTTCATGGTTGATCTCGTAGGTGATGTGCGGCGCGAGCTCCCCCGTGGGGTCGTTCGATAGCTCGGCCATGTGGACGACCGCGTCGTAGCCGCGCAGGTCCTCCACGGTGAGCCGCCTCAGGTCGGTCGCGATCGTGAGAGGCGTGACGTCGGGGCCGTGGTAGAGCCAGCCCTCCTTGTAGAAGCCGGTGTCGACGCCCGTGACCTCGTGGCCGCGCCGCATCAGCTCCGGCGCGACGATCGTGCCGAGGTAGCCCTCGGTTCCGGTCACCAGAACTCGCATCACCTTCACCTCTCGTCCCCGAGCGCCCCGCGGGCGCTAGGTACCGCCCAGGACCGCGTCGGTCGTCTCCAGGTAGTCGAACAGCGCCCGCACGTAACGCTGCCACGCCCTCTCCGAGGCGTCGTCCGCCCGCCTCAGGCTCGCTTCCAGGCGTGCCGTGTCGCGGCCCTGGGCGCGCGCCGCCTCCAGCGCGGCCTCGGCGGCGTCACGCGACAGCAGGAGCAGGTGCAGCTCCTCGTAGGCGAGCTCGAGCAGCCTCAGCGCCTCCCGCTCGCGGTCGGGCTGTGCGGCGTCGAACTCGGCCAGCGCCGTCAGCGCGAGCTCCCGTTCGGCCACGACCAGAGTCGGACGCGCTGATGAGCCGTTGCTGAAGAGGAGCCGAGCGCTCACGCCGAAGCGCAGCCGGGGAGCGCCCTCGCTCGTGCTCCATCCGAAGGTCGCGTCGGCGGTGGGCACGCCGCGGCGCAGGCCGAGCTCGGCCTCCACGGCGAAGCCGCCGTCGCGGTAATCGGCGGTGAGCTCCACCTCGCGCAGGTGCTCGAACGGCAGCCTCCTGAGCGCCAGGTCGGCGCGCTCGGCCGCGACGGCCAGGGCCGCGCGCTCCCGGTGTTGCTCGGGTCGGGAGAGGCCCGGCGGCACCGGGCCGAGCAGGTAGGCGCCCGCCTCCCGCGCCGCGCGCGGCGCGCCGATCTCGGCGAGGACCGCGTCGCGCGTCCGGTAGCCCAGCCGGGCGCGCTCGAGCTCGACCGCGGCCAGGCCCGCCGCGACCTCGAGGGCCGCCAGCTCGGTCTCGCCGGCCCCCGCTGCGCGTGCCTCCTCCACCGCCGCCCGCGCCTCCGCCGCCGCGGCCTCGGCGTCCGCCAGGGTCCTGGCGGCCAACCGCTCCTGCGACAACGCCAGCAGGCCGGCCCGCAGGTCGGCGCGGAGCTGCGCCCTGTACCTCCCCTCCGCGGCCGCTAGAGCCGCCTGCGCCCGCAGGACCCGGTCCTCGTCGCGCGCCGCGCCGACGCCCAGCTCGACCTCCAGGCCGGCGTCCCAGCCGCCGTTCCCGCGGGCCAGGTCGAGCGCGTAACGGGCCTCCGGGGTCGCCTCCAGCTCCACGGTGAGGCCCCGGAGCGCCCGCGCGAGCTCCTCCCTCGCGGTCCGGACCTGCTCGGCGCGGGCGGCGGCGCCCTCGCTGACTAGCCCCGCCAGCAGCGCCAGGTCCTCCCTGAACCCGTCGGCGGAGGCGGGCAGGGGCCCGAGCCAGGACGGCTGCGCCGCCGCCAGGCCGAGCGCCAGCGCGGCGGCCACGGCGCCGGCCCGCGCGGCGGGGCCCGTGGTCGTGAGCACGCGGTCAGGGTAGCGGCGCCTCCTCCGCCCGGCTGTGAGGGCACACAGGAGCTCTCAGGAACCGTCTGCTACAGTCCGTTCTGGCCGACCCCTCGGCCCGAGAAGAGAGGTCCGATGACCAACGACGTATCGGTGGCCGTTGGCGAGGCCATGCGGCTCGTACGCCGTGGGCTGAGCCTGGGCATGGTCCTCGCGCTCGTCTTCGGGCTGGCGGCCTACCTGTGGTCGCAGGGGCAGGACCCCGTCTACGAGGCGGAGGCCACGGTCCTCGTCTCGTCCCAGACGGCAGACTTCCGCTCGTTCGGCGTCTCGCCCTTCATCGCCCCCGCCATCGACGCCAGCGCCTACGAGGTCGCCGGCCGCAGCGACGCCGTGGCCCAGGCCGCGCTGGCGGCCCTGGGCGAGCCGGACCGGCCGACGTCGGCGATCCGCAACGAGTACAGGGTCTCGGCGCGCGACGACGGCACGTCCGCGCTGCTGACCGTGACGGGCCGCGCCGGCTCCCCCGAGCGCGCCGCGGCGGTCGCGAACGCCGTGGCGTCGGCGCTGGTGGCGTGGGACGTCGAGCGCGCGACGCGGAGCGTGGGCCAGGTCGTCCAGGCGCTGGAGCAGCAGATCGCGGCGCTCACCGAGCAGGTGCGCGCCCTGCAGGCCCTCGGCGACCCGGCCCGGCAGTCGGAGATCGACGGCCTCATCTCGCTGCGCGCCCAGCAGCAGCAGTCCCTCGCCGTGGCCCGCGCGATGGGCGTCTCGGCGATCGGCCGGCTCGAGGTCATCCAGCAGGCCGTGGCCGGCGCCGTCCCCGTGGCGCCGCGCCCGCTCGTGAACGGCCTCCTCGCGGCCCTGGCGGGGCTCGCCGTGGCCTACGGCATCGTGATCCTGCGGGCGACGATGAACACGCGCCTCACCGACGTCGCGGAGGTCGAGGCCGCCTCCGGCGTGCCCATCCTGGCCGAGTTCCAGCGGCTGTCGAAGCCCACCCGCCGCCTCCCCCGCGAGGCCGCGAGCTACCTGCGCACCGGGGTGCTGTTCGCCACCGGCGACGCCTCGCCGCGCGTGATCCTCGTGACCAGCGGGCGCTCGGGCGAGGGCAAGTCGGCCGTGGCGCTTAACCTCGCCGAGAGCTTCGCGCGCAACGACTACCGCACGCTGCTCGTCGACGCCGACCTGAGGCAGCCGGTGCTGTTCCAGGAGTACGGCCTCCGGCGCGGCCAGGCGTCCGAGCTGCTCGACTTCCTGCGCGACCCCGACGGCCCGCACATGGTCGCCCGGGTGCCGCTGGGCGGTCGGCAGCGCCTCGACATCGTCCCTTCGTTCCAGGTCTCGACCCAGGCCGCCGAGATCCTCGGGCGCGGGTTCTCCGCCTGCGTGAACCGCTGGGGGCACGACTACGACGTGATCGTCGTGGACTCCCCGCCCGTGCTGGCGGTCGCCGACGCGCTCACCATCGCACCCTCATGCACGGGGGCGGTCCTGGCTGTAAGCATGCGCAAGGCCGACAGGCGCCCGCTGCGCGCCACGCTCGACCTGCTGGAGAGGATGGGGGTCAAGCTGCTCGGCATCGCCGCGACGATGGTCGACGAGCCGCGGATGCGCTCGGTCGGCGGCTACGGCTACGGAGCGCCGCAGCCGGTCGAGCCGGCCGCTCCCCCCAGGCCCGAGGCCAGGGTCAGTGTGAGGCCTACCACCACGCGCCGCGGCTAGGCCGCTGGCGGTACGGAGGAAGCTGGCAGTGAACGTCACGATCATCGGCACCGGCTACGTAGGTCTGACCACGGGGACGGCGCTCGCCTACCTCGGGCACGACGTCACCTGCGTCGACAAGCAGGAGCGCGTCGTCGAGACCCTGAGGAGCGGCAAGCCCACGATCCACGAGGCGGGCCTGACCGAGCTGCTGCAGGCGGCGCGGGGCAGGATGGCGTTCCGCACGGACATCCCCGCGCTCTCCGGCACCGGCGTCGTGATGATCGCGGTGGGGACGCCCTCGAAGGAGAACGGCGACGCCGACCTGCGCTACGTCGACGCCGCGGCCAGGGAGGTCGCCGACCACATCCAGGAGGGCGCCCGGCTGGTCGTCGTGAACAAGTCGACGGTGCCGGTCGGCAGCGCCCGCCACGTCGAGGGCATCATCCGCCGCGGCCTGGAGGCGCGCGGCGTGAGCGCCGAGGTGCACGTCGCCTCGAACCCCGAGTTCCTGGCCGAGGGCAAGGCGGTCCACGACACCTTCTACCCCGACCGCATCGTGATCGGCGCCGACGACCCGTTCGCGGTCGGCCTGCTGCGCGAGATGTACCAGCCGATCCTCGAGCAGACGTTCGAGCCGCCGCCCGGCACGCCGCGCCCCGAGCGCTACGAGCTGCCGCCGCTGATCACGACCTCGGCCACCAGCGCCGAGCTGACGAAGTACGCCGCCAACGCCTTCCTGGCCACGAAGATCAGCTTCATCAACGAGTTCTCGCAGCTCGCCGAGAGGGTCGGCGCCGACATCACCGAGGTCGCGCGCGCGATAGGCCTCGACCAGCGCATCGGTCCGCGGTTCCTCCACGCCGGCATCGGCTGGGGCGGCTCATGCTTCGGCAAGGACACGCGGGCCGTGCTGGCCCTGGCCGCCAGCTACGACTACTCGATGCCCATCGTGAAGGCCGCGATCGAGGTCAACAGGCGCCAGCGCCTGTTCATCGTCGAGAAGCTGCAGCACCACCTGAAGGTCCTGCGCGGCACGACGATCGGGCTCCTCGGCCTGGCGTTCAAGGGCAACACCGACGACCTGCGCGACTCCCCGGCCCTGACGCTGATCGAGACGCTCCACGAGCGCGGCGCCGTGGTCAAGGCGCACGACCCCGTGGCGATCGAGAACGCCAGGACGCTCTACCCCGACCTGCCCGTCGAGTACTGCCAGGACCCGGAGTGCCTCGCCGTCGGCTGCGACGCCCTCGTGGTCGTCACCGACTGGCCGCAGTTCCGCCAGCTCGACCTGCCGGAGCTGAAGCGCCGCATGCGCGGCACCCTGCTCCTCGACGCCCGCAACTACCTCCAGCCGCAGGCGGTGAGGGCCGCGGGCCTCGACTACGTCGGCGTGGGGCGCTGAGCGAGCTGCCGTACCGCGCGCGGCCGGGCGAGCGCGCTCGCCCGGCGCGGCCTCGCTACCAGCCGGGGGAGGCGCCACCCGGCGGGACCAGCGCGGCGCGCACCCGCAGGCTCATCGGGTAGTAGGCCGAGACGTCCAGCGGACGGCCCTGGTCGTCGTAGGCGTAGCGGGCGTCCAGCGGCCGGCCGGCGCCGTCCCTCAGCACGACGAGCACCTGGGCCATGCCCTGCGACCAGTCGATGGCCGCCGCGCCGTCGAGCGCCGCCACGCTCTGCGACACGGCCACCACGCCCTCGGAGTCCAGGCGCAGCGCGCTCGGCTCGCTGCAGGCGGGTCGGACGGTGATCAGGTCGTCCGGCACGAGGCAGAGCTGCATCAGCACCGGGTCGTCGGTGGGCTTCTCGAGCAGCTCCACCCGCACGTGCAGCGTGCCCTGCTGGTAAGCGCGCAGGTCGCCCACGGCCTCCGCCGGGACGTCGAGGAACGTGAACGCGCCCTCGCCGCCCTGCTCCACGGGCCTGGGCCTGAGCGTGGCGTCGACGAGCGCGATCGTCGGCCCGCCGGTCGGCTCGGGCGCCGGCTGCTGCTCGGGTGCCGGCTCCGGCGCCGGCGGCACGACGGCCGCCGCGGGCGGCTGCTCGGCCGGCGGCTCCGCGACCGGCGGCGCCTCGACCGCCGCCGGCTCCTCGGCCACCGGCGGCTCCTCCTCGGGCCCCTCCGCCGCCGGCGGCTCCGGCTCGGCGGCCACGGGCGGCTCCTGCTGCGCCGGCGGCGGCCCGGCGACCTCGGGCGAGGGCTGGGGCGCCGGCGTCTCGACCGGCGCCGGGGGCGGGCCCGCGGGCTGCGCCAACACGAGCGGGGGCGCTTCGGCCTCGGCCGCCGCCTGGGCCGCCGCCTCGGCCTCGGCCGCGGCCTGAGCCTCCTGGGCGGCTTCGGCGGCCACCTGCGCCGCCTGGGCCTCGGCGGCGTCGAGGCGCGCCAGGACCGCCGCCACCTCGGCGTCGTCCGGGTCGATGGCCAGCGCGCGCTCCCACAGCCGCCTCGCCTCCTCGGCGCGCCCCAGCGCCGCGTTGGCCTCCGCGGCGCCCTTGATCGCCTCGACGAAGGCCTGGTCGCCCTGCATCGCGGCCACGTAGAGGGAGAGCGCGCCGGCCATGTTGCCCTGGGCGAACTCGCGCTCCGCCAGCAGGTAGGCGTCGGCGGCGGGCAGGCCGTGCGCCGACGCCAGCGTGGCGCGCTGCAGCGTCGGCCGGAGCTGCGGGTAGGTCTCCGCCGCGACCTCGAGGAGGGGGACGGCGCCCTCGACGTCGCCGGTCTCCAGCCGCGCCTGGCCGAGGTAGGTGATCGTCGTCAGGTCGTCGGGCACCAGCTCGTAGCTGGCCTCCAGCAGCTCGCGCGCCCGCTGCATCGCCCCGGCGGTGAAGGCCTGGTACCCGAGCACGAGCGCGGCGCGGGCGGCGTCGGCGCGCGAGCGCGCGTCGAGCGTGCCGCCGGCGGCGATGTAGGCCTGCCACGCCTCCCAGGTGCGCGCGGTCCAGCCCGTGGTCCCGTAGACCTGCGCCAGGAAGCGCAGCGGCTCCAGGCGCCCCGGCGCGAGCTGCCGCGCCCGCTCGCCCTGGGCGATCGCCTCGCGCCACAGCGGCTGGTCGGGGTAGTGGAACGCGTAGGTGGCCACCGCCTCGGCCGCGGCCCTCTGCCCGGCGCGCAGCGCCTCGGCGGCCGCCTCGGGGAGGGCCTCCTGGGCCGCGGCGAGCGGGCAGACCGCGAGCGCGAGGGCGGCCAGCAGGGCGAAGGCGCGGCGACGGCGGGGCACGCCTAGAGGGTAGCGCTGTGCGTCCCGTAGGGGCGTTCACATGCAGGGCCACTAATCATTGGACTCAGGACGCCGCCGGGCACGGCGGCGGGATTGGTGGGTGCCGATGGGAAGGCTTCGAACCTTGACGGCCGCGTTGGCGCTGCTCCTGCCGCTGGCGCTGCTGGCGATCGGCTCGAGCCAGGACGGCGGTGGGCCCGGCTGGGGGCGTGAGGCGTTGGGGCGGTTGGGCGAGGCCGGTGTGGAGCTGGGGTTCCCTGACGGGTCGTTCCTGGGTGAGGACGCGGTTACCGGTTACCAGGCGGCGGTGCTGATCGACAGGTTGCTGGCGCGGGCGGACGCGAGGACCGGCTGCACGGACGCCATGGCGGGCCTGCCCGACCCCGGCTTCTCCTTCGACGACGTCCC
>Ga0207872_100143_pt1 | contig 58846 bp, 51 predicted proteins | sample Passage260B_FD_187372 | JGI IMG/M metagenome (GOLD analysis project Ga0207872, IMG submission 187372) | Cellulose adapted compost microbial communities from Newby Island Compost Facility, Milpitas, CA, USA - Passage2 60B (SPAdes) (version 2) ...
GCCGCCGAAGAAGACGGAGTTCGGCACGCAGGCCGGGCCCCTGGCCCCCTGCGCACCCCTGACCATGTCCGCCTTGACGAAGTAGGCGGGCGCCTGTGCGGCAGCCGTAGAGGCTGTGATGGCGAGCGCGAGGGCCACCGCGACCGGAAAGGCCGACCTCCTGATTGTGTTCATGAGCCACATCATAGCGCCGCGACGTGAGAGTTCAGCGACGGGCGTCATCCCGGGGCGCTCGGCCGCGTGTCGCTCCCGGGCGCGCTCGGCCGCGCGTCCCTCACGGGGGCGCTCAGCCGCGTGTCACCAGGGCCGCCGGCGCCTGGCCTAGCATGGCCGCATGCCGCGACCGGGACGCACCTCGCGCGCCGCCGCGCTGGCCGCCGCCTGTCTCGCCTGTCACGCGCTGGCCGCCGGGGACGTAGAGAGCATGACGCTCGCCGGGGGCCGCGTGGGCCTCGACCTGCCGCCGGGCCTCTCCCTCGCCGTGACCCCGCAGCAGGTCCTCACCGGCGCCTCCCCGCCGCCCTGCCGCGAGGGCTTCGACTACTGCCTCTACCTGCCCGAGGACGCCTACGCCGGCACGAACCTGCGCTCCGCGGGGCTCACCATCACGCGCCGCCGCGACCTGACGGCGCCGATCTCGTGCCTGCTGGCGCAGCCTGAGGGCTGGAGCGACCTGCAGCCCGGCGTCGTCTACCCCGAGCCGACCGAGGGCGCTTCGGGCCCGGCTCCACGGGCGGTCACCTCCCGCTTCGGCGACGTGGGCGAGGGCGCCGCCGGGAGCTACACGCTAGGCGAGGTCCTCAGGCTCTTCGACGGCGAGGACTGTTGGGAGCTCGAGACGCGGCTCGCCCTCACGCGCTTCGAGAACTACCCGCCCGGTCAGGTCGAGGAGTTCACCGAGGCCGACCGCGCGGACGTCGAGTCGCTGCTGTGGGCGGCCATCGACAGCGCGACCGTGCTGGGGACCCGCGTGACCTGGCCGACCGAGGGCGGCGGCGACCTCTCCGAGCTCGTGCGCGTCGATGTGCCCGCGGAGGCGACGAGCCCGCTGGTGCTGCGCGGCGAGGCGCGCGGCGCCTGGTACTTCGAGGGCTCTTTCCCCGTGCGGCTGATGGCCGAGGACGGCACCGAGATCGCCGCGGGTTTCGTGACGGCGCAGGGCGAGTGGATGACGGAGGGCTTCGTGCCCTTCGAGGGCGAGATCGAGTTCTCCGTGCCCGGCCCCACCCGAGCCGTGCTGGTCCTCGAGCGCGACAACCCGTCCGACCTGCCCGAGCACGACGCGGCGGCGCGCTACGAGCTGACGCTCAGGTAGCGCGCCGAGGCCAGCGCCTAGACGCCGGGACGGATCACATCGCCGGGTACACGACGGCCAACCACGCGCCGTCGAACGTCCCGTTACCGATGGTGGCCGTGCGCGCTACGGGGTCAGCGGAGAGGACCAGAGGGGTCCAGCCGGCAGCGAGCGCGACGTCGATCTCGATCGCGGTATAGGGCGGGTCGACACCGTCGTCGTAGACGCACTCGCCCTGGATGGTCACCGCGTCCTCCGCCCACAGCCAGGTGCCGATGCGGTACGGCTCGGTCGGCGTCTCGACGAGGTCCGAGGCGTCGGTGTAGACGAGCAGGCCATCCACGTACCCGTTGGACAGGGACAGCGGGCCCAGGAGCCCGACCGGGGTCATGATGGAGTCCTGGACCAGAGACCTGAGCACCTGCACCGAACCGGACGCCGTGAGGTCACACGTCATGCTCTCGTCGATCGGGTGGAAGGCCTGGTCCGCGAAGGTGAGGTAGCCGGCGGGGATGTCCGGAGGGTCCCCGAGGTCCCACTCGAACGAGCCGTCGGCGCCCAGCGGCGTGCTGTCGAAAGCGAAGACGCGGCCCTCGTAGTCCTTGCCCTGAGGCTCCAGGTCCGTGGAGGTCACCGCGTAGATGACGGGATGGAGGGCGGCGAAGCTCGCGAACGTAGGCATGGGCACGTCGCTGAGGTTGGCGATCGTGCCCGTCACGGGGAACTCGGGCTCGGGTTCGGAGGGCGGCTGCGGCTGTGAGCATGCCGCCAAGACGAGGGCAGCCGCCAGGGTCGCTGTGAGCAGGTGCTGACGCATCGAAAGGCCTCCGGCATCGATCGTGATCTAGCGCTACGCGCGCTAAGCCTAGGCGACCAGCGCTCACCCCGCAGTGGGATTCCTTACGCTCCACATGCGGCGCTCCTCGAACCAGACGCCGTCAGACCGAGGCGGAGCGGAGGGATGGCGAGGCCGCCATCGCCGCCACGGCCAGGCGCACGATCCCCAGGGCCGTGAGCCCGTTGACGTCGCGGTCGGGGTAGTACTCGGCGAACCCTATGCCGACTACCCGGCCCCGCTCCTGCAGGCCGCGCAGGAGGTCGAGGCCCTGCCAGTAGGTGAGGCCGCCGGGCGCCAGCGCGAGCGAGCCGGGCATGACGGCGGGGTCGAAGCCGTCGACGTCGATCGCCACGTAGTACCGGCCGCCCGCGGGCACGCGCTCGAGCGCCGCCGCCACGCCGCGCTCGTGCACCTCGCGAGCCGTCACCACCGCGTTCCCGCGCGCGAGCGTGGCCTCGAGCTCCTCGCGCCGCGCGCTGCCCACGCCGCGTGCGCCCACGTGCACGACCCTCTCGACCCACGGCATCTCGGCCGCCCGCCGCATGGGGCTCGAGTAGCCCCAGCGCTCGCCGCGCACCTCGTCGCGGTAGTCGATGTGTGCGTCGACCTGCACCACCGTCACCGGCCCGTGCCCCTCGTAGGCGGCGAGGGCGAAGGGCGGCGTCGAGTCGTCCCCGCCCAGCACGACCGGCACGGCGCCGCGCGCCAGCAGCGCCGCCACCGCCCTGGTCGCGACGGCCCCCTGGTGCGGGCGCTCGCCGGGCGGCGTCTCGGCATCGCCTACGTCCACGACGCGGACCTGGCGAGGGAGCATCGGCCCTCCCGAGTCGAAGTCGTGGTGCTCCCTGAACGCCCCGTAGCGAGCGGAGCGTTCCCGCACCGCCTGCGGCGCCCGCGCCGCCGTCGTGACGGGCCCGGCCGGGTCGTAGGGCACGCCGTACGTGACGCCTATCACCGCGAAGTCGGCGTCGAGGGCCTCGAGGTCGGTGACGACGGGGCTGCCGAGGAAGCTGTCGGTGGCCGGCGGGCGGGTGAGCGTCATCTTGGCTCCGTCGGGCGCGTGGGGCGCGCGGTAGTTCGCGGTCGCACGCCCTGTGGAACCGCCGGGCGCCGGGGGCGCGCCGAGGCTCGCACAGTGGCCGGTGTGAGCGGCGGTGAGGTGCGCCCGGACCTGAGCGAAGCTACCGCCGACGGCGCCGCGCCGGCAACGTTCGCGAGCTCACTCGGGGCGCGCGTCCTCGTCCGGAGCCGGGGCGTCGGAGGCGCCGCCGCCCGCCTCGGGCTCCGGTCCCATCCCCGCCTCGGGCTCCCGGCCCATCCCCGTCTCGGGCTCCCGGCCCATCCCCGCCTCCAGGGCCATGAGCATCAGTCGCGCCCTGTCGGCGGCGTGGAGCTTCGAGAGGACGTTCGAGACGTTGTTGCTGACGGTCTTCGGGCTGATGCCGAGCCGGGCGGCGATCTCGGCGTTGCTGAGCCCGAGGGCGAGCTGCTCTAGGACCGCGCGCTCGCGGCCCGTCAGCTCGGCGAAGTCGGGCCCGGGGGCGGGGCGCGAGCTGGCGGTGAGGTAGGCCATCACCTTCTGGGCGATCCCGGGGCTGAAGATCGCGCCGCCGCGGGCCACTGTCTCGACGGCCAGGAGCAGCTCGTCCCGGCTCGCGTCCTTGAGCAGGTACCCGCGCGCGCCGGCGCGGATCGCGGGGAACACCGAGGTGTCGTCGGCGAAGACGGTAAGGACGAGGATGCCGACGTGGGGCTGCGCGCGGTGTATGCGCCTCGTCGCCTCGATGCCGTTGAGCACTGGCATCCTCAGGTCCATCAGCACGACGTCCGGCTGCAGCTCGTCGGCGAGCGCCACGCACTCGGCGCCGTCGCGCGCCTCGCCCACGACCTCGACCGTCCCCGCCGAGGCGAGCAGCGCCTTCAGCCCGCTGCGCGTGATCTCCTGGTCGTCGGCGATCAGGACCCTGACGCCCTCCATCGTCACTCCGGCCACGGGAGCAGGGCGCGGACGACCGTGCCGCCCTCGCTCGGCGTCTCGATGGTCAGGGAGCCCCCCACCTCGCGCGCCCGTCCCTGCATCGAGCGCAGGCCGAGGCCCCGCCGGTCCGCTCCCCGGAGCCCCACGCCGTCGTCCCGCACCTCGACGAGCAGACAGCGCCCCGTGAGCACGCTGACGCCGGCGCCGGCGGTCGCGTCGACCACCGCCAGCCGCACGGCGCAGTTCCGCGCGGCGGCGTGCGCGAGCACGTTGGACAGCGCCTCCTGGACGATGTTGTAGGCGGCCAGCTCGACGGCCGCGGGCAGCTCGCCGAGCTCGTCGGCGTCCAGGACGAAGCGGGGCGTCCCCTCGCCGCCGATCGCGTCGAGCCGCTCCCTGACGGCGCCGGCGAGGCCCAGGACGGCCAGCTCCGGCGGGTGCAGGCGGTGGGCCAGCGTGCGCACGCGCGCGATCGTCGCCCTCGCCTCCTCGCCGATCGACGCCAGGACGGCCCTGGCCGCCGCGGGGTCGGCCTCCACGAGCGCCGCCGCCTCCTCCGCCCGGCGGAGCAGCCAGGTCAGCCGGTGCCCCACGTCGTCGTGCAGGTCGCTGCCGAGCCGGCGCCTGTCGGCCTCGCGGGCGTCGAGGCTGCGCAGCCTCTCGCGCTCCAGGTCGGACTCGAGGAGGAGCGCGTGCGCGACCGTCCCCACCTGCCCCGCCAGCGTGTCGAGCAGCCTGCGGTCGGCCCGCGACAGCCTCCTCTCGGCGTGGCGCGGCGAGACCACCAGCTCGCCCAAGACCTGGCCGGCGTGCCGCAAGGGGAACGACTCGCGCGGCAGGCGCGGCTCGCCGTAGCTCGTGGCGGTCACGGAGCCGAGCCTCACGGCCGCGAACGGGAGCCTGAGCGCCTCCGCCACGGCGCGGGTGGCCTCGCCCAGCGCCATCGCGAGCTGCGGCGCAGAGCCCAGGCGCTCGCCCAGGCGCAGCAGCGCCTCGAAGGGCTCGTCGCGGAGGCCGTAGAGCAGGCGGTTCGAGGCCCGCTGCAGCCGCGAGCGCAGCGGGTCGAAGAGGAAGGCGACGAGGGCGGTGGCGACGAGCGAGAGCTGCACGCTAGAGCCGGCGGCGAGCAGGCGGCCGACGCCGCCCACGAGGACCGCGTAGACCCCGACGACGGCGAGGGTGAGCCCGCCGTACACGAGCACGCGCCCGATGACGGCGTCGACGTCGAACAGGCCGTGCCAGAGCACGGCCACGGCGAACCCCGCGACGTACACGAGGTCGCAGAGGCAGTGTTCGAAGAGCAGCGAGTGGACGAGCGGCCAGTGCGGGAGCAGGCCGATCGACTGCAGCCAGAACATCGCCGAGAGGAGGCTCGAGGCGCCGAAGGCGAGGGCGAACCACCTGACGCTCGCCGCCGTGGGGCCGGCGCCGTGCAGCACGACCAGGCGCACAACGGCCGCGAAGGTAAGGGCCGCGTAGGCGGTCGTCATGGCCGGCACCAGCACGAGGACGCCCCAGTACCAGACGACCGCGAGGACCAGCCACGGCACGCCGTAGGCGAGCCACAGGACGGGGCGCGGCGCGGGTCGCGAGCCCGGGAACGACAGCACCAGGTGCAGGCCGAGGGCCGGCACCAGCAGCCAGGTGAGGAGGTCGCCGGTGAACCTGGCGGCGTAGAACAGCGCGGGAGAGAGCGTGTCGGCCACGGTCAGCGGCGCCACGGTGCCCGTGATCGCCGCCCCCAGGGTCACGCTCTCGAGGAGGAAGAAGAGCTGCGCGCTGCGGAGCCCCGGCCGGCGGGCGAAGACGTAGGCCGCGAGCAGCCAGGCCAGCCACCGGTAGACGCCGCCCAGGGGCGTGCCGACGAGCGTGCGCCACACGGCCCGCGCGATCCCTGCGGCGGTCCAGCGTCCCAACGAGACCTCGACGTCGACGAGCTCCCCGCCGCGCGCCACCGTGTACGAGACGGCGTCGCCGGCGGCGTACGCGAGGTCGGCCTGCCGCAGCCCCATCGCCTCGAAGAGCAGGACCGGGAACGGCACGCCGTCGACGGCGACGAGGACGTCGCCCGGCCGGATGCCGCTCTCCAGCCCGAGCAGGTCCTCGCCGAACACCGGCGCCTCGACGGGAGGCGCCAGGCTCCAGCCGTCTGTGGGGAGCGTGAACCTGTAGGCCTCGAGGGCCGCGTTGAGCGCGAGGTAGAGGGCGGCGACCCAGAGCACGACCGCCCCCGTGCGGCCGGTGCGCTCGCCCGTCCGCGCCGAAGGCTCTGCTGCCACCCCTGCCGCCGCTGCCAACGAAGCCCTCCTCGCGGTCGATGGCGCGCGAACCCGTTGCAGCCGGGTCGGAGAGCGGGGTCCCGCGCGCAGTGTACTCGCCCGGTCTACGTCGCGGCGGCGATCACGTCGGGCGGGGGCTCGCACCTGCCCGGTACGTAGAGCCCCAGGGGCGTCGGGGACCTGAGGCGCTCGAGCTCCGCCCGCAGGTACGCCACCACGCGCGACGTCTGGTACTCGCGCTGCGCCGCGATCACGGCACGGAGGTGCTCCGCCCGGCGATGCGCCTCGACGCGCGAGTCCTGGTACTCGCGCTGGGCGGCGATCACGGCCCGCAGGTGCTCCGCCCGCCCATGGGCCTCGACCCGCGAGTCCTGGTACTCGCGCTGCGCCGCGATGACCTCTTGGGGCGTGGCCTGTGGCCCGCCGGCGGTCGGTGCCGAGGCATGGAGCCCGAGCTCCTGCACGGTGACCTCCCCGTTCGCGCCCGGCGAGCCCGCGGCGACCACTATCGGCGCCAGCAGCGCGATCGCGAGCAGCAGCCCTCCGATTAGCCGCCCGGCGGACCGGCGTCCACGCTCATCACGGTGGAGCTTCATGGCTACTCCCTCCCCCGCGGGCGGAGGCCGCCGCGGAACGGTCCGAAGCTAGGCCGTGCCGGAAAGGGTCGCTAGAGTCGCCGTTCCCGGCGCGTTTCGGGAAAGGTTCCCGGCCTCCGCGTGCCCTTCGGGGCAGCGGCCACCTCGTACGGGGTGCCGCACCTGTCAGGAGCGTCGAGGCCCGTGCGGGCGGGGACAGGGTGGCGCCCCGTCTCCACCCGGAGCCGAGCGGCGCCGCGTGACGTGTGGTGACCGCCCTGCGCCGCGATGGCGCCTCCGTCCAGGTGGGGCTGCGCCACGGTCTGGGAACGTGAGCACGGCAGGATGGGCAACGTCACGGGCACGTACCCTCTCCCTCGCGGTCCGGGCCACACCACCGCCAGCGCGACCAGTGCCAGCGGCACCAGCGCGTGGGCCCGCACCCCGCGAACACGAACCTCGGGCTTCCCGATGGGACCGTTGCGCCGTTCTGGCATCTTGCCCCTCCCACCCCGCGGCTTCACGCCCTACCGCGGCAGGCCTCGAAGCTAGGCCGGTCCCGCGAGGGTCGCTAGGGTCGCCGTTCCCGGTTCGGCCCGGGAAAGGTTCCCGGCCCCTACGGCGCCATCCGGGGCGGGGTCGCAGCTCGCGCCCGGGGGACGCACGCTGCTGAGGGCACGCCCGCTGCTCGCGTCCGCGGGATGCAGGCTGCCGAGGGCGGGCCCGTGGCTCGCGCCCGGGGGACGCGCGCTGCCGAGGGCGCGCCCGCTGCCGGCGTCCCGGGCGCCGCCCGTGTCACGCCCGGGCCGAGGGCCGCGACGCCGCGGCGGCGCCTGCGGGATGATGCTCCCAGTCGCACATCGCGGCGGAGGGGCGCCCCGTGGCCGACGGCTCTGGGGCGCTCCCGCACCGCCGGGAACGGAGCCGACATGAGCCAGTACGTGCCCGTGAAGGCGCCCCGCGGAGCCCAGCGCACGGCGAAGGGCTGGATCCAGGAGGCGGCCAAGCGGATGCTCATGAACAACCTCGACCCGGAGGTCGCCGAGAGGCCCGAGGAGCTGATCGTCTACGGCGGCCGCGGCAAGGCGGCGCGCTCCTGGGAGGACTTCCACCGCATCGTCGAGACCTTGGACAGGCTCGAGGACGACGAGACCCTGCTCGTGCAGTCGGGACGGCCGGTGGGCGTGTTCAGGACGTTCCCGCAGTCGCCGCGCGTGATCATCGCGAACAGCAACCTCGTGCCCAGGTGGGCGACCTGGGAGCACTTCGACGAGCTGGACCGCGCCGGCCTGATGATGTTCGGCCAGATGACGGCCGGGAGCTGGATCTACATCGGCACCCAGGGCATCCTGCAGGGCACCTACGAGACGTTCGCCGCGGCGGCGCGCCAGCGCTTCGGCGGCAGCCTGGCGGGCACGATCACGGTCACCGCCGGCCTGGGCGGCATGGGCGGCGCGCAGCCGCTGGCGGTGACCCTGAGCGGCGGCGTGCTGATCGCCGTCGAGGTCGACAGGGAGCGCATCGAGAGGCGCATCCGGACGCGCTACCTCGACACCTGGACCGACGACCTCGACGACGCCCTGCGCCGGGCCGAGCGCGCGAAGGCGGAGCGGCGCGCGCTGTCGATAGGCCTCCTCGGCAACGCCGCCGAGGTGCTGCCCGAGATGGTCAGGCGCGGCTTCACGCCGGAGCTCGTCACCGACCAGACGAGCGCCCACGACCCCATGTACGGCTACGTGCCGCCGCTCGCGCCCGACGAGGACGCTTCGGAGGCGCGGGAGGCCGACCCCGCTGGCTACCGGCGGCGCGTCCTGGAGGCGATGGCCGAGCACTGCCGCGCGATCGTGGAGATGCAGCGGCGCGGTGCTGTGGCGTTCGACTACGGCAACAACCTGCGGGCGTTCGCGAAGGAGGGCGGCTTCGAGGACGCCTTCGCCTACCCGGGCTTCGTGCCGGCGTTCATCCGCGACCAGTTCTGCGAGGGCCGCGGGCCGTTCCGCTGGGTCGCGCTCTCGGGCGACCCCGAGGACATCCGGCGGACGGACAGGGCGCTCCTCGAGCTCTTCCCCGAGGACGAGGGCCTGCGCCGCTGGCTCACCGAGGGCGTGGAGCGCTTCGCGTTCCAAGGGCTGCCGGCGCGCATCTGCTGGCTCGGCTACGGCGAGCGCGACAGGGCGGGACTGCTCTTCAACGACATGGTGCGCCGGGGCGAGCTGAAGGCGCCCATCGTGATCGGCCGCGACCACCTCGACGCCGGCTCGGTAGCGAGCCCCTTCCGCGAGACGGAGGCGATGCGGGACGGTTCCGACGCCGTCGCCGACTGGCCACTCCTGAACTTCGCGCTGAACGCGGTCTCTGGCGCGGCCTGGGTGAGCTTCCACCACGGCGGCGGGGTGGGGATGGGCTACTCGCTTCACGCCGGCCAGGTGACGGTGGCCGACGGCTCCGACGACGCAGCCGAGCGCCTACGCCGCGTGCTACTGAACGACCCCGGCACGGGCGTGATGCGCCACGCCCACGCCGGCTACGAGCGCGCGCAGCGGGTGGCGCGGGAGAGGGGCCTCGACCTGCCGGGTCTGTGAGCGCCCCTTGAACCTCACACGACCGGCGTCTACCTTCCCACCATGCTCACGCCGGGGAACCTCACGTCCCGGCGGCGCGTGGTGCTCGCGCTCGCGCTAGGCGCCGCCTCCATCGCAGCCCTGATGCCCCACGCCTCCGCCCAGTTCGGTTGGACGGGCGACATGCGCGTCGTCGTCACCGGCGGCGAGTTCGAGGGCGAGTACACGCTCACGGGGGTGCAGTTCTTCCTATGCGGCTTCGGCCTCCCGGAGCCCGGCCACTTCAGCCTGCAGTACTACGCCGACGACATGGCCGCCTGGCCGAGCGTGGTGCAGGCCGGCCACCGCGAGGAGGGCGCCCCCGAGGTCGACATGTCCGACTTCGTCATCTTCTTCGGCGACCCCGATGACGACGGGGATGGGTACGTGGTCTGGGAGTCGCAGGGTCAGGGCACGCTCGAGACGGCGCTGGAGGACCGCGGCGACTCGGCCGCGCTAACGCTCCAGGCCACGACGTACGACGGCGTCGGCATCCAGGTCGAGGCCGTCTGCCAGGACCCGCGCCGCTTCTAACCGCCGACGGGCCCGGGTTCCTGCTGAGGGGCGAGGCGGTGCGTTCCGGCGGCGGCTGGGCCCTGCCGGACCGCGCCCGCGGTCACCGGCCGTGCGGCTGGTACCCCTCTCCGGCGCGGTCCGCGGCCGCCCGGCGCGTCCTAGGCCACCGCGCTCTATCCTCGCGGCATGGAGGTCTGGGAGGGCGTGTGGCAGCCGGCGGCGCTCCTGCTGTTCGTGATGGACCCGTTCGGCAACGTGCCTCTGCTCCTGTCGCTGCTCAAGGACGTGCCCGAGGAGCGGCGCCGCCGGGTCGTCGTCCGCGAGCTGCTCATCGCCCTGGGCGTGCTGCTCTTCTTCCTGTTCTTCGGCCAGCGGATACTCGACTTCCTCGGCCTGGAGGAGGAGTCGGTGGCCATCGCCGGCGGCATCGTCCTCGGCGTCATCGGCCTGCGCATGGTCTTCCCGCGCGCCGAGGGCGTGATGGGCCACCAGGTGGGCGGCGAGCCCTTCATCGTCCCGCTGGCCGTGCCGCTGATCGCCGGCCCGTCGGCGATGACGTTCGTGATCCTCCTGTCGCACAACCAGCCCGGCGGCCTCGGGCGCGGGGTGCTCGCCCTCCTGCTGGCGTGGCTGGGCACGGCCGTGGTGCTGCTGGCCGCGCCCCTGCTGCTGCGACTGCTCGAGGAGCGCGGCCTCCAGGCCGTGGAGCGCCTGATGGGGATGCTCCTCATCATGCTGGCGGTCCAGATGGCGCTGGATGGGCTCGCCGCCGTGGGCGGGTGAGGCGCTGAAGGACCGTCCACGGCCGCCGCGGCCCCGCCGGGCGCACGGAGGCCGCGCGGGGCTACCGGCCGGCGCCTAGGGGGACCTGTTCCGGGTCGCGCCGCTCAACGCGGGTGGTGGTCTATGCCCTCGTAGGCGTCGATGAAGCGGCGCATGGCCTCCTCGTCGATGTCGTCGAAGCGCTGGAGGCGCTGCCACGCCGTGAAGACGTACTTGCTGCCGAGGTTCTCGCGCGGGACGATCACGATGCGCCGGTAGCCGCGGGCGACCTGCTCCAGCGCGGCCACGTGCGCGGCGTTCTCCTCGGGCGTGCCCATCTCGTACCAGAGCACCACGCCGGCGTCCTCCATGTTGTGGACGAGGTACTCGTCGGGTATCGGCTCCAGGTACGAGCCCCAGGCCGCGATCGTCGGCATGTGCGGGCCGGAGGTGGGCGGGTCGCTGTTGTACGGCACGTGCGGGCTGTTCAGCGACACCAGGTGGAGGTTGCCCTGGCTCGGGTACTTCTCGCCGGGCAGCGTGGCCTCCCTGATCACCTGGACCGCGATCGCCGCCACCACCATCGTCGCGATGCCGGCGCCGACGGCGACGTTCACGCGCTGCTGCCTCTTCCTGCGGCTGCTCCGCACCTGCGCGGAGAGGTTGGACGGCTTGCTGCCGCTCGCCTTGGCCCCACCGTCAGCCGGCTTGCCCTGAGCGCTCGCGGCCGGCTTGGCCTGGTCCTTCGCGCCCGACTGGCTCGCGGCCGACCCGGCGGTCCTCGCCCCCTGCTTGGCCTTCTTCTTCGCCATGGGCCCGAATCTACCTGTCGCGGCGGCGGGGCCGCGTGTCGCGTCGTGACGGGGCGCGCCTGGTGAGCGGCCGGCCCGGCCGAGGGCGCCTCTCGCCGCCAGGACGTGTCTCGGCCGTGCCCGCGCCCCTCGGCCGCGCCGCGCCCCTCGGCCGCGCCGTGCCCCGGGCCGGCGCTCCCGACCTCAGCCGCCGGCGCGCTCGTTCAGGTAGGCGAGCAGGCCGGCCGTCGACGGGTCGAGCTCGGCGCCCGGCCGCGCGCCGGCATCGCCGTCGCCGAGGCTGAGCCGCTGCAGCGCCTCCTTGGCCAGCTCCTTGCCCAGCTCCACGCCCATCTGGTCGAACGAGTTCACGTCCCACACCACGCCCTGGACGAAGACCTGGTGCTCGTAGAGCGCGACGAGGGCGCCGAGCGCCTCGGGCGTGAGCTTCGGCATGACGATCGACGTCGACGGCCTGTCCCCCGGGAACGTCTTGGCCGCGGCCAGCAGGTCGTTCCCTCCGACCTGGGCGCGCGCCTCGGCGGTCGTGCGGCCGCGCATCAGCGCCTGCGTCTGGGCCACGAAGTTCGCCAGGAGCGCGCGGTGGTGGTCGAGCAGGTCGTGGTGCGGCTGCGCGAAGGCGATGAAGTCGGCCGGCACCAGCACCGTGCCCTGGTGGAGGAGCTGGAAGAACGCGTGCTGGCCGTTCGTGCCCGGCTGTCCCCACACGACCGGGCCCGTGGGGTAGCTGACGGGGGCGCCGTTCCGCCTGACGCGCTTGCCGTTCGACTCCATGTCGAGCTGCTGCAGGTAGGCGGGCAGGTGCTCGAGCGACTCGTCGTAAGGCAGCACGGCCCGGCTCTGCGCGCCGAGGAAGTCGACGTACCAGACCGCCAGGAGCCCGAGCAGGACAGGCAGGTTCTCCTCGAGGGGCGCGGTGCGGAAGTGCTCGTCGAGCGCGTGGGCGCCGCGCAGGAGGCGCTCGAAGCTCTCGTACCCGACGGCCAGCGCGATCGACAGGCCGATCGCCGACCACAGCGAGTACCGGCCGCCGACCCAGTCCCAGAACTCGAAGACGCTCTCCCGCGGGATCCCGAACCGCGCCGCCTCTTCCACCGCGGACGACAGCGCGACGAAGTGCCGGGCCACGGCCGCCTCGTCGCCCAGCGCCCGCACCAGCCAGGCGCGCGCCGTGCGGGCGTTCATCATCGTCTCCTGCGTCGTGAACGTCTTCGACGCCACGAGGAACAGGGTCCTGGCCGGGTCGAGGGTCCTGAGCTCGCGGTCGATCGCGGCGCCGTCGACGTTCGACACGAAGCGCACGCGCAGGCCGGGCACCGCGTAGGGCTCGAGGGCGCGCACGGCCATCTGCGGGCCGAGGTGCGAGCCGCCGATCCCGATGTTCACGACGTCGGTGATGCGCTCGCCCGAGTGGCCGCGCCAGGCGCCGGAGTGGACCTGCTCGACGAACGCGCGCATCCGCCGCTGGACGTCGCGCACGGCGGGCATCACGTCGCGCCCGTCGACGACCACGGGTCGCCCCGAGAGGTCGCGCAGGGCGACGTGCAGCACGGCGCGGTCCTCGGTGACGTTGATCCGCTCGCCGGCGAACATCGCCTCGCGAGCCCTCTCTAGCCCTGAGGCGCGGGCGAGGTCGAGCAGCAGCGCCAACGTCTCGTCGGTGGCGAGGTGCTTGCTGTAGTCGACGAGCATCTCGGTCGCGCCCAGCTCGAGCCGGCGCGAGAAGCGCTGGAACCTACCGGGGTCCTCCTCGAAGGCGCGCCTGAGGCTGAAGCCGGCGAGGGCGTCCCGGTGGCGCTCGAGCGCCCGCCAGGCCGCCTCCCAGGCGACCTCGTCGCGCCAGGTCGCGATGCCGCCGACGTCAGCCATCGGCCCCGCCACGCTTGGCCCGGCGGGCCCGCGCGCCCTCGTTCCGCGCGCCCTCGTTCCGCGCGCCCCCTGGTGAGCCGCCTTCGCTCGCGGCCCCTCGCGCACCCCTGTTGCCCGCGGCCCCGCGCGCACTGCCGTCCCGCACGCCCCCTCGCGCGCTGCCGTCGCTCGCGACCCCTCGCGCGTCGTCGCCCGGCGCCCCTCGCTCGCGCGCCTCGGCGAGCTCCAGCCGCAGGCGCTCCAGCGCCGGCGGGTCGATGAGGTCGGCCATCTTCACGTCGGCGAAGACGTCGTGGACGAGCAGGGTGGTGCGCACCCACATGCCGTTGACGCTGCAGTAGCCCTTGCGCTGCTGGGTGGCGCAGCTCTGCCGCGTCTGGCAGGTGTCCATCAGCACCGGCCCGGAGACGGTCTGGATCACGTCGAGCAGGGAGACCTCGGCCGGGTCGACGACGAGTCGCACGCCGCCGGTGCGCCCGGGTCGGCTCTCGACGTAGCCGGCCTTCGCCAACCGGGCCAGCACCTTCGCCAGGAAGGCGGGCGGGAACTGCAGGTCCTCCGCGATGCGGGCGTTGCTGGCGCCGGGGTTCTCGGCCAGGTAGACGATCACGTGCACGGCGTAGCTCTCCTCGCGGCGCAGGAGGGTCCGCGCGCCGCCAGGTGCTGCCGGTGAGACCCGTTCCACGGCCGGATGCTAGCACCGGCCTGCGGCGCCTCTGGGTCGCTCCAGTCGGGGTCGCCGCCGCGCCGGTGGCCGGGGCCCGTTCCGCTGCGCGTGGTCGGGGCCCGTTCCGCCGCACGTGGTGGGGGCCTGTTCCGCTGCACTTGGTGGGGGCTCGGTCCGGTTCGCCGGCGGCCCGGGCCCAGCGTCCGCGCGGCAGGCGCCGTTCCTCGCCCCCGCTGGACATCTGTCCCTTATGCGTCGGGCACCCGCGCCACTAACTTGGACATAGATGTCCGGATTTAGTCGCGATGCGCGGCCCGGTCAGTGAGGAGCCAGAGGATGACCGGCTCGAGGAGGAAGGCCATGAGAGACAAGAGCGGGAACCTGCCCGTCGCGGCGATCGTCGGGGGCGCCGCCCTCGTCGTCGCGCTGGCCGTCGTGGTCGCCCTGTTCGGCGGCCGCGGCGTCACCGCCGCCGCACCGCCGCTCGGCGACCCCCAGGTGCAGCACACGCTGGCCGAGACGCCGGCCCACACCACCCACGACCTGACGATCAACGCCGTGTGGGCCGACCGCCCGCTGCGCGCCGACGCCGAGGACCAGGTCCCGGTCGAGGAGCTGCCGGTGTTCGACGCCGTCCTGGGCTACGCGCCCCACGCGGCCCCGCCCGTGGACCGCGACTACCGCGCCCACGTCCGGGTGGAGCTCGAGGTCGTCGAGAAGGTGATGGAGCTCGCCGACGGCGTCGAGTACCGCTTCTGGACGTTCGGCGGCAGCGTGCCCGGGCCGATGGTCCGCGTGCGCGAGGGCGACTACGTCACCTTCACGCTCCAGAACCACCCCTCGAGCCTGTTCCCGCACAACATCGACCTGCACGCCGTCAGCGGGCAGGGCGGCGGCGCCGAGGCGACGCTGGTGTCGCCCGGCCAGCAGGCGACGTTCTCCTTCACCGCCCTGAACCCGGGCGTGTACGTCTACCACTGCGCCACGGCCCCGGTCGGGATGCACATCGCCAACGGCATGTACGGCCTCATCGTCGTCGAGCCGAAGGAGGGCTTCCCGGCCGTCGACCGCGAGTACTACGTGATGCAGGGTGACTTCTACACCAAGGGCGACTTCGGCGAGCGCGGCTTCCAGGAGTTCGACATGATGCGCGCGATCGACGAAGACGCCGCCTACGTGGTGTTCAACGGACGCGTCGGGTCGCTCACGGGCGACAACGCGCTGCAGGCCAAGGTCGGCGAGACCGTGCGGCTCTTCGTCGGCAACGGCGGCCCGAACCTCACGAGCAGCTTCCACGTCATCGGCGACGTGTTCGACCGCGTCTGGGTCGAGGGCGGCGCGATGGTCAACCGCGACATCCAGACCACCGTGATCCCTGCCGGCGGCGCGGCCGTGGTCGAGTTCGACACGAACGTCCCGGCCTCGCTCACCCTGGTCGACCACGCGATCTTCCGCGCCTTCAACAAGGGCGCCATCGGCAGCCTGGTCGTGACCGGCGACGAGGACCACGTGGTCTACAGCGGCCGCGTAGACATCAGGCCCTACGACCCCGAAGCCAAGGCCGGCCACTGACCGCCTGACCAGACGAGAGGACCCGAGATGACCCGCCTCGCCGCCACCCTGCTCGCGCTCGCCGCCCTGGCCGCCCTCTCCGGCGCCGGCGCCGAGGCCGCGGAGCCCGCGCCCAGCGCGATGGTGCAGGTGCCCGGCGGCGAGGTGGCACTCCTCTTCCCCGTCGAGGGCGAGGACCTGGTGACGGTGGCGCCGTTCGCGATCGACGCGACGCCGGTGACCAACGCCCAGTTCCTCGCCTTCGTGCGGGCGCACCCGGAGTGGGCCCGCGGCGCCGTGCCGCGCGTGTTCGCCGGCGAGGCCTACCTCGCCCACTGGGGCGAGGACGGCGGCCTCGGCACGGCCGACCCTGACGCGCCGGTGACCAACGTCTCCTGGTTCGCCGCCGCCGCCTACTGCGAGGCGCGCGGCGCGCGCCTGCCCACCGAGGCAGAGTGGGAGCTCGTCGCCCGCGCCGGCGAACGCCTCACCGACGGCTACCTCGAGCCCGGCTACCGCGAGCGCGTGCTCGCCCTGGTTACCGGCCGCGCAGCGGTGCCGGGCCCCGTCGGCCGCGGCGAGGTGAACGCCTACGGCGTGCGGGACATGCACGGCCTGGTGTGGGAGTGGGTGTTCGACGTCGGGGCCGCGATGAACACCGCCGACAGCCGCGCGGTGGGAGACCGCCGCCTCCTGCTCCTGTGCGGCGGCGGCTCGACCGGCGCCTCCGACACCAGCGACTACGCCGCCTTCCTGCGCTACGCGTTCCGCAGCGGCCTCAGCGGCGACTACGCCGGCGGCGGCCTCGGCTTCCGCTGCGCCTCGTGAGAGGACCGAAGATGCCCCGCACCCTCCGCGCCCTGGCCCTGGCCGCGCTCGCCGCCCTCGCCCCGCTCCTGGCCGCCTGCGGTGAGGAAGGTGCGGCCGCGCCGGCCCCTACGGAAGACCGTGTCCTCGCCGTCCATGGCGCACACGCTGGCACGGGTGGAGCGCACGCCGCCTCGGCCCACGGGGCGTACGCCGCGCCGGTCTCGGCCAGAGCCGAGGTCGCCTCGGCCGCCCACCACGCTGTCCACGGCGAGGCCCTGCCCGCCGGGGAGCTGCCGGGCACCTCGCTCTTCCACCTCGCCAGCGCCTGGACGGACCACCGCGGCCGGTCCTTCGCCCTGCCGGAGCTGAGGGGCCGCCCCTCGGTGTTCGTGATGTTCTACGGCGACTGCACGACCGCCTGCCCGCTGCTGGTGAAGGCCGCGCAGGACATCGAGGCCGCCCTGCCGGAGGACCTGCGCGAGGAGGTCGGCTTCGTGATGGTCACGTTCGCCACCGAGGCCGACACGCCCGAGAAGCTGCGCGCCTACGCCGCCGCCAAGGGCCTCGACCGCGAGAACTGGCGCTGGCTCGTGGGCTCACCACTGCAGACGCGGCAGCTCGCCGCCCTCCTGGGCGTGCAGTACCGCGACCTCGGCAACGGCATGTTCGCCCACTCGAACGTGGTGACGGTGCTCGACCGCGAGGGCGTGCCGCTGGCGCGCATCGAGGGGCTCGGCGCCGACCCGGGGCCGGCGGTGGGCGCGCTGCTGCGCGCGTTCTGAGCCGCTTACCCCTGCCTCAGCTCGTCGACCGCGTCCCTGACGCGACCGCCGGCCTGCGCTAGGGCAGCCCGCGCCGCGCCCTCCGCCACGCCCGCGAGGCCCATGACGATCGCGACGCGTATGTCGCGGCCCGAGGCCTCCAGCAGGGCGCGCGCCTCCTCGACGCTCCGCCCCGTGGCCCGCGCGACGATGCCGGCCGCCCGCTGCACGAGCTTGGCGTTGAGCGGCCGCATCCCCACCATGAGGTTCTCGTAGGCGCCGCCCAGGCGGACCATCACCGCCGTCGACAGCGCGTTCAGGGCGGCCTTCTGGGCGGTGCCCGCCGACAGGCGAGTGGAGCCGGCCAGCACCTCCGGGCCGGTGTCGAGGAGCACGCCCACGTCGGCGGCCTCCAGCAGCGGGCTGCCCGGGTTGTTGGCGATGCCGACGGTGAAGGCGCCGAGCGCCTTGGCGCGCTTCACGGCCGCGACCGTGTAAGGCGTGCGCCCGCTGGCCGCGACGCCGACGACCGCGTCGGCGCTGCCCACGCCCGCGCGCTCCAGGTCGGCCACTGCCGCCTCGACGTCGTCCTCGGCGCCCTCCTTCGCCTTCGTCTGGGCCTCCCCGCCCCCCGCCATCAGCACGACGGTGTCCTCGAAGCCGAACGTGGGCGCCAGCTCCGCGGCGTCCTGCACGCACAGACGCCCCGACGTGCCCGCGCCGACGTAGACGAGGCGTCCGCCCGCCGCCAGCCGCGACTCCACGCCCTCGGCCGCGCGCGTCAGCGCGGGGACGGCCCGCTCCACGGCGGCGATGGCCCGCGCGTTCGCCTCCGTGACGGCCTCGATGATGCGCCTCGCCTCCCAGGTGTCGAGGCCGGCGTAACGCGGGTCGATCCCTTCGGTGCTCACACGTCTCCTCCGCTCCTGACTACGGGCAGGGTCGCCTGCGCCCGCTGGTACGTGCGCCACGCCCGCGCGCCCAGGCGCCCGTAGAAGGCGCCCAACGTCGTCCAGTTGATGATCGCGTCGGTCACGCCCCGGCGGTGCAGCGCCTCCGCCGCGCCGCGCACCAGGGCCAGCCCGACGCCGCCGCCCCGTACCTCGGGCGCGACCCCCAGTGGCCCGATCGCGCCGAGGCTCCCGCCGGGGACCTCGCGCACGAGGGCCTGGGACCAGTGGAGGCCGGGAGAGGTGACGCTCTCGCCGCCCAGGAACGCGACGCAGAACCCCTCGGCACCTGCCGAGGCGCCGGACGGGTGCGCCGGAGTGCGCTCTACCGTGAAGACCGTCGCGCCGCCGGAGACGTAGGCCGCCAGCTCCTCGGCCCAGCGGCCGGGGAAGGCTCGCTCGACGAACGCCAGCGCGCCCTCGGGGTCGTCGTCGCGCAGCCGCCAGCCCTCGGGGAGGGGAGCCGGCGGGAGGGGCACGCGGAGGTCCAAGTGGAGGTCGTGCTCGAGCGCGCCGAAACGCGCGCCGCGGCGCCGGAGCAGCCGCCACGCCGTCGGTGGCGCCTCCATCGGGACGCCCGGCAAGAGGTGGTCGGCGTCCGACCCGAAACGCACCTCGCGGGCGCCCGCCGCCGTGAGGAGGTCCAGCAGCGCGTCGAGGAGCGCCGAGCCCACGCCGCGCCCCTGGTAACCGGCCGCGACGGCGAGCGACGACACCCAGGCCACGCCCGCGGGCTGCCAGGGCGAGGCGGGCACCTTGCCGTGCGCGTAGCCGACGAGCTCGCCGTGGGCGAAGGCGCCGAGCAGGAGGGAGGGATCGTGATGGCGTGAGGCCAGCCGTTCGCGCCAGAGGCGCTCGGCGAGCGGGTACGGGTTCGTCGGCAGGTGGGCCCAGGCGGCGTTCCACAGCTCGGGCACCCGCCGGGCCTCGGCCCCCGAGAGGGGCCGCACCTGCACGGGAAGGCCAGGGGCGCCGCGGCGATCGGCCTCGGGAGCGGCGGACGGCTCGGCGCCGGCGGCCGGCTCCGCGGCGGTGCTCGCCCCTGAGCGGCCGTGAGGCGCGGCGGGGTCCGCCGGCCGACCCTCGTCAGAACGCACGGAGGTCCAGGGCCATGCGGTAGATGTCGCCGCGGTAGGCGCTGCGCACGTACTCGAAGGGGCGGCCGTCGTGGCCGTGCGTGGTGCGCTCCAGCGCGAGCACGGGCACGGAGCGCGCGATGCCGAGCACGCGGCACTCGTGCTCCGTGGGCAGGCGCGCGGCGATCGTCTGCCGCGCCCGGGACGGCCTGATGCCGAACTGGCTCTCGAGCGTCCGGTAGAGGCTGCCGGTCTCGGCCAGCTTCTCGAGGGACAGACCGGCGAGGTCGCTGCGCAGGTACGCGTCCTGGAGGGCGAGGGGCTCGCCCGTGGCGGTGCGGAGGCGCGTGAGCCTCAGCACCGGCGTCCCGACCTCGTGGCCGAGCGCCTGGGCCGCCTGCTCGTCGGCCGGCACGACCTCGGCGGCGAGGAGCTGGGCGCCCGGCTGGAAGCCGAGGTGACGCGCCTCGTCGGTGAAGCCGAGGACCCGGTCGATGACCTGCTCCACCGGCCGGGGCTTCACGAACGTGCCGGAGCCCTGCCGCTGCTCGACGACCCCGGCGGCGACAAGCTCCTCGAAGGCGCGCCGCACGGTCATGCGGGAGAGGCCCAGGCCCACGGCGAGGCCGCGCTCCGACGGCAGGGCCGCGCCGGCCGGGAGCAGGCCGACAGCGATAGCCTTGGCGAGCTGGTCGCGGAGCTGGAGGTAGGCGGGGGTGGGCAGCGACTTGTCGACGGCGAGCTCGAGGCCGCCGGCGCGCGTGACCGTGGCTTGCCCCCCGCGGCCCGCGGGCGCCCTTGCCGTCGTCCGCTCCTCAACCGTGCTGCCGGTCATCCGCTCAGCCTCCTCGCCCCCGGCTCCCCACGCACCGGTCACCTGCTTCCGTCGTGGCCTCTTCCGCGTCGCTGCGTACCACTTCTATACCATCCTGGGCGCGGTCGCCGTCGCCCTCCGGGGAGCGGGAGCGGTACCGCGCGGTCGTCCCGATGGGTCGGCGGTCCTCCGCGTGACGGGCGGGGCCTCAGCGGTCCGTGAGCGGCCACACCTGGCCGGGCGACTCGCCGGTGTGGGCTGACCCGTTCTCGCCGCTGCGAGCCTGACCGTTCCTTAATGCCACGCCCGGACCCCTTGTGAGTGGTACAGGGCTGGTCTATCCTGGCTGCGCCGTTCGCGAAGGCGAAGCTTTGGAGGTACCGGATGCACCGTAGAACCCTCTTGACCGTCCTGGTGGCGGCGGCGTTCGCTCTGCCAGGCGCGGCCCTGGCGCAGCCGAAGGTCGTCGACTACCCGGGTCTCGGCATCGAGCCGGGCACCGTCGGCGGCAGCCTCACGCTGCCCCTCGGCTCCGCTCCGCCCACCTTCCTCTACTACGCGCAGATCGACAACTCCACGCAGACCCTGACGGGTCAGGTCTTCGACTCGCTCGTCGAGTTCAACCTCGAGACCTACGAGCTCGAGCCGGCGCTCGCCGAGAGCTGGGAGGTCAGCGAGGACGGCACCGTCTACACCTTCCACCTTCGCGAGGGCGTGACCTGGCACGACGGCACGCCGTTCACCTCGGCCGACGTCGTGTTCACCTACGAGAACATCATCGCGAACCCCGAGGCGCGCGCCGGCGACGCCGCCCAGTTCACGTTCACGGTCGACGGCGAGCCGCGCCAGGTGACGTTCGAGGCGCCCGACGAGCGCACGGTCGTGATGACCCTGCCGGCTCCGTCGGCGGCCTTCCTGCTGCAGCAGCGCTTCCCGATCATGCCGAAGCACAAGCTGCTGCCCTTCAGCGTCGAGGGCGGCGCCGCCCCCGGCGACATCAACAACGCCTGGCCGACCGACGTCGACCTCTCCGAGGTCGTCGGCACCGGGCCGTTCATGTACCAGAGCTACACGCCGGGCCAGCTCGTCGTGCTGCGGCGCAACCCGAACTACTGGAAGCAGGACGTGAACGGCACGCAGCTCCCCTACGTCGAGGAGCTCCGCTTCCTCGTGGTGCAGGGGACCGAGGCGCAGACGGCCCAGTTCCTGGCCGGCAACCTCGACCAGCTCAACATCTCGGGCGCGCAGTTCCCGAACTTCAAGGACCTCGAGCTCCAGGGATCGGGCTTCAAGGTCGTGGTCAGCGACGCGCTCTTCGGCTCGCCGCCCCACATCGCCTTCAACTTCGACGACCCGACGTTCGGCGAGCTGTTCTCGAACCACGAGTTCCGCCGCGCGATGGAGTTCGCGGTGAACCGCCAGCGCGTGATCGACGACGTCTACAACGGCCTCGCCACGCTGCCCGGCACCCCGACCGCCCCGGCGAACGCGCAGTTCTACGAGGACACGACCGGCCTGTTCAACATGTTCGACCTCGAGGCGGCGGCCGCGGCGCTCGACGCCCTGGGCGTGGTCGACAGCGACGGCGACGGCATCCGCAACATGCCGAACGGCGGCCCGAACCTCCAGTTCGGCCTGACCTACGCCTCCGACTCGCAGACGTTCACCGACATCGCCACGATCATCCAGAACGACTTCGGGCAGATCGGCGTCAGGGTCGACCTGGTGGCGGTCCAGAACGCGGCGCTGCTCTCGACCGGCCTCGCCGGCGACTACCAGTCGATCATCGTCGCCCTCGGCAACCAGCCCGACCCCGAGCTCCGCAAGCCGATCTGGCAGCCGGGCGGCTCGCTCTACTACTGGCACCGCTCGACCCAGCCGGCCGAGCCGGGCGGCCAGCCGAACTTCGACGCGATGTTCGACTGGGAGCGCCGCATCTACGAGATCTTCGACCAGGGCACGGTCATGGTCGACCAGGAGGCGCGCGCCGAGCTCTACCGCGAGTGGCAGCGCCTCAACGCCGAGTACGCGCCGGTGATCATGATCGCCAAGCCCACCAACGTCGCCGCCGTGTGGGACCACGTCGGCAACTTCGTCTACAGCCTGGGCGTGATCCCCGGCTACAACCCCGTCCCGCTCTACACCGTCTCGCGGTGACGAAGCGGCGGTAGAGTCGCGGTAGGTCCAGGACCGGGCCGGGCGAGGCGCCACCTCGCCCGCCCGGTCCTCTAGGTCGGCCGCAGGGCCGGGGGAGACGCGTCCTCCTGCGCCCGCGGCCCTAGCCGAAGCGGTCTGAGGGGCCCGGCGGCGGAAGCCGGGCGGAGGGCGTGGAGGCCCCGTGTTCGTCTACGTGATCAGGCGCATCGCGGTCATGGTCCCGACGCTGTTCCTGGTGTCGGTCGTCTGCTTCTTCGTCATCCAGATCGCGCCCGGCTCGTTCACCGACCGCTACCTCGAGGACCCGCGCATGAGCCCCGCCCAGGTCGCGCGCATCCAGCAGCAGCTCGGCCTCGACAGGCCGCCGCACGAGCAGTACCTGCGCTGGGTCGCCGGCATCGTCACGCGCGGCGACTTCGGCTTCAGCTTCTTCGCCAACCGGCCCGTCTGGAGCGTGATCGGCGAGCGACTGTGGTGGACGGTCCTCGTGGCCGGCATCACGATGGCCTTCGCCTGGCTCGTGGCCGTGCCCCTGGGCATCGTCACCGCGCTGAGGCGCAACGGCGTCACCGACTTCCTCGCCAGCTTCCTCGGCTACATCGGCCTGGCCACGCCCGACTTCCTGGTGGCGCTCCTGCTCGTGTCGCTGGTGCTGCAGTCCGGCGGCACGAACGTGGGCGGCCTGTTCAGCCCGCGGTACATCGACGCGCCGTGGAGCTGGGGCCGCTTCGTCGACTTCCTCAACCACATGTGGATCCCGGTGCTGGCCATCGGCACCGGCAGCATCGCCGCTGTGATGCGCCAGATGCGCGCGAACCTGCTCGACGTCCTGAACGCCGACTACGTGCGCACGGCCCGCGCCAAGGGCCTGCCCCACCGCCGCGTGATCAACAAGCACGCGGTCCGCACGGCGCTGAACCCGCTGGTCTCGCTGGCGGGCCTGAGCCTGCCCGAGCTGATCAACGGCACGATCATCGCCAGCATCGTGCTGAACCTGCCGACGATAGGGCCGCTGCTCTACGACTCGCTGATCAACAAGGACCAGTACGTGGCGATGTCGCTGCTGCTCCTCTCGAGCGTGCTGCTGATGGTGGGCAACCTGCTCGCCGACGTCGCCCTCGCCTGGATCGACCCGCGGATCCGCTATGACTGAGCGCCGCGCCAGACCCGCGGCGGCCGGACGCCGCGCGGGGCCCGCCCACCAGGCGCCTCACGGGGGCCGCCCGTGAGCGAGCCCGAACGGCTCAGGCGCCGCCGCACCCGCCACCGCGGCGAGGGGCGGACGCCGCTCGAGCTCGCCTGGCGGCGGTTCCGCCGCTCCCGGACCGGGATGATCGGCGCCGTCGTGCTGGTCATCCTCTACCTCGTCGCCCTGTTCTCGCAGTTCCTGGCGCCCTACTCGATCACCAGGCAGTACCCGGCCGTCTACCAGCCGCCGCAGCGGCTGCACTTCGTCCACGAGGGCCGGCTGGTGTGGCCGTACGCGCACCCGATGGTGCAGGAGCGCGACCCCGTCACGTTCCGCCGCCGGTTCGTCGAGGACACCAGCGTCCGCCTGCCGCTGCGCCTGTTCGTGAAGGGCGACGGCTACCGGTTCCTCGGCTTCATCCCCATGGACCGGCACCTGTTCGGCGTCGAGGGCGGCACGTTCTTCGCGCTCGGCACCGACCGCTTCGGCCGCGACCTGCTCTCGCGCATCCTCGTGGGCTCGCAGGTGTCGCTGACGGTCGGCATCATCGGCATCACGATCTCGTTCGCCATCGGGATCTTCGTGGGCGGCCTCTCCGGCTACTACGGCGGCTGGGTCGACCAGGTCCTCCAGCGGCTCATCGAGGTGCTGCTGTCGTTCCCGCGCCTGCCGATCCTGCTCGCGCTCGCGACGGTGATCCCGCCGTCCTGGCCGTCGACGTGGGTCTACGCCGGGATCGTGGGCGTCCTGGCGCTGATCGGTTGGGCAGGCCTGGCGCGCGTGGTCCGCGGCCAGGTGCTAGCGGTGCGCGAGGTCGACTTCGTCTCGGCCGCGCGGGCGCTGGGCGCGCGGGACGTCGCGATCGTCGTCAGGCACGTCGTGCCCAACCTGACCTCGTACCTGATCGTCGCGGCCACGCTGGCGCTGCCCGGGTACATCCTCGGCGAGAGCACGCTGTCGTTCCTCGGCCTCGGCATCAAGGAGCCGATGACGTCGTGGGGCCTGCTGCTGAAGGACGCCCAGAGCTTCGAGGCGCTGCGCCTCTACCCCTGGCTGCTCGCGCCCGGGGCGCTGATCGTGATCTCGGTGCTGGCCTTCAACTTCGTGGGCGACGCCCTGCGGGACGCCGCCGACGTCAGGACCCAGTGAGCCGGGCCGGTGCGCCGGCCCCTCCTGCCCGCGTAGCCAGGACCCCTGAGCCCGCGCGGCTGCGCGCGGCCCGGCGTTAGCCTGGCGCGATGAGCGCTCGCTTCACACGCGAGGGGTCGCGCCCGCCGGCCGGCTGGGAGGACGCGCTGGAGGAGGCGCTGGCTGCCTTCGTCGCGCGCACCGACACGCCGGGCATGGCGGTCACCCTCTTCACCGCCGAGGACGTCCTCTACGAGCGGGGCTTCGGCCACCGCGACCGGGAGGCCGGGAAGCCCGTAGACGCCGACACGTTCTTCGGCGTCGCGTCGGTCACGAAGTCGTTCACCGCCATGGCGCTGCAGGCGCTGACCGCCGACGGGCTGGTCGACCTCGACGAACCGGTGACGCGGTACCTGCCCTTCACGCTGTGGGAGGGCCGGCGGCCGGCGACGCTGCGCCACTTCCTGCAGCACGCGAGCGGGCTGCCGCCGACCCCGACGATGACGTGGCTGAGGGCCGCCAGCCAGGCGGACGACCCGGTGACGGCGGGCCCCACGCTGCGCGAGGCGCTGACGACGGTGACGGGCGGAGAGGCCGAGCTCGCCCGGCGCGCAGAGGAGGTCGCGACGTTCGACGGGATGGTCGCCTGGCTGAACGCGAACGTGGAGCTCCTCGACGAGCCGGGAGCGCTCTACAGCTACAGCAACGACGGCTACTGCCTCATGGGCGGGGTCGTCGAGCGCGTCTCGGGGCGCCCGTTCGACGCGTTCCTCGAGGAACGCGTGCTCGGGCCGCTGGGCATGACGCGCAGCACGTTCGACCTGGAGCGCGTCGTCGCCGACCCCAACGCCACGACCCTGTACGAGCGCGACGAGCAGGGTGTCGTCCGCCGCTCGCCGCGGTGGCAGACGACCGGCCGGATGCTCGGCGGGGGGATGCTCAAGTCCTGCTCGCGCGACCTGCGCGAGTGGGTGCGCTTCCTGATGGCGCCCGGGCGCCCGGGTCCAAGCGGTCGCGCGCCGGCGGGGTCCGTCGGCGTCCCGCCCGACGCGGTGCGGGAGCTCGCGCGCGGCGCCGTGTGGTGCGGCCCCGGCGCGCGCTACGGCCTGGGCCTGCGCGAGGCGGGCCTGCGCGGCCTGCGCTTCGTCGGCCACAGCGGCGGGCTGAAGGGCGTGTCCAGCTACGTGGGCTGGGTGCCCGAGCTCGGCGTGGGCGGGGTGGTGCTCACGAACCTCGCGAACCTGCCCAGCGAGAAGGTCTTCACGACGATGGTCGCCGCCTACGCCGGCCTGCCGCTCGACGCCGCGGCGTACGAGCCGCGGCCGTACGCCGCCTCCCGCGAGGAGGTCGAGGACGCGCTGGGCAGCTACGCCTCGGGGGAGCCCTACGGCCGCCTGCGCCTCTACCTGGACGACTCCGGCGAGCTCCGCGCCGACGTGGGCTTCCCCGGCGCCACCGTCCAGGCGTTCATGGCGGGCCCCGACGAGGTCGCGCTGAGCTTCGCCGAGTACCTCGCACCGGTGACGCTGCTCCGCCGCGGCGGGCGCGTGTGGGCGGCGCACTACGGGTCGCGGGTCCTGAAGAGGACCGGCCCGCCCCGAAGGGCGGGCCGGGCGCCGCGCTAGGCTACGGTCACTCGAACAGGGCCTCGTCGAGCGGCCCGTTGATCGTGATGTCGTCGTACCTGATCGAGGCGAACGGCGTGGCCGTGCCGCCGCTCACCTCGTACATCTCGGCGTCGTAGAACAGCAGGCCCTCGGCCTTGGGCTCGCCGACGAAGACGTAGGCGAGGTCCGTGCCGCCACCGTCGATCACCTGACCGAGGAGCTGGCCGGCGTCGTCGAACACGAAGCGCACCGTCGTGGCGTCGACGCCGGAGCCGGGGAGGCCGAAGTTGCCGGTGTACGTGACCTGGTGGCCGGAGAGGACGTCGGCGTAGCTGACCACGCCGTCGTAGGTGGCCACGGCGTCGGGGTCGTCGAGGAGGTTGGCGGCCCCGGTCTGGTCGAACGCGCCGTTGAACGCCTGGTCCATGCCGGGCGGGACCGGGATGGTCATGCCGTTCATCTTCATGACGGTGGCGCCGTCCCTGTGGACCATCGTCGTGGCCATGCCCATGACCTCGGAGACGAGCGCGGCGCGCCTGCCGACGTAGTCGATGACCACGCGCGTGGTGGTGACCAGCTCGTCGCCGCCCTGGTACATGGTCATGGTCATCGTCTGGTCGAGCGTGGTGAGTTCGACGGTGCGCCCGTCGGGGTTGAGGCCCTCCAGCAGCTCCCTGGCGCGGTCGTCCACCTGCGCGCTGGCGAGACCGGCCACGAGGAAGAGGGCGAAGGCGATGACGGACGCGGTTCTCTTGATCATGACGACAAGCTAGCCGATGGCGCCGACGTCCGGAAGAGAACGAGCGTGCCCCACGGGTCCTCGACGGTAACCGTCCCTTCATCGTTCGTGGCCGCGCCCAGCCGGTGGCGCAGGGCCGGCAGGTCCTCGGCCTCGACGACCACCTCGAACGACTCGAGCCCGAGGGAGGGCTCGCGCCGCCCCGCGCCGCGGCTCTCCCAGACGTTCATGCCCAGGTGGTGGTGGTAGCCGCCGGCGGCGACGAACAGCGCGCTGGGCCACGTGTCGGTGGTGACCTCGAAGCCGACGCGGTCGACGTAGAACGCCCGCGCCTCCCCGATGTCCCCGACCTTGAGGTGCACGTGCCCGACGCGCGCCGGCGCGCCGACGGGCGGCAGCGGCTCGCCCTCGCCGCGGTGGTGCTCGCGGATGAACCCGTTCGGGTCGAGGGGCAGCGAGTCCATCGCGACCTGCCCGTCCACCCAGCGCCACCGGTCGCGCGGACGGTCCCAGTAGAGCTCCACGCCGTTGCCCTCGGGGTCCTCGAGGTAGAACGCGAGGCTCACGAGGTGGTCGGCGCTGCCCACGTACCGCCCGCCCCCGCGCACGGCCGCCGAGTAGAGCGCGCCGGCGAGGTCGGAGCGCTCGGAGAACAGGATCGCCGTGTGGTACAGGCCCGCCGAGCGAGGCGGCGGCGGGAGGAGGTCCGGCCGGTGCACGAGCTCGATGACGGGCACCCCGCGGCTGCCCAGCACGCGCACGCCGTCCCGCTCCGTCAGGGTCTCGAGCCCCACCTGCCGGTAGAAGCCCGTGACCCGCTCCAGGTCGCCGACGCGCAGGCGCACCGCGCCCAGGCTCGTCCGCGGCCCCAGCCTCCCCTCGCCCGTCGCTCCCGGCGACGGGCCCTCTTCGGTCGCTGCCATGGGCGCATCATGGCGCGCCGCGCGCGGCGCCCGCGCGGGCCCCGGTACGCGGGGCGCCCGCCCGGGACCGCCGCGACCCCTCCCGGGCCATCATGAGCGCGTGGACGAGCCGACGAAGCCTCGCGCGGGCGACCGCCTGCCGCTGATGATCGACCTCTCCGGCCCCGCGCTCACGCCCGACGAGCGCGCGCTGCTCGCCGAGCGGCGGGTCGCCGGCGTCTGCCTCTTCGGGCGCAACGTGCGCGACAGGTACCAGGTCGCCGACTACGTCGCCGAGCTGCGCGACCTCGCCGGTGACGACCTCGTCGTCGCCGTCGACCAGGAGGGCGGCGGCGTGGTGCGCCTCTTCGACGTGCCGGTGCCGCCGGCCGCGATGGCGCTGGGCGCCGCGGACGACCCCGACCTCACGCGGCGCGTGGCCGCCGCTGCCGCCCGCGGCCTGCGCGCCCTCGGCGTGAACCTAGACTTCGCGCCGGTGGCGGACGTGAACTCGAACCCGGCGAACCCCGTCATCGCCGACAGGTCGTTCGGCTCGGAGCCCGACCTGGTGGCGCGGCACGTGGCGGCGTTCGTCGCGGGCCTGCAGTCGGAGGGCGTCGGCGCGACCCTGAAGCACTTCCCGGGCCACGGGGACACCGACGTCGACTCGCACCTCGACCTGCCCACCGTGGCGCGGCCGCTCGAGGAGCTGCGGCGCGTCGAGCTGCCGCCCTTCGCCGCCGGGGTGCGGGCCGGCGCGGCCGCGGTCATGAGCGCGCACATCGTCGTCCCGGCGCTCGACCCGGAGCTGCCCAGCACGCTGTCGCCGGCGGCGCTGCGCGGGTTGCTGCGCGAGGAGCTCGGCTTCGACGGGGTGATCGTCACGGACGCCCTCGACATGCGCGCGATCAGCGACAGGTGGCCGGCCCCCGTCGCGGCGGTGATGGCGCTGGCTGCCGGCGCCGACATGCCGCTGACCCTGGGCCCCGTCCGCCAGCACGTCGAGACGCTGAGAGCGATCGACACCGCGGCCGGCGAGGGGCGGCTCGACCCGGCCGAGGTCGCGGCGTCGCTGGGGCGCATCGCGGCGCTCGCGGCGCGCTTCCCTGGCCGGCCCGCCGACCCCGGCGCCGCCTGGCGCGAGGGCGACGAGGACGTGATGGCGGAGGCCGCGCGCCGCGGGCTCGTCGTGATCGGCGAGCCGCCCACGCTGCGAGCCGGCGACCGGGTCGTGCTGGCGGCGCGGCCCGAGGTGAGGGCCTCGGCGGCGGCGCAGGTCACCGTCAGACCGGCGGACCCGCTGGCGCGGGCGCTCGAGCGTCGCGGCGTGCGGGTCGAACGCCTCGACGTCACCGGGCCGCTCCACGACCTCCCGGCGCTCCTTCCCGGCGCGAGCGCGCTCGTCTACGCCTCGACGACGCGCACGCCGCCGCCCGACGAGGAGCTGGCGGCCGCCGAGCGCCTGGCGGCCGCGGCCCGGGAGGCCGGCGTGCCGTTCGTCCACGTGGCGTTGTGGAACCCCTACACCGCCGACCGCGTGCCCGGCCCCAGCGTCGTGGCGTTCGGCTTCCGCGACACGCAGGCCGGAGCGGTGGCGGAGAGGCTGGTGGGGTAGCGGGCGCCGGCCCGCTGGCGCCGCGCGCCGACGACGCGCCCGCCGGCCCGCTCACTCCGGCCGGGTGGTGGGTTCCGGCGCCGTTCCCTTCGCCGGCCGCGTGGTCGGCCCGGGCGCCGTCCCCTCGACCCGGCGGCGCTTGGCCACGGTGACGAGCAGCGCGCCCACGACCATCGATACCGACAGCGAGTAGAACAGGGCGCGGTTGCCGAAGAGGTCCATCATCGCGCCCACGATCGGCGGTCCGGCGATCGAGGCCGCCGAGCCGAAGAGGTAGTACATGCCGGTGTAGAAGCCGGTCTGGGCCGGGCCACCCTGGTTCACGACGAGCGGGTAGGCGGGCACCTGGACCAGCGCCCACGCCGCGCCGCCGAGGGCCAGCACGACGCGCGCCGAGGAGACGTCGGCCACGAGGGTGGCGAGGATCGCCGCCACGGCCATCACCAGCGCGCCCAGGCGCATGGTGCTCGCCGAGCCGAGGCGCCGCGCCAGCAGGCCCGCGGGCACGGCCATGACGACGTAGGCGATCATCGTCGCCGCGATCGTCGGGCCCGCCATGCCGGCCGAGATACCGAGCGCCTGCGTGGCGAACGTGCTGAACTGCGCCTCCAGCGCCGAGTAGCCGAAGAAGACGGCGAACACTGCCAGCAGCAGCACCCCGGCGCCCCCACGCTCCTCGACGACAAGGCGCCTGACGTCGCGGAACAGGCCGGTGACGGCCGGCGCCTCTTCCGCGGCCGCGCCCTCCGCCGCGTGCGGCGGGTGCCGCTCGGCGGCGAGGAGGACGAAGAGGAGCGCCAGGACGATGAGCACGCCGCCGCCGGCGAAGGGCATCCACTGGGCCACGTCGAACAGCGGCGCGAGGAGCAGCAGGCCGATCGCGCCTCCGGCGGCCGCCATCAGCGTGATGACGCCGTTCGCCGAGCTCCGCTCCCCGGGCGCCACGTGGTCGGGCATGAGCGCGACCAGGGGCGCCCTGAACAGCGTGATCGCGAGCAGGAAGACCACGTCGACCGCGAGGAGCATCCACAGCGTGGCGTCGGCCAGCGGCAGGGTCGCGAACAGCACCGCGCTGAGGGGCATGCCGACGAGCAGGAACGGGATCCGCTTGCCCAGGGGGCCCGAGAGGCGGTCGGACCAGGCGCCGACGAACGGCAGCATCAGCACGGCGATCACGTTGTCGAGCGCCATGATCGTGCCGCGCACGCCCGCGCTCGACACGAACTGCGCCAGCAGGAGAGGCATGAACGTGTTGTAGAGGGCCCAGGTCGCGGCGAGGCCCAACGACCCCGAGCCCAGGCCCATGAGCCTGAGCGTCGAGAAGCCCCTCGCCTTGTCGGGGTGCGCGAACGCCCGCGGCATGTCCGCCGATGTTACGACGCCGGGCGCGTTCCTCTCGACGCAGACGGCTTCACCGTGCGTTGGCGGACGAGGGGCGCGGGACCGCGGGCCGGGCTCTGGCGGCGAGGCGGCGCTCCCGGAGGGTGCGCGCCCGCCGCGCACTCCCACCTCGGCGTCATGGTTCCCACGGGGGCTGCCCCTACGGTGGGCGCAGGACGGAGGAACACATGACCGACGAGCGAGCTACGAGACGGGAGGCGCCCACACCGAGGCGCGAGAAGGGCGGCATGCCGGCCCAGGAGCAGGACCGGCAGCCCGGGCGCGAGCAGGAGATGGTCCCGGCGCCGCGCTACGAGGGCGAGGCCTACAGGGCCGCCGGCAAGCTCGAGGGCAAGGTCGCGGCGATCACCGGCGGCGACAGCGGCATCGGCCGCGCCGTGGCGGTCCACTTCGCGAAGGAGGGCGCCGACGTGGCGATCCTCTACCTCGAGGAGGACGAGGACGCCGAGCAGGTGAAGCGCGACGTCGAGGCCCAGGGCCGGCGCGCGCTGCTGATCAAGGGCGACATCGGAGACCCGGGGTTCTGCGAGGAGGCCATCGAGGAGGTCGTCGCGGAGCTCGGTCGCCTCGACGTGCTCGTCAACAACGCCGCCGAGCAGCACGACCAACACTCGCTCGAGGACATCACCGACGAGCAGCTCGAGAAGACGTTCAGGACGAACGTGTTCTCGCAGTTCTACCTGACGCGCGCCGCCCTGCCGCACCTCGAGGAGGGCGCGAGCATCATCAACTCGACCTCGATCACCGCCTACCGCGGCAGCCCGCACCTCATGGACTACGCCGCCACCAAGGGCGCGATCCTCGCCTTCACCAGGTCGCTGGCGGCGAACCTCGCCGAGAAGGGCATCAGGGTCAACGCGGTGGCGCCGGGGCCCATCTGGACGCCTCTGATCCCGGCCAGCTTCCCGGCCGAGGAGGTCGCGGAGTTCGGGGCCGACCAGCCGCTGGGCCGGCCGGGCCAGCCCGAGGAGGTGGCGCCGGCCTACGTCTACCTGGCGTCGCAGGACTCGTCATACGTCACCGGCCAGACGATCCACGTCAACGGCGGGGAGATCGTCGGGGGCTGACCCCGGCGGGCGGGTCCGCTGAGGGTCGTCTCGCAGCGCGCCCTCGACCGGGCGCGCTCCACGGCAGGGCGGCCCTGCGAGCTCGGCCTGGCTGCGGCGCTGCCATACCAGGCGCTCCCCACGCCCAGGGCGCCCCTCCCTCAGCCGGCTCCGTAGGCCGCGTCGTCGTCCCCGCCGAGCTCCCGGTCGCGGTATGCGAGGGCGGCGGCCTCCTCCTGCGCCGCGGCCAGGGCGGCGGCCTCCTCCTCCGCGGCCGCGCGGGCCTCGGCGGCCATCGACGCGTCGTAGGCCTCCGACCTGTCACGGAAGATCGCGGCGCGGGCGAGCAGCATCATCGACACCGGCAGCGTCAGCACCACGAAGAACAGCAGCAGGAACTCGTGGACCACCGGCCGCGAGCCCAGCACGCTGGACGTGACGATCGACGCCAGCGCGATCGCGGCGAGGCCCATGCTGGCCGTCATCGTGGGCGGGTGGACGCGGTCGTAGAAGGTGCGCATCCGCAGCAGGCCCATCGCGCCGAGCATCGCCACGAGGGCGCCGCCCAGCGCGAGCACACCCACGACCAGCGCGGCGACGGGGGGGAGGTCGGGCGCGAGGGTCATGGCCCCTCCCCCGCGGCCGCCCGGCGCGCGCCCGGCGCGACCGGACGCTCCGTGATCGGGAGCCCTCGTGCCGACCGGCGCCGCCTCACTCGATCACCTCGCCGCGCATGAGGAACTTCGCCACCGCCGAGGTGCTGACGAAGCCGGTCAGGGCGATCACCAGCGCCGCCTCGAAGTAGAGCTGGGTGCCCGTCCTGATGCCGAGCATCACGATCGACAGCAGGCCGTTCATGTACAGCGCGTCCAGGGCCATGACCCGGTCCTGCGCGCGGGGCCCGCGGATCAGGCGGTAGGCGCACATGAAGAGAGCCACGGCGAGCAGCGCCTGCGCGGCCGCGAGGCAGTAGCCGAGCGCCGCCTGGCTCATCCGAAGACCTCCAGCAGGCGCCGCTCGTAGCGCTCCTTGACCGTCTTGGCCCAGTAGGCCGGCTCGTGGAGGTCGAGCACGTGGATCGTGAGCACGCCGCTGCGCCTGTCGTACGCGGCCCAGAACGTGCCCGGCGTCGAGGTGATGATCGTCGCCAGGGCGGCCAGTCCGTAGCGGTTGCGGAGCTGGAGCGGGATGTTCACGAACCCCGAGCGCGGGCCCGGCCCGAACCTGAGGATGATCGCGATCATGCGCAGGTTCGAGACCAGGATGTCGTAGAGCACCACGCCCGTGAGCTCGAGGATCAGCCGCGGCCGGCGGATGACCGGGGGCTCGGGGTCGAGGCGCAGCATCACGCGCGAGAGAGACGCGCCCAGCGCCAGGCCCACGACGACGTGGAAAGGCGCCACCGACTGGTTCAGCACCAGCCACATCGCCGCCAGCGCGATGGCCAGCAGGGGGTAGGGGAACACGCGCTTGAGGAGGCTCACCTTCCCACCTCCAGCACGTCGCGAGCGTACTCGACGGGGTCGGCGAGGTAGGCGCTGGTGGCATCGAGGTAGGTGACGACCGGCGCCGCGAACACCGTCAGAGCCACGCACAGCGACAGGAGGATGCCGATGGGCAGCGCCTCGAGCGAGCGCACCTCGGCGACGTTCTCCTCGCCCGGGCGCCAGAACGCCTCGATGCCCTTGCGCATCAGGGCGATGAGGGTCGCCAGGCCCGAGAAGATCACGACGCCGGCGAGCACCCACGCCTCGGTAGAGAGCACGGGCCCGCCGGACAGCGCGCCGCTGACGATCGCGAACTTCGCCAGGAACCCGGACAGCGGCGGCAGGCCCGCGAGCACGAGCGCCGCGACGACGAAGGCGCCCCCGAGCATCGAGGTGCCGGCGGGGATCGCGATCCCCACCTCGTAGCCCTCGAAGTCGGACTGCAGGCTCGTCTCGTAGTCGTCGCCGAACACGGGCTCCACCCCGGCGTCGGAAGGCTCGGCCGGCCGCAGGCGCGCGACGAGCTCGGCCAGGAGGAACGCCGCGCCGGTGGCGAACGTCGAGCCGATCAGGTAGTAGAGCGCCCCGCTGATCACGCGCTGGTCGGCGGTGCCGACCGCGGCGACGAGCGTGCCGGCGGTGACGAGGGTGGCGTACGACGCGATGCGCGGAAGCTGCGTCGAGGAGAGCAGGCCCAGCGAGCCGAACAGCACCGTGGCGATGCCGCCGTAGAGCAGCCACGGGCTCAGGAACTCGACGAGGCCCGTCTCGGGCACGCCCGCGGCCAGCGCGACGAAGCGCAGAAGCACGTAGGCGCCCACCTTCGTGAGGATCACGAACATCGCCGACACGGGCGGGGTCGCCACCGGGTAGGAGACGGGCAGCCAGAACGACAGCGGCCACACGCCGGCCTTGGTGAGGAAGGCGACGCTTAGCACCGCCAGCCCGGCGCGGAACAGGGTGACGTCCTGGCCGGTGAGGCCGGCGGCGACGCGCATCACGTCGACCATGTTCAGCGTGCCCGTCACGGCGTAGATCAGCCCGGCGCCGATCAGGAACAGCATCGAGGTGCCGAGGTTCACGGCTATGTACTGCAGGCCGGCCTTCACCCTGGCGCGGCCCGAGCCGTGCAGCAGGAGGCCGTACGAGCCGGCGAGCAGCACCTCGAAGAACACGTAGAGGTTGAACAGGTCGCCCGTCAGGAACGCGCCGTTCACGCCCATGACGAGCAGCAGGAACAGGCTGTGGAAGCGCGGGCTGACGATCGCCCAGCCCGACACCGCGAACACGAAGGCGGCCAGCGAGAGGACGCTCGTGACCATGAGCATCAGCGCCGCGAGCCTGTCGACGACGAGGACGATCCCGAACGGCGCCGCCCAGTCGGCGAGGCGGTAGACGATGATGCCGTCGGCCTCGCCTGCGACCTCGTTCAGCAGCACGAACGAGACGAGCACCAGCGCGGCGGTCGTCGCGGCGCCGAGGCCGGCCTTGAAGATGCGCCTGCGCTCCTCCAGCAGGAGCATGAACGCCGCCACGGCCAGCGGCAGGACGATCGGCAGCACGGGCAGGTGCGGCGTCAGGTCGACGAGCTGGCCGGTGATCGGGCCGCCGATGCCGCGCTGGGCGAAGTCGACCATCAGACGCGCTCCTCCCCGTCGACGTGGTCGGTGCCGGTGAGGCCCCTGGCCGTCAGCAGCACGACGAGGTAGAGGGCGGTCATCGAGAAGCTGATCACGATCGAGGTGAGCACGAGCGACTGGGGCAGCGGGTCGGCGTGCGCGGCCGGGTCGGGCGCCTCGACCGACCCCAAGACCGGCGGCGCGCCGACGGTCAGGCCGCCCATCGCCAGCAGGAAGGCGTTCACGGCGTAGGTGAGGAGGGACAGGCCGAGGATCACCTGGAACGTGCGCGGCCTGAGGACCAGCCACACGCCGGCCGCCGCGATCACGCCGATGCCCACGGCGGTGACGAGCTCCATCACTCGACCTCGACCTCCTGCCTCTGCCTCTCCTCGCGCGCGGGGGCGCGCACGGCGCGGATCGACTGGTGCGCGAGACCGACGAGCATCAGCACCGTCGCGCCCACGACCAGCAGGAGCACGCCGAGGTCGAACAGCATCGCCGACGCGAGGGGCACGCGGCCCAGGAGCGGGAGGTCGGCGTAGCCGTGGTACGACTTCAGCAGCGGACGGCCGAACAGCCAGGCGCCGGCGCCGGTGAGCACCGCGAGCAGCAGCCCCGCCCCGATCCAGCGCACGGGCAGCACCCGCAGCCGCTCTTCGACCCAGCGGGCGCCGCGCGCCATGTACTGCAGGATGAACGCGATCGCCATCGTCACGCCGGCGGCGAAGCCGCCGCCGGGCTCGTCGTGGCCGCGCATGAACACGTAGACGGCGAACACGCCGAGCACCGGGAACATCAGGTGCATCGCGGTGCGCGCGACGTAGAGGAAGTCGGTCGCGGTGTCGCCGACCTCGCGGTCCGTGGCGGCCTCGTCGAAGGCGGCCTGCCGCTGCTGCTGCTTGGTGCCGCCCACCAGCTCGCGGGGCGGGCGGAACCGGCGCAGCAGCGCGAACACGGTGAGCGCCACCACGCCGAGGACCGTGATCTCGCCCAGCGTGTCGAACGCGCGGAAGTCGACGAGCATCACGTTCACGGCGTTGCGGCCGCCCGCGCCCTCGTACGCGTTCTGGATGAAGAACGTGCGCAGCGAGCCGTCGCGCAGCCGGTTCGCCGGGTCCATGGTCATGCCGGCGTAGGCCAGCATCGCGACCCCGGCGCCGGCGACGCCCGCGACCACGAGGTCGCGCACGCGCCGCAGCCTGGCGCGGACCACCTCGGCCCTGGTGCGGTCCACGGCCGGCACCGGCCGCGGCAGCCACCGCAGGCCGAGCAGCAGGAGCACTGTCGTGACGACCTCTACGACGAGCTGGGTCAGCGCCAGGTCCGGCGCCGAGAGCCACACGAACGCCAGGACCATGCAGAGGCCCGTCCCGGCGAGCGTGATCATCGCGGCGAAGCGGTGGAACTTCGCTAGGTAGCCCGTGAGGACCGCGAACACCGAGCCCATGAGCCACACGGCCACGTACGCCGGCTCGAGGAGGTCCGTGCGCACCGGTCCGATCGGCAGGTGCCAGCCCGCGCCGCGGGCGGCCTCGAGCGCGAACGGCCACAGACCCGCTCCCAGCGCCACGAGCGTGAGCAGGAGCATCTGCGGCTGGAGCCTCGTGGTGCCCAGCAGCCTCAGCCCGGCGCCCGCGCCCTTGACGAGCCCCAACAGCGCCAGGTCGAACACGCGCCTGGCCCTTAGGCGGCCCGCCCAGGGCGGCCCCTCGTCGGGGCTGTTCGCCAGGTAGCGGCGGAAGACGACGTAGGCGAGGCTGCCCGCGGCCATCGCCACCAGGCTGAGCTGCAGCGCGGGCGTGAAGCCGTGCCACAGCGCCAGCGAGTAGGCGGGGGTGCCGTCGCCCAGCACGCTCCTGACGGCGGTGGCGAGCAGCGGCCCGACGACGCGCGCCGGCAGGATGCCCACGGCCAGCACGACGAGCACGAGCAGCTCGATCGGCAGGCGCATCCACGCCACGGGCTCGTGCGGCTCCTTCGGGAGCTCGCGCGCGGGCGGGCCGAAGAACACCTGGTGGATGAACCTCACCGAGTAGATCACGCCGAAGGCGCTGCCGATGGTGGCGAGGACGGGCAGCAGGCGGTCGAGGAACGTGCCGCTGTGGACGGCCAGCGTCTCGGAGAGGAACATCTCCTTCGAGAGGAAGCCGTTCACCAGCGGCACGCCGGCCATCGCGGCGGTGGCGACCATCGCCAGGGCGCCCGTGACGGGCAGCGCCCGGAACAGGCCCGAGAGCTTGCGGACGTCCCGGGTGCCGGTCTCGTGGTCGATGATCCCGGCCGCCATGAACAGCCCGGCCTTGAACGTGGCGTGGTTCAGCACGTGGAACACCGCGGCCACCAGCGCGTGCGGCGTGGAGAGGCCCAGCAGCAGCGTGATGAGGCCGAGGTGGCTGATCGTCGAGTAGGCGAGGATCCCCTTGAGGTCGTTCTGGAAGATCGCCACGAAGGCGCCGAGCAGGAACGTCACCAGCCCGGCGGTGCCGACCCCGTAGTACCAGACGTCCGACGGCGAGAAGACGGGCCACAGCAGCGTCATCAGGAAGACGCCGGCCTTGACCATCGTCGCTGAGTGCAGGTAGGCCGACACCGGCGTGGGCGCGGCCATCGCGTGCGGGAGCCAGAAGTGGAACGGGAACTGCGCGCTCTTCGTGAACGTGCCCACGAGCACCAGCACCAGCGCGGGCACGAAGTAGCGGTGCGCGCGGATCGCCGGGGCGGCGGCGAGTACCGCGTCGACGTCGTAGCTGCCGGCCATGGCGCCCAGTACGATCACGCCCAGCAGCAGGCAGAAGCCGCCTAGGGACGTCACCAGCAGCGCCATGCGCGCGCCGTCGCGGGCGTTGGCGTTGTGGTACCAGTAGCCGATCAGCAGGAACGAGAAGAGGCTCGTCAGCTCCCAGCCGAAGACGAGCTGGATGAGGTTGCCGGAGACGACGAGCAGGAGCATCGCGCCCATGAAGGCCTGCAGCAGGCCGAAGAAGCGCGGCACCGGGTCGTCCGCCGACATGTAGTAGCGGGCGTACAGGACCACCAGCGCGCCGATCCCAGTGATCAGCAGCGCGAAGATCCACGACAGGCCGTCGAGGCGCAGCGAGACGTTCAGGCCCAGGCTGGGCAGCCAGGGGAGCTCGTGCTTGAAGACGTTGCCGCCCGCCACGCGCGGGTAGAGGGCGATGACGAGCGACAGCCCCGTCACCGAGACGAGGCCCGCCAGGGCGGCGGCGGCGGTCCGGGCCCGCGTGTGCAGGCTCGACGAGAGCGCGCTGCCCAGGAAGGGCAACACCGGTAGGGTGGTGAGTAGGACTGCGTCTACGGTCATCGCTCGGGGAGCGCGCCGGCGCGGCGCTCCCGCATTCTACGGGCTGGCGACCGCGCGGCCCGAGGGCGGTGGCAGGGGTCCGAGCGGCGGTCGCGGGGTTCCCGAGGCCGGGCCCAGGGCCGCTCGCCGCGGCTAGTCGGCGTTCAGGTCGACGGAGTGGTGGTCGAGGTTCGCGACGCCGCGCTTCCAGTAGCCGTCGGCGACCACGCGCTCGCGAGGCAGGCCCAGCTCGAGGCGCAGGAAGTCGCGGATCGGCTTGACCTTCGCCACCTCGCCGGCCACGAAGGCGAACCAGCCGCCCTCGGCTACCGGGGCGAGCCGCCTCACCGCCCGCTCCAGGCCGCCCTCGCCCTCGACGTCGCGGGCCACCCAAAGCACCTCGACGCCGTCCCGGCTGGCGAGCGCGATCGCCTCGGACGCCGTCTCGACCTCGACCGCGACGGTCGCCGTCGCCCCCTCGGGAAGCTCCTCTACGAAGCGACAGATGGCCGGCAGGGCGGCCTCGTCGCCGGCCAGGAGGTAGCGCGCGTGATCCTCCGGGAACACGATGTTGCCGCGCGGGCCGAGCACACCCACGACGTCGCCTGGCCGGGCGTTCGCAGCCCAGGTCGAGCCCACGCCCTCGCCGTGCAGCACGAACTCGAGGGCCAGCTCGCGGCTGTCCGGCAGCCAGGCCCTGACCGTGTAATCGCGGAAGACCGGCCTGGGGCCGCCCTCCTCGCCCCTGAGGCCGCGGCCGGGCGTGGGTAGGGTCAGCTCGCCGGTGGCGGGGTCGGGGAACACGAGCTTCACGTGGTCGGTGGGCGCGAAACGAACGTAGGGGAAGCCCGCGGCCAGGTCCTCACCGGTGAGGTAGACGCGGCGGTAGCGGGGCGCGAGGTCCGCGACGCGGCTGACGTGGAGCACGCGCCTCCCCACCTGCTCCAGGAGGTTCACCTGAGTACGGCCGGTGCGGTTGGGCCCGGACCACCTGCGCGGCGTGCCGATCGTCATCGTCTCTCCTCCGGTCTCGTGGCGCCGGCCGGCTCCGGGCGGTCCGTGGACCCTTGAGCGTAGACCCTGCACGGCGGAACATTCCCGAGTGGTAACTTCGCACCTCGCTAGCGCGCCCCTGAGGGGCGCCTCTTGACGAGAGCGCCTCGACGTGCGAGTCTTGCACAATCCCGAGCGGCACACTCGGGATTGACCGCGGGCGACCGCGTCCAACCGCACACGCTCCCGGCCGGCGGCCGGGACGAGGAGGCAACAGAGATGTTCAGGAGGGCTTCGAAGGCCTGGCTCGCGGCCGCTCTGGCGCTCGTCGGCGCCGTCGGCTCCGCCCAGGAGGTCACGGTCACCCACGCCAGGGGCGAGACCACGCTGCGCGCCTACCCTGACAAGGTGTTCAGCTTCGACTACGGGGCGATAGACACCCTCTACCAGCTCGGGGTCACCGTCGACGGCGTGGCGCAGCCCACCAGCGCCACGCCGGACTGGTTCCCCGCCGACTACCTGGTCGTCGGATCGCTCTTCGAGCCCGACTACGAGGTGATCGCCGCCGAGCAGCCGGACCTCGTCATCGTCGGGGGCCGCTCGGCCCCGGCCTACGACCAGGTCTCGCGGCTCGCCCCGACGGTCGACGTCTCCGGCACGGGCGACGCGATCGCCGACCTGCGCCGCAACGTCACCGCCTTGGCGACGATCTTCGGCAAGGAGGAGGAGGCCGAGCGGCTGCTGGCCGACGTCGACGCCCGCCTGGACGCGCTCCGCGAGGCGGTCTCGCAGGCCGGCGACGGCCTGGTCGTGATGGTCACCGGCGGCTCGGTCACCGTCGTCGGCCCGGAGAACACGCGCGGCTCGTTCCTCTACGGCGAGCTCGGCCTGGTCCCCACGATCGACGACATCGCTGAGGCCACGCACGGCGAGCCGGTCAGCTTCGAGTTCCTGCTCGAGCACGACCCGACCTGGTTGTTCGTGATCGACCGCGACGCGGCCGTGGGCACCGAGAACGCCTCGCCCGCCGCGGCGGTTCTGGACAACGAGATCGTCCGCCAGACGAAGGCCTGGCGCGAGGGCCGCGTGGTCTACCTCGACCCGTTCGACTGGTACATCGTCGGCGCCTCGGGCCTGGGCACCGTGAACGCCATGATCGACGCCCTGTACGAGGCCTACGGGCTGCAGTGAGGTCGAGAGGCGTGTAGGCCGATGTCCGACGAGCGGCGCCGAGGACCATGGCTGGTCCTCGGTTGCCTCTCGCTGCTGGTCCTGGCGGGACTCAGCGTCACGGTGGGCTCCTTCGACCTGTCGTGGCGGCAGCTGCTTTCGGGCGGTCAGGAGCGGCACGACGCCCTGGTCCTCCTGGCCAGCCGCGTGCCCCGCACGCTCGCGGCGATGCTCGTGGGCTCGTCGATGGCGGTGGCCGGCCTGCTGATGCAGATGCTGGCCCGCAACCGCTTCGTGGCTCCCTCGACCGCCGGGACCATCGAGTCGGCCAGCCTCGGCCTCCTCGTAGCCCTGCTGGTGGCGCCGAACGCCCCCGTGCCCACGAAGATGGTGATCGCCGCCGCGTTCGCACTGGCGGGCACCGCCCTCCTGCTCGCCATCGTGCGGCGCGTGCCGTTGCGGTCGGCGATCGTGGTCCCGCTGCTCGGGATCATGCTAGGCAGAGTCATCGGCGCCGCCACGACGTTCGTCGCCTACCGCTACGACATGCTCCAGTCGCTGGCCGCGTGGACGACCGGCGACTTCTCGCGCGTCCTGAGAGGTCGCTACGAGATGTTGTGGATCGGCGCCGCCCTCACCGCCGTCGCCTACGTGGCCGCCGACAGGTTCACCGTGGCCGGCATGGGCGAGGCGTTCACGAAGAACCTCGGGCTGAACTACGGACGGGTCGTCGCGCTGGGCCTGACGATCGTCTCGCTGGTCACCGCCGTGAACGTCGTCACCGTCGGCTCGGTGCCGTTCATCGGCCTGGTCGTGCCGAACGTCGTGAACCTCGCCGTGGGCGACAACCTGCGCCGCTCCATCCCCTGGGTCGCGGTCGTGGGCGCCTCCTTCGTGCTGGCCTGCGACCTGATAGGCCGCCTCGTCCGCTACCCGTACGAGGTGCCCATCGGCACCGTCATCGGTGTCCTGGGCGCCGCCGCGTTCCTCGCCATGCTCCTGAGGTCATCGCACCGTGTCGGCTGACACGGCGCGCGGAGACGGTCCCCGCCAGGGCGGGCGCCCTGCCGTGGCGCCCGCGCCGCCGACGCGGGCGGTAGCGGACCGCCCCGGCGGGGCGCCGCTCGACAGGCGGCGCTGGGGCGCGTTCCCGCCCGTGGTGGTGCTGGTGGTGCTGGCGCTGGCGGCCGCGGCGGCGGTCGTGCTGTTCATGACGGTCGGCGCGCGCGGCCCGTGGAGCTTCGTCCTCGAGTTCCGCAGCAAGAAGGTGATCGGGATGAGCCTGGTGGGCGTCGCGGTCGCCTCCTCCACGGTGCTGTTCCAGACGGTCACGAGCAACCGCATCCTCACGCCGTCGATCATGGGCTTCGACTCGCTCTACGTGCTGGTCACGACGGTGCTCGTCTACTTCCTCGGGTCTGCGCGGTTCGTGTCTCTCGACCCGAAGCTGCTGTTCGTGGCCGAGGCGCTCGTCATGGCCGGGGCCGCCATGGCGCTGTTCTACGCGCTGTTCTTCGCTGGCCGCCGCAGCCTCCACTCGCTCGTGCTGAGCGGCCTGGTGCTGGGCGTGATGCTGCGCAGCCTCACGAACCTCCTGCAGCGCGTGATGGACCCGTTGGAGTTCGCGGTGCTGCAAGACGCCAGCTTCGCCAGCTTCAACACCTTCGACGGGGCCCTGCTGCTCCCGGCTGGCGTGGTCGTGGCCGCGTCGCTCGCCTACGTCTGGCGCCTGCGCTACAAGCTCGACGTGCTGGCCCTGGGGCGCGACATGGCCGTGAACCTGGGCCTCGACTACCGCGCGGTCGTCATGCGCGTCTTCTTCGTGATCACCGTGCTCGTGTCCGTGTCGACCGCGCTGGTGGGCCCGGTGGCGTTCCTCGGCCTGCTGGTGGCGAACGCCGCCTACGCCCTGGTGCGCTCCTACCAGCATCGCTTCGTGCTGCCGGCCGCGAGCCTGCTCGCCGTGATCACCCTGGTGGCGGGGCAGACGCTGCTGGAGCGCGTGTTCGGGCTCGGCACGAGCCTGTCGATCATCGTCGACTTCGTCGGCGGCACCTTGTTCGTCTACCTGCTCCTGAGAGGGATGGTGCGATGATGCGCCCGGAGGCTAGGTCTTGATCTCCGTAAGGAACGTCAGCAAGAGCTACGGGGACACCGTCGTCCTGGACGACGTCTCCTGCGAGATCCCGCGCAGCGGGATCACCGCGCTCATCGGGCCCAACGGCGCCGGCAAGTCGACGCTGCTCTCGATCGTCGGGCGCCTGCTCAAGCCGGACGCCGGCGAGGTGACCGTGGACGGCGAGCCGCTCGAACGCCTGCGGCCCGACGAGTGCGCCCGTCGCATCTCCGTGCTCAAGCAGGACAACCACCTGAGCGTGAGGCTCTCGGTGCAGGACCTCGTCACGTTCGGGCGCTACCCGTACACGCGCGGCCGCCCCACGCTCGAGGACCGGCGGCACGTGGAGACGGCCCTGGAGTACCTCGAGCTCGCCGACCTGAGGCACCGCTTCCTGGACCAGCTCTCCGGTGGCCAGCGCCAGCGGGCCTTCGTGGCCATGGTGCTGTGTCAGGACACCGACTACGTGCTGCTCGACGAGCCGCTGGCGAGCCTCGACATGCGGCACGCCGTGGCCATGATGAAGCGCCTGCGACGCGTCACCGACGAGCTGGGCAAGGCCGTGGTCGTCGTCATCCACGACATCAACTTCGCGGCCACGTACGCCGACCGCATCGTGGCGATGAAGGACGGCAAGGTCCTGCAGGTGGGCGGCGTGGACGAGGTCATGACCCCCGACGCCCTCGGGGCGATCTACGACGTGGACGTCCAGGTGGAGCGCTTCGGCGGCAAGCCGATCGGGATCTACTACGGCTGACGCGTCTCGCCGGCGCGTGGCGGCCCTCCGGCCGATGGCGCCGGAAGCGCGTGATGGTGCCGACGTCCGCCGGGCCGGCGCGGGGACGGCGCGGGCACCGTGTTAGCGTTCCCGCCATGACCGCCGACCCGGCAGCCGCCGCGCGCACGCTCCTCGAGGGGGCCGTCGCGCGGCGCGTGACCCCTGGCGCCGTGCTGCACGCGACCGCCCGCGACGGACGCGAGCTGCGCCTCGCCGTCGGCCGCCTGACCTACGACGAGGGCGCCGAACCAGTCACCGAGGACACCGTCTACGACCTGGCGTCGCTCACCAAGGTCGTCGCCTGCCTGCCGCTCCTGCTCCACCTGCTGGCCGAGGGCGAGGTCCGCCTGGGCGACAAGGTCTCGCGGTTCTTCTCGAACGCCGGCTGGTTCCAGGAGCGCTCGCTCGGCGACGTGACGATCGAGGACCTGGCGCTGCACCGCTCGGGCCTGCCCGCCTGGCGGCCCGTGTTCGCGAACGTGAGCACGCGGCTCACGGCGGTGGCCAACGTACTGCAGACGCCTCTGACAGAGGAGCCCGGCCGCTTCGTCTACAGCGACCTCGGCGTGATCGTGCTGGGCGCGGTCGTCGAGCGCGTCATGGGCGAGCGGATCGACGCCGCCTTCTGCCGGGTCGTGGCCGAGCCGCTAGGCCTGGCGACGGTGCGCTACGCGCCGCTGCCCGACGGCGCCCGCGTCGCCCCGACCGAGGACGACGGCCTGCGCGGCCTGCTGAGGGGCGTCGTCCACGACGAGAACGCCTGGGTCATGGACGGCGTGTCCGCCCACGCCGGCCTCTTCGGCACCGCCGCGGACCTGAGCCGCTACGCCGCGGCGTGGCTCGCCCTCGAGGCGCCCTTCGCCCCGCGCGACTGGCTGGCCGAGGCGGTGAAGGACCGCTCCGGCGGCGCGGGCCCCGCCCGCGGCCTGCTGTGGCGCCTGCGCGACGACGCCGACTGGCCCATCGGCGACGGCGTCTCGCCGCGCGCGTTCGGCCACACCGGCTTCACCGGCACGAGCATCGTCGTCGACCCCGAGGCCGGCTGGACCTGCGTCCTGCTCACCAACCGCGTGCACCCGTGCCGGGGCGACGCCGGACCTGTGGCGCAGCTGCGCCGTTCCGTCCACGAGCTCGTCGCCCGCGCCTTCGGGGGCGGAGCGTGACGGCGCCGCGCGACCTCCCCCCGGCGGTCGTGGTCGGCCTGATGTCCGGCACCTCCGCCGACGGCGTCGACACCGTCACCGTCCGCCTGGAGCGCAGGGGCGGCCGGCTCCTGTGGGAGGTCCTCGGCCGCGGGTCGCACCCCTACCCGCCCGACGTTGCCGAGGACGTCCGGAGGGCGATGGACCCGGCGCGGTCCGACGTCCTGCTGATCACGCAGCTCCACCAGCGCATCGGCCAGGTGTACGCCGACGCCGTGACCGCCGCCCAGGCCGCGCACGAGGTGGACCTCGTGGGCCTCTCGGGGCAGACCGTCTACCACGTGCCGCGCGTGGAGGAACAGCGCGGCTGGCGCGTGAAGAGCACGCTGCAGCTGGGCGAGTCCGCCGTCGTGGCGGAGCGCTGCCGCGTCGTGACCGTCTCGGACTTCAGGCAGTCCGACCTGGCCGCCGGCGGGCAGGGCGCGCCGCTGGTCGCGTTCTCCGATCACCTCCTCTACGCGCGCCCGGGCGTCGCCCGGGCGGTCCTGAACGTGGGCGGCATCGCCAACGTCACCTACCTGCCCGCCTCGCTCGACCCGAACGGCGTCCTGGCCTTCGACACCGGCCCGGGCAACTGCCTCATGGACGAGGCGGCGCAGGCTCACCTCGGCTCGCCCCGCGACGAGGACGGCCGCGCCGCGGCGGCGGGGAGGGTGGACGAGGCGGCGCTCGCCCGCCTGCTCGGCGACCCGTTCTTCGCCCTCGAGCCGCCCAAGACGACCGGCCGCGAGCACTTCTACCTGGGCCGCGCCCTGGCCCTGGGCTGGCCCGACGGCCCGCCGGAGCGCCCCGAGGACCTGCTGGCGACGCTCGCCGAGCTCACGGCCGTGACCGTGGCCGACGCGATGGCCCGGTTCCTGCCGTCGGGCGACGACCTCGAGGTGCTGGTCGCGGGCGGCGGCGCGCGCAACCCCGAGCTCGTCCGCCGGCTGCGGCGGGCCACGGGCCGGCCGGTGACGACGTTCGCCGAGGCCGGCTACGACGACAAGGACCGCGAGACCCTGGCGATGGCCGTCATGGCCTACATGGCCGTGCACGGCGAGCCTAACGTCCTGCCCTCGGCGACCGGGGCCGCCTACCCGGTCGTGGCCGGCAAGGTCTGCAGGCCTGCCGGGGCGCGCCGGGTCGGGACCTGGCCTACCTAAGCGAGCGCCGGGCGGCGCACGGCCCTGGCCGCGAGGCGGGAGGCGAATGCCGAACTTCACCCGCGGCCTCGGCACCGCGGCGCTAGGTTGGGCCTGTCATGAAGCTGCTGTGCGCGGCCGACCTCCACCTGGGGCGGCAACCCAGCCGGCTGCCCGACGACCTGGGCGGTCTGGCGGAGCACCTCACGCCCGCCGAGTCGTGGCGTCGGCTCGTCCGCCTGGCGATCGACGAGGGCGTCGCGGCCGTGCTCCTGGCGGGCGACGTGGTGGAGGACGCCTACGACTTCTTCGAGGCCTACTCCGACCTGCGGCGCGGGGCGGAGGAGCTGGCCGACGCCGGCATCGCCCTCCTTACCGTGGCCGGCAACCACGACGTCGAGGTGCTGCCGCGCCTGGCCGAGGCCGTCCCCACGGTGAAGCTGCTGGGCGAAGGGGGGCGCTGGGACCGCCTGACGCTGGAGGCCGACGGCGTGGCCGTGAACGTCGTCGGCTGGTCGTGGCCCGCGCCGCAGGTGAGCGGCTCCCCCCTGCAAGGGCTCGCCGACGCCATCGCGGGCCTGCCCCCGGTGGCGACGCTGGGGCTGCTCCACTGCGACCTCGACCAGCCGCGGAGCCCCTACGCCGCGGTGAGCCGCGCGGACCTCGCCGCCGCGCCCATCGACGCGTGGCTGCTCGGCCACGTGCACAAGCCGTCCTTCGCCTGCGACGCGAGCGGGCGCTGGTGCGGCTACCTAGGGAGCGCCTTCGGGGCGGATCCGGGAGAGCAGGGCCCGCGCGGTGCCTGGCTCATAGAGGTGGGCGGCGAAGCCCTCGACGTCGAGTTCGTGCCGCTGTCACCGCTCCTCTTCGACACCGTGGAGGTGGACGTCTCGGCCGCGGCGGCGCCTTCGGACGTCAGCGCGCTGATCGCCGAGGAGCTCAGCGCCCACGGCGAGCGCCTGAGCGGCCTCGGGGAGGGCGGTCCCCTGGCCGTCGGCGTGCGCCTGCGCTTGGTAGGCCGGCACGCCCACAGGAACGAGCTCCAGGCCCATCTCGGCAGGGAGGACCCGCGGGAGGCGCCGCTCTCCTTCGGCGGCGCGAGGTACTTCGTCCATGACGTGTCCTTCGAGGTGTACCCCCGCATCGACCTCGCCGCGGTCGCCGCCACCGATGGTCCGCGGGCCCTGATGGCGCGGCGCCTGCTCCTCCTCGACGGCCCTCCCGGCGAGGAGAGGGACAGGCTCATCGCCCGCGCCCGCGAGAGGCTGCTGGAGACGGCGGGCCTCTCGGGGTACAGGGACCTGGACCCGCCGGACCTGAACGACGACGCCGTGGCCGCCGTACTGCGACGCGCCGCCACGCGCCTGCTCGCCGAGATGATGGAGGGCGCACCGTGAGGCTCAGGTCCATCGAGGTCGGCAGGCTCGACGGCCTGAACGGGCCGATCGCCGCCCGCGGCCTCGTCCCGGGCGTGAACGTCGTGGTCGGCCCCAACGCCTCGGGGAAGTCGAGCCTCATCAGGGCCGTGCTCGCCGTCCTCTACCCGGAGGCGCTCGACGGCCTCGCCGACGTGCGGCTGGACCTCGTCGCCGACGACGGTTCCGCGCTCACGGCCCACAGGCTCGGCGAGAGCGTGCGGTGGCTGCGGGCCGGGGCCGAGACCGACCCTCCGCCCCTCCCCGCGCGCGAGACGCTCGGGGCGTACGTGCTCGAGCTGGAGGACCTCGTCGCCTTAAGGAGCGGTCGCGGCCTCAAGGCGGGCGGGCCGACCGAGGAGGCCATCGCCAGGCAGCTTCAGCTCGAGCTCACCGGCGGGGTCGACCTCGCGGCCATCAGGAAGCGGCTGCCCAAGCCCACCTTGGGACTGCAGAAGGCCTCGCGGGACCTCAGGAACGCCGAGCAGGCCCTCAAGGCCTTGCGCCTCAAGCGTCAGCGCCTCCACGAGGAGGAGCTCCGGCTGGCGTCCGACGAGGCGGAGCTCGAGGCGCAGCGCAGGCTAGCCGCCAGGGCGGGGGCGGTCGAGTCGGCCCGCAGGCTCGTCGCGGCGCTCCGGGACGCCGCCGCCGCCGAGGCGCGGCTGCGCGAGCTGCCGCCCGAGGTCGCCGAGCTCGGCCCCGGTGACCTCGGGCAGGTCGACGGCCTCGCCCGCGACCTGCGCAGGGCGCTCGACGTGGCGGCCGAGAAGCAGCGCCTGCTGCGGGAGGCGGAGGAGGTCGTGCGGCGCAGCCGGCTGCCGGATGGGCTCACGGAGCCCGCGGCGCGCGCCCACGCCAGGCTGGCCGACGTGCTCTGCGAGCTGGAGGACAGGGCGCGCCTCACCGCCGCCGAGCTCGCGGGCGCGCGGGCGGCGGCGGACGACGCCTGGCGGGCCATGGGCGGCATCGCGGCGCACCCGGGCGCCGCAGAGGTCGACCGTTCCAGGGTGGACGAGGCCGCGAGGGCGGCGTTCGATCTCGAGTCGGCCATGCGGGAGGAGGCCGCGCTGGCGCGCGGGCTCCACGAGCTGGAGACCCGGCTGGCGGAGCTCGGCGGTCCGGTAGGGGCCTCGACAGGGCACGCTCCGACCGAGGAGCCCCGCCACGGAGCGCCCGAGGGCCCGGCGGACGCGGCGCCCAGCAGCGCGCTCGCCGGCGAGGAGCGCCAGCGCGCCTTGCAGCGCGCGGCCGTCGAGCTCTCGCGCTGGCTCGAGGAGCCTCCCCCGGCGCCGCGCGTGCCCGGCTGGGCCTGGCCGGTCGGGATCCTCCTCGCCGTGGCCGCGGTGCTAGCCTCCTCGCTGCTGCCCGCGCCCTGGCCCACGGTCGCGGCAGGAGCGGTGTTCGCGTGGCTCCTGGCCGCGGCGGTAGCGTCGGGCCGCGCCGCGTCTCGTCGCCGCGACGACGCTCCCCTGCGGCGGGCGGTGGCGGCGGCGGGCCTGCCGCTGCCCGAGGAGCTCGGCCGCGAGGCGGTCACCGCGGCGCTCGCGGAGGCGCTGGAGGCGTCCTCCCGGGAACGGAGGCGCAGCGAGGAGAGGGGCAAGCTGGCCGCGGAGGCCGAGCGGCGGCGCTGGGCTCTCGCCGAGGCGACGGAGCGCCGGCTCTCCGTGGCCGCCCGGCTGGAGGAGCTGCGCGACCATCTCGGCTTCGGCGCGAAGGGCGACGCGGGCTTCGTGCAATGGATGTCCGCCGCGCGCGACCACCTGCACCACCAGACGAGGGTGCGCGAGCTGGAGGCGCGGCTCCGCGAGACGGAGGCGCAGCTCGCGGAGGTCCGCGCGCGCGTGACCGCCCACCTCGTCCAGGCGGGCGAGGCCGTGGACGACGACGCTCCCGGGGCCGTGCTTCGCGAGCGCTGCCTGACCGTGTGCGACGCGGCGGTCGCGGTCGCCACGGCCAAGGCGAAGGCCGCTGAGCTGAGACGCGACATCGCGGCGGCAACGGAGAGGTCCCACGACCTGGCGCGGCGCCTCGCCGACCTGGCCTCCCGCCTCGGCTACGGCGTGGAGGGGCTGGAGCGTCCGGAGGCTTGGGCACCTCTGCGCGTCGAGGCGCTGCGCAGGCGCGTCGCCATGCTGGGCGAGCTCAGGCCCGTCTACGAGGCGGCGCGGCACGAGCTGATGGACGCCGGGGCGCGCGCCGCGATGTGCCGCGCAGCCCTCGCCCGCGACCCGGAGCTCGCAGCGGCGGCGGAGGCCCAGGACCTCGCGGCGATCGAGGCCGTCGCCGCCGCTGCGAAGGAGGCCGACGAGCGCGTACGTCAGCTTGGGCAGGACATCGGGGCTCTGAAGGAGCGGCTCGCGCACGCGAGCCGCGAGCGCGAGCTGGAGCGCGCCACCGCCGCGGTCCGCCGGGCGCGCGACGCCCTGGAGGCTCACCGCCGAGAACGGCTGGAGGACGCCGCCGTGGCGTTCCTGCTCGACGACGTCGAGGCCGAGCACGAGGCCGTCACGAAGCCCGCCGCGCTCGAGCGCGCCCGAGCATGGTTCGGCCGTGTCACTCACGGCGAGTTCGAGCTGACGTTCGAGCACCGCGAGGGGGAGGGCTGGCGGTTCGGCGCCGTCGACCGGCGGCCCGGCGCCGAAGGTCGCGCCCTGAGGCTCGAGGAGCTCTCGACGGGCACGAGAACGCAGCTGCTCGTTTCTGCCCGTCTGGCGTACGCGCTGACGCTCGAGGAGGGCGGGGCGGTCGAGACGCTGCCGTTCGTGCTGGACGAGGCGCTCACTACGTCCGACCCGGAGCGGTTCAAGCAGGTCGCAAGCGCCGTGTTGGACGTCGTGGAGGCGTCCGGCAGGCAGTTCGTCTACCTCAGCGCACGGCCCGAGGACGCGACGCTGTGGCGGCGGGCCGCGGCCTCGCGCCCGGCCGTTCCGCTGGAGGTGATCGAGCTGTCCGGCAACGCGGCCGCCAGGGAGGCGGCTACCGCCTAGGGTCAGCGAGCGGGGGCCGGCTGCGCCCAGCCCGCCGAGGACCGCCGGCCGAAGCGGCTGCGGGTAGGCGACTGTGGGCGCGGCCGGGGAGCGGGCAGGCGAGGGTCACTCTCCCAGCCACGCCTCCGGGAGCGTGCGCTCGCCGGTGGCCAGCCGGCGCGCCAGCTCGGCGGCGGCGGCGACGGGCGGCGCCTTCGACACGGTCAGCGGCGTGCCGGCCGGCAGGGCCTGCCGCATGGGCTCGACCAAAGCCGGCCCGGCGCCCGCCACGCCGCCGGCCAGCGCGACAGGCATCACCTGGCCGAGGCGGCCGAAGACGACCGTGGCCAGGCGGGCGAGCTCGCGCCCGGCCTCGGCGAGCACCTCGCGGGCGACGGGGTCGCCGCGCGACGCGGCCATGGCCACGGCGGGGGTGAGCGCGGCCACGCGCGCCCGGCCGCCGCCGTAGACGGCCTCCCGCACCGTAGGCCAGTCGGAGCCGCCCAGGGCGCCGAACACGGCCGAGGCGAGCTTCCCGGTCGGGGGCGCGCCCGCGGCGTCGGCGGCGCGCAGGAGGCGCTTGAGCGCCTCGCGGCCGATCCAGTAGCCGCCGCCGGCGTCGTCGATCAGGTAGCCGTGGCCGCCGGCGCGGACGATCGAGCCGTCGTGCGCGACGTGCACGGCGACGCTGCCCGTGCCGGCGTAGACGAGCACGCCTCCCCCCGGCTCGAACGCCGAGAGGTACGCGGTGACCACGTCACCCAGCACCGTCGCGGCGCCTTCGTCGAGCCCCAGCCGCTCGCACAGGTGCGCCGCGAGGAGACGCGCCTGCGGCGAGCCGGTGTCCAGGCCGGTCACGCCGGCGACGACCCGCTGCGGGCGCGCCACCGCGGCCACCTCGTCGAGCAGGGCCGCGAGGTTCGCCTGCGTCCTCTCGCTCCCCAGCTCGATCGCTGAGACCGGCCCGACCCTCCCCTGGGCGACGACCTCGCCGGCGAGGTCGAGCAGCAGCCAGCGGGTGCTCGAGCCGCCGGCGTCGATGCCCAGCACGGTGGCGGCGCTCGTCGCAGGGCCGTCGGCGGTCACGGGGGCGTCGCCGGTCGCAGGGCCGTCGCCGCGCGCGTCGGTGTCGCCGGGCACGGGACCTCCGCCGGCCCCCGTGGCGGGCTCGGACACGGACGCGCTCACGACGCCGCCCCGTCGGCCGGCAGCAGCCGGGAGAGGCCGACGGCGGCCCTGACGTCGTCGGCCAGCGCCGGGGGCAGGCGGTCGGAGACGACGAGCCGCGGGGTGATCGCGCCGGTGGGGCCGAGGCGCGCCGCGCTCAGCCAGCCTGCGGCGACCTCGGCCTCGAACGCCGACGCCAGCCCCACGCCGATGCCGGCGCCGGCGCCGACGGCCGCGCGCACGGCGGCGGCGCTGCCGACGACGGCGGTGCGCGCCGGCTCGAGCCCCAGCGCGCGCAACTCGGCTCGCGCCCGCCCCGCCACCTCGCTGCCGGCAGGCGGCAGGAGCAGCGTCGCCCCGCGCACGACCTCCGCGTCGACCTCGCCGTTCGCGACGAGCCTCATGCCCGCGGGCGCCACGAGCACGAGGTCGTCGGGCGCGAGCTCCGCGCTGGTGATGCCGGGCTCGGCGGCCGCCGGCGCCCACAGCACGGCGGCGGCGTCGATGTCGCCCTGCCTCACGGCCTCCACCAGGTCGCGCGACCAGGCCTCGGCCACCGCGACCGAGGTGTCGGGGCCGGCGAGCGCCGCGAGCCTGCCCGCGAGGCGCGGCGTCAGGTCGGGGTCGACCCCGAGCCGCAGCTCGGCGCCGGCGCGCGCGCCGGAGGCGAGCCACCGCGCCGCGCCCATCAGCGCCGCGCGCGCCTCGCGGGCGAACGGCAGCAGCCGCAGGCCCGCCGGCGTGAGCTTCGTGCCGGTGGCGGTGCGCACCGTGAGCGGCTCCGGCGTGAGGCGCTGCAGCGCCGCGATGCGGCGGCTGACCGAGGACTGGCCGATGCCCAGCACCTCGGCGGCGGCGATCTCGCTGCCGGTCTCGTGCAGGGCGAGCAGGGTGATCAGCGGCTCGGCGTCGGGGAGCTCGGGCACGCCGACATTATGCACTGGGCGCATAGTGTACCGGTGCGCGTCGGCGAGGAGCGGCGGGCCCCGCTCGTGCCTGGGTAGAGTGGCTCCGCCGCCGGCGCGTGGCTGGCTCGGACGAGCACCAGGCCAGCCAGGCCGCGGCCGCGGCCACGACGCGCGCGGGCGCCGCCGGCCCGCGGCCTGCGCGTCGCCGGCGGGGAGGGTGGGAGCATGATCCTGGAGCGCTTCTACGACGAGGACCTGGCGCAGGCCAGCTACCTCATCGGCTCCGAGAAGACGGGCGAGGCCATCGTCGTCGACCCGCGTCGCGACGTGCACGTCTACCTGGAGGCCGCGAAGGCCAAGAAGCTGACGATCGTCGCGGTCACCGACACCCACATCCACGCCGACTACCTCTCCGGCGCGCGCGAGCTGGCGTCCGCCGCCGGCGCCGACCTCTACCTCTCGGCGGAGGGCGGGCCCGAATGGACGTACCGCTTCGACCACCTGCCGCTCCACGACGGCGACGTGATCGAGGTGGGCGACGTGACCCTCACGGCGCTGCACACGCCGGGCCACACGCCGGAGCACGTGTCGTTCCTCGTCGCCGAGGGCGACCCCGGCAGGCCGGCGTACCTCCTCAGCGGCGACTTCGTGTTCGCCGGTGACGTCGGCCGGCCCGACCTCCTCGACGAGGCCGCCGGCTACCAGGGCACGAAGTACGAGGGCGCCAGGCAGCTGAGGCAGAGCCTGAAGCGCCTCCTCGCGGAGGTGCCTGAGCACGTGGCGGTCTGGCCGGGCCACGGCGCCGGCAGCGCCTGCGGGAAGCAGCTCGCGGGCGTGCCCTGCTCGACGCTAGGCTACGAGCGGCTCACCGCCTGGTGGTCGGGCCTGCTGGACGACGAGGAGGCCTTCACGCGCGAGCTCCTCACCGGCCAGCCCGACGCGCCCAGCTACTTCGGCCGCATGAAGCGCGTGAACCGCGACGGCCCGCCGGTCCTCGGCCAGCGCCCGCCGCTTCCCCGCCTCGCCTCGGCCGACCTCGCCGGCCGCGTGAACCGCGACCTCGTGCTCATCGACACCCGGCCCCTCGCCGAGCAGCGTCGCGGGGCCGTGCCCGGCTCGCTCTCCGTGCCCGGCGGCGGCTCGTTCGCGACCTACGCCGCCTACGCCATCGACCCCGACACCGAGAAGCGCCCGCTGGTGCTCCTCGCGCGTGACCAGGCCCACGCCGAGCGCCTGCGCGAGCGGCTCACGTACGTGGGCATCGACGACGTCATGGGCTTCGTGACGGAGCTCGACGGCCTCCCGACCCGCCCCGTGCCGCTGCTCACGCTGGCCGAGGCGAAGGCGCGCGCCGGCGAGCTCGCGTTCCTCGACGTGCGCACCGCGCAGGAGCACGCGACCGGCGCCGCGCCCGGCGCGGTGAACATCCACGCCGGTCAGGTGCTGAGGCGCATCGCCGAGGTGCCGAAGGGCCGCGAGCTGGTCGTCTACTGCCACGGCGGCGGGCGGGCGGCCGTCGTGGCCAGCCTGCTGCGCAGCCGGGGCTTCGGGGACGTGGTGGAGCTCTCTGACTCGGAGGGCGCCTGGCAGGCATGATGTCCCTCGCAGGAGGAGGAGGACGGTGGGGGGTCGCTCGGAGGGGTGGATGTTCGAGGAGATCGGTCCGGACGACTTGGCCGCGTGGCTCGAGCGCGGGGCCGTGCTCATAGACGTGCGTGAGACCTGGGAGTACGAGAAGGGCCACGTGCCGGGCGCCATCAACGTGCCCATGAGCGAGATCACCAAGCGGCTGGCGGAGGTCCCGGACAACGTCGTGCTCGTCTGCGCCTCCGGCTCGCGCTCGGCGCACGTGGCCGGCTACCTGGCGCTCCACGGCTACCAGAAGGTGGCGAACCTCGTCGGGGGGACCGCGGCCTGGGTCGATGCCGGCTACCAGATCGAGCTGGAACCGGCCCAGGACGACTGACGGCGTGCGCGCTCACGGGGGCGGGGACCGGCTGGCCGTGCGCCCCGTCGCCCTGGTCCTGACGCTGGCCGCCCTGGCGGCGCACGCCGCGGCGCAGCCGTACGACCCGCCGCGCGGCGACACGCGCTTCGTCGTGCTGGGCGACTTCAACGGCCCCTACGGCTCGACGACGTACCCGGCGTCGCTCGCCCGCGTGATCGCGGCGGTCACCGAGGTGTGGCGGCCCGACGCCGTGCTCTTCCCCGGCGACGTCGTGGCCGGCCAGAGCCGCGAGCTCTCGCGCGAGCGCCTGGACGCGATGTGGCGGGCGTTCGACGAGCACGTGGCGGCGCCGCTGCGCGCCGCCGGCATCGCCTACGCGCTGGCCGTGGGGAACCACGACGCCTCGAGCCTGAGGAGCGGCGGCGGGTACGCCTTCGCGCGGGACCGCGAGGCCGCGGCCGCCTACTGGTCGGACCCCGTTCACCGCGCCGGCCTGGCGCTGCACGACGACGCCGACCTGCCCTTCCACTACTCGTTCACGGTGGGCGGGGTCTTCGTCGCCGTCATCGACGCCTCGAGCCCGCTCGTCACCGCCGAGAGGCGCGAGTGGCTCGCGGCCCAGCTCGCCAGCGAGCCGGCCCGTCAGGCGGCCGTGCGCATCGTCGTGGGCCACCTGCCCCTGGTGCCGGTGTCGGTGGGTCGCGAGGCGCCGGGAGAACGCCTCGCCGCCGCCGAGGAGATCGCCGCGCTCCTCCGAGAAGGGTGCGTGTCCGCCTACGTCTCCGGCCACCACGCCGCTTACTACCCCGGCGTGTGGGACGGCCTCGAGCTCCTCGCGGCGGGCGGGATCGGCGCGCGGCGGCTCCTCGGCTGGGACGGCCGGCCGCGCTCGACCGTCACGGTCGTGGACGTCTGGGAGGCCGCGGGCGAGCTGACCTACGCGACCTTCGACGTCGAGACGCTGGAGCCCCTCGGCGGCGAGGACCTGCCCGCCGCGCTGCCCGGCGGCGTCACGCTGTCGGCCAGGGCCTACGGGAAGCCCGAGCTCGCCGCGAACGCGGCGCGGACCTGCCAGGCGCCGACGCTGGCCGACGGCTGAGCGGCTCCGCAGCGGGCGCGTTCGCCCGGTCGCGCGCCGGTCCTGGCCCGCGCTGCCGCCTGGGAGGCGCCTGCCGCTGTTCGCTCCAGCTTCTCCTGGCCCCCGTGCCCGCCTTCGAGGCGCGCTCACTGCCCCCGCATGCGGGGGTCGAGGGCGTCGCGCAGCACGTCGCCCATGAAGTTGAAGGCGATCACGACGATCGCGATGGCCGCGCCGGGGAAGACGCTGATCCACCAGGCGGTGGTGAGGTACGACTGCCCGTCGGCGATCATCTGGCCCCACGACGGCGTCGGGGGCTGGACGCCGAGGCCGAGGAACGAAAGCGTCGCCTCGCCGATGATCGCGCCGCCCACGCCGATCGAGTAGATGACGATCAGGCTGGGCAGCACGCCGGGGAAGATGTGCTTGAAGAGGAGCCGCGCGCTGCCCGAGCCGAGGGCCCGCGCGCCCTCCACGTACTCGGAGTTCTTCAGCTTCAGCGCCTCGCCGCGCACGAGCCGCGCCACGCCGGACCAGCCGACGATCCCCAGCGCGATGTAGGCGGTCACCAGCCCGGGCCCGAGGGTCACGGACAGCACGATCAGGAGTAGCAGCGACGGGAACGCCTGGAGGATCTCGATGAAGCGCGAGATCAGGACGTCGACCCAGCCGCCGAAGTAGCCGGCCATCAGGCCGAAGAGGATCCCCAGGGCGAGCGAGAGGAGCTGCGAGCCGAAGCCGACGGCCAGCGACACGCGCGCGCCGTAGATGACGCGCGAGAAGACGTCGCGGCCGGCGCGGTCGGTGCCGAACCAGTGCTCGGCCGAGGGCGGTGAGGCCCTGAAGCTCACGGCGCGGTCGGGGCGCGCCGGGTCCCAGGGCGCGATCTGCGGCGCGAAGACCGCCACCAGGACGAGCGCGAGGATCACGCTGGCGGCGAAGATCGCCCCGGGGTCGCGGCGGATGCGCCGCCAGGCGATGCCCCAGGCAGAGATGCCGCGCTCGGCCGCGGCGCCAGGCGCCGGGTCGCCGCCCTGTGGTGGCTGCACGGTGGTGATCGCCATCAGTCGTACCTGATCCGGGGGTCGATCACGCCGTAGAGCAGGTCGACCAGGAGGTTCGCGAGGATGTAGAGGGTGGCCGTGTAGATCACCAGCGGGATCATCACGGGCAGGTCGCGGTCCAAGAGCGCGCCTAGCCCGTAGCGGCCCATGCCGGGGATGTTGAAGACGTACTCGGTGAGGAACGCCCCGTCGATGAACGACGCCAGGTCGAGGCCGATCACCGTCACGACCGGGATGAGGATGTTCCTCAGCGCGTGCTTCACCGTCACGGTCCGCTCCGGCAGCCCCTTGGCGTGCGCGGTGCGGATGTAGTCCTGCCTGATGACCTCGAGCATGTTCGACCGCGTGATGCGCGCGATGAACGCCGACGCGCGCGTGCCGAGCACGAACGCGGGCAGCAGGAAGTACCTCAGGCTGCCGTCGCCGATGCCCGTCTGCGGCACCCAGCGGAGCTGGAACACGACCAGCAGGATGGCGATGAGCGCGTACCAGAAGACCGGCACGCTGATCCCGGTGAGCGTGACGAACATCAGGAACCTGTCGATGAACCTGTTCTGGTTCAGCGCGCAGAGCACGCCCACGCCCACGCCCACGACGGTCGAGAACGCCATCGCGAGCACGGCCAGCTTCAGCGTGACTGGGAAGCGGTTCCTGATCTCGGTGAGGACGCGCTCGCGCGTGACGATCGAGCGGCCCAGGTCGCCCGTGACGACGTTGCGCATGATGCGCAGGTACTGCTGCACCGGCGGGTCGTTGAGGCCCAGGCGCGTGCGCAGCTCCTGCACGGCCTCGGGGCTGGCCCGCTGCCCGAGGAGCTTCTGCGCCGGGTCGCCCGGCACGAGGATCATCAGCACGAAGGTGATGATGCTCACCCCGAGGACCACGGGGATCGCCTGCAGCAGGCGTTTGACTACGTAGACGGCCACTTTCCCTCGGAGCCCAGGCGAAGGGCGCCCCCTGAGGAGCGCCCTTCGCCGGCTGTCAGACCTCCCTCAGGGGAGCTGCACGAGCATGAACTTGTCGGCGTTGAAGATCGGGTGGTCGAGGAGGCCGGTGACGCCCTCGCGCACCACCGAGTACGAGACCGGGTAGCGGATGTAGACGACGGGCACGTCCTCCACGATCAGGCGCTGCGCCTCCTGGTAGAGCGGCACGCGGTCCTCGAGCTCGGCCATCGTCTTGGCCTCCTCGAGCAGCTCGGCGACGCGCGGGTTCGAGTAGCCGTAGCGCTGGGCGCCCGTCGCGACGTAGAGCGGGTGGAGGAAGTTGTAGGCGTCGGCGTAGTCCGCGAACCACGACAGGTAGAACGCGGGCGCGCGGCCGGCGATCGCGTTCTCGATCAGCACGCCGAAGTCGACCTGGTTGATCGTGGCGCGGATGCCCACCTCGCTGAGGAAGAACTGGATCAGCTCGGTGACGGCGATCGTGGTCTCGGCGCGGGTCGACCAGATCTCCATCTCGAAGCCGTTCGGGTAGCCGGCCTCGGCGAGGAGCCGCCTGGCGCCCTCGGGGTCGTACGGGATCGGCTCGATCGACTCGTCGTAGCCGGCGAGGCCCGGCGGGATCGGCGCGTTCGCGAGCTTGTCGGTGCCGTTGTAGGGGCCGTCGATGATCGCCTGGCGGTCGATCGCCATGGCGATCGCGCGGCGGACACGGACGTCGTTCAGCGGCTCCACGCGCTGGTTCAGCGCGAAGTAGAAGACCGCGAGCTCCTCGGTGCTGTGGAGCCGGTCGGCGTACGCGGGGTCGTTGATGACGTCGAGCAGCAGCGCCGAGGGGATGCCGACGGCGTCGAGGTTGCCGGCGTTGAACTCCTCCCAGGCGATCAGGTCCTCCGTGATGATCCGGTAGTGCACGCCGTCGATGTGCGGCCGGCCGGCGAAGTAGTCCTCGTTGGCCACCAGGTCGAGGTGCGAGTCGCGCACGCGGCCCGCGAACTTGAAGGGCCCGGTGCCGATGGGGTTGCCGGACAGGTCCTCGCCCGGGCCGAGCTGCGAGGCGATGTGCTCGGGCACGATGTGCGCCGCCGGCATCGCCAGGTGGTGGAGGAACATCGCGTACGGCCTCACGAGCGAGATCCGCACCGTGTAGTCATCGACGACCTCGATGCCGATGACCTCGTCGACGTCACCGTTCACGAACTCCTCGACGCCGACGATGCCGGTGTCCTCCAGGACCCACGTGAGCGGGCTCGCGGTGTCGGGGTCCAGCAGGCGCTCGAAGCTGAACTTGACGTCGCGGGCGGTGAGCGGATGGCCGTCGTGGAACGTGACGTCGCGGTGCAGGTGGAAGGTGAACACCGTGGCGTCGTCGTTGACCTCGACGCGCTCGGCCAGGTTCGGCACGACGTCCGTGCTCTCGTAGTCGTAGCGCATCAGGCCGTCGTAGATCTTGGCGACCATGTCGCCGGTGTCCACGCCCGCGGCGAAGGCGGGGTCGAGCGTCTCCCAGTCGGTGTTGTTCCTCAGGTTGAGGATGCCCTGCGCGAAGCCGAGCGACAGCACGGCCGCCGCGACTAGAGCTGTGAAGATGCGAGTCGCACGCGTCACTTGTCAACCACCAGCCTTTCAG
>Ga0207872_100144_pt1 | contig 58793 bp, 54 predicted proteins | sample Passage260B_FD_187372 | JGI IMG/M metagenome (GOLD analysis project Ga0207872, IMG submission 187372) | Cellulose adapted compost microbial communities from Newby Island Compost Facility, Milpitas, CA, USA - Passage2 60B (SPAdes) (version 2) ...
ATCTTTTTGTCCGACTCATCAGACGGCTGTTTGGATTCAGTTCGCCAGATTTTTTGTCTGTTTGAGCCACTTAAAGAATCGTTCAGCAAGCCCTATGTAGATGATCACAGAATCCTCGGACATATTCATGATCCTTGTCATTTCCGCTTTCAGCTTTTTCAGATTGACTTCGCTGATTTCACCTTCGAAGACCGAATTTTGCACCCAGTTCAGATATTTGCGGCACGTTTTCAGCGCTCTGGCCACCCTTTTCTCCCCAACATCATAGACAAGCACGACAAACAACGGACATGCCCCCCGCTTGCACAAAATCATTACCACAGCGCTTCGAACGCCACAAACTCCTCTTCGCCCATCAGGTGCTTCTGCAGCTTGTAAAGCTCCAGCCGGATCAGCCTTCGATAGCTGACCTCCCGTCCGAGGGAGCGATGCTTGATGGTTGTCTTCAGCTTCTCTTCCCATTCTTTCAAAAATACTTTTTTGCCCGCATCGGTCAGAAGCAATCCACCGCTTTCTCTCATAAAATGAACCTTTGACAACATTCCCTGTCCGACAACTTTGAAAATTACCCGGTCAACCAGCACCGGCTTGAAAATCTCGGCTATATCCAGGTTCAGGGTAAACCTACGGAAATTGGTCGCATGCAAATACCCGATGCGCGGATCCAGGTGCGTTTGGTAGATCTCGCTTAATATCTGCGAATAAAGCAAAGAGTTGCCAAAGCTGATCAGGGCGTTCAGCTCGTTTTGCGGCGGTCTCCGGCTTCGGCGGTCAAACTGGAAATCCGGCTTCCCCAAAATTTCGTCAAAAGCCGAATAGTATGCTTCCCGCATGTGCCCTTCGCAAGCCATCAGAGAGGGAATATCGGGTTGTCCGGACACTCCGGCCAACTGGGCCTCGACCGTGTCAATCGCCGCTTGTACCTCTTTGCCACGGCTCCGGTAGTATTTCAGCACGCGCAACATGTTTCTGCCCGATCCGGCCACGAAGCGCCTGGCCAAATCCAACCTGCGCCTCTCATCCAGATAATGCTCCGCCTGTTTCAGAATCATGTAGCCTGAATTGTAGTGCTCCCTCGGGTAATAGCTGCCGGTGTAGTAACCATAGTAATTGAAAAAATGCAGGATGATCTCTTTTTGCGTGCAAAGTTCCAGTACCGATTTGTTGAGCGTCACTTCCCCAAACAGCATCAGTTCCTGGGTATCTTCCACCGGCATGTACTGTTTGCCCTGTTCCGTTTCGAGCAGCAGCGTGTTATCTTTTCGTCTCAGTTCACCGCTGCTCAGCACATACCTGGTTTTGCGCATGCCTATCCCTTCCCCGTTTGTCAAGCCGAACCCTTCTATCCCGCTCCCGCTACGCCCAGCAAAATTCGCGATAGGCGCATTTGCCGCAAAAACGGATTTTCTCCGGCCGGGGAGGCTGGGGTGAGGCAATGATGCGACGAATTTCCCGCACCGCCTGCTTGAGTTCGGCGATCGCCTGTTCGTTCAACGTTACCGCTTTTCTCCGCTTCTCTTCTGGAAAACGAAGTTCCCCTTCCGCCTCGACGCCGGCCTCCCGCAATTGCCACAGATAATACAACAGCTGCATCGTCGCGCTTTTCTCGAATTTGGAGGACTTTTTGACCTCCACAACGAGCAGTTTGCCATCCCTTTCGCCTGCTATATCGAGTTTTACGTTATTGAAGGACAGTTCCTTTTTTTCCCGCGCATACCGCCATTCATGCAAAAACCGGCCCCATTCGAGGTTTTCGTCGCGTTCATCCGGAAACAATTGACGTGACATCAGCCATGCTTCCCGCTTGCAGATGTAGTAGTACCAGATCAGGGTGCCGGTGATGCTTGTCCATTCATGACCCTCTCCGACAGCTGTTCCCGTCATGACACCACCACCAAATCGGATCATCAGAAAAACTGGGATTCCGGATCATCGTCACCCAGCCAGCCCGTCTCCGTGCTGTACCCCCATGCGCCATGGAGGCACGGAATGCGTCGTTCCAGATACTCGTCCCGGCTGACCGAACGAATCGCCATTTTGCCCGGCACATTGATGACATGATAATGAAACAGAATCATGAAGGCTTTGCGCTCATCCGGAGAAAGGTTCCGCAACCAGTCCCGATCGAGGTAACGCTCGTAAATTTCCTGAGACTTTTTCACGCCAAACCGTCTTAGCAGTTGAACATAATGCTCCGGAACCCAACATTGCAATTCCCTGGGAACATCCCACGGAATGAACACCGGAAGTCGGAACGCTTCGTTTTCGAATGGTTCAAAAGAACCAAGGGTTGGCCAATTTCCGGCACACGCTTCGGCGATGTCTTGCAGGCAAGCTTCGTAGGTATTGTGCTGAAACATCCGCTCGTAGTAGGTGATCAGCAACTGGCGCAGTTCCGCTTCAGTCCAACGATTGGTTTCTTTTCCGGACAAAAGCTCATCCGTCAGCGCGCGCAGCATCTGTTGTTTGTAAATAAACATCCGCGTGTCCGTTTCCCCGTCACGGAAAAATGGCCTCACCAGAACGGTGCCTTTCTCGTCTTCCCCATGCCGGTTCACGCGCCCGGCCGCCTGAACGATGGATGGGAGAATCGCATTTGCCCGAAACAGAAATCCGAAGCTAACGTCGACTCCCGCTTCAATGATTTGGGTAGCCACCACTGTAATGCGCCGACGGGTTTTGCTCAACAGATGACGAATCTCGCCAATCCGAGCCTTCTTGTGCAGGGGAATCATACCGCCATGAAGCAGTCGCAGTTCCCCCGTATTCGTCTCGTTTTCTTTTAACGCTTTGTAAACAAGCTGTGCGTCGCGCACCGTGTTGAGGATGGCTGCCAGGCTGCGCTCCGATCGTTCCGCCAGCAAGAACGCAAGTTGATGCTGGTCGATCGGTTCATTCGACCAAGCCAGGTGATAGCGGTTTAGAACAACCTTCACGTCCGGACACAATTCTACCGGCTGCCTTTGCAAACCATAGCGCATCGGCGGCATGGTCGCCGAGAGAAACATCACTTTCATTCGGTACATCTCTGCCGCCGCTTCCAATCCGGTCAGCAGCAAATTCCAGCCTTCCGCTCGAAAGATCTGCGGTTCGTCGATGATGACGACGCTGTTGTCGAGCCAGGCACGGCGAAGTACATGCTGCGCTCTCTCCGGGAACAGCGCCTTGCTGAACTGATGGAAGCTGGTGCAAATAAGCGGATGAGCCCATGATTCCATCATCAGGGATGTGAAGGAGGTCACCGAACCTTTCTCTTCAATTTCTGAAGGGAACTCCTCTGGCAGTACGGCCAGCGAATGGTGCTCGAGCGGAGCCATTCCGTATGTCCGTTGCATGTCTTGCGACGCTTGCTCCAAGATAGAAAGATAGGGTGCTACGTAAATGACTTTTGCATACGATTCGTTTCGCACCATCTCCAATGCCAAACGGAGCGCAAGAAGGGTCTTGCCGTATCCTGTGGGCAGACCTATGGTGACGAAATCCGGACAGTCTGCCTTGCGGTAATTTTCCAATGCTTCTTCCTGAACCTTGGACCGCAACTGCCCCATTTTGCCTTGATCCAGGGTGGCAAGTAAAGATCCCAGAACGCGAACCGAGGACTCAGCCTCCTCCGGCGTCCAGTAGCCTTCAGGCACCGGATGGATGCTGAAACGGTCCGCCGCGATCAACGCGGTGGTGGCCTGGCGCCACTCCTGCAGGGAACGCATCTGCTGCAACGGCGTTTCGCCGTGCATTTCCGGATCCAATTCTTCAAGACGCATTCTTTCCAACGTACGGTTTACCCTGCGAATCCAGTCAGCAAGAGACGGCGGCAGCAATGATTCTTCCGCCAGTTCCGGCAGTTCTTCCTGCAGAAAACGTTGGATACCCTCCAAATCCAGGCGGTCCCACTCATATTTCTGAAGCCAGGACGGATTCGGGCCGGCTATCAGCGGATCGAGCCGACCATGATGATCGGCAATGTCACACGTCATGCGCAGCCAGAACAGCCGATGCCGGTCCCATAAGCGATTGTTTTCCAGCCACCGGTAAGCCAGCCAGGAAAAAAGAAAGGCGCCGGCAGCCGCATGCGCCGGGCCTTTGCGAATTGCGCCCGAACTGCTGACGTATGCCTGCCAATCCGGATGCGCTTTGTAAATGTCATGGCACAGACCAGCCAATCTGTAAACGGGGATCAGTTTTGGTTCCGTGCATCTTTCGGCCAACCGGTTTGCCGTATCCCGCAGATGATCCGTGAGGAGAAACTCCCGGTCATCGGCAGGCGGCCTGGCCCAGCATTCGTCAAACGGGATCAAACGAGACATACGATTTCCTCCCGGAAACGGCATATCAAGCCGTCTTCCTCGTCGTTTTCCCGTTTGGGCTTGAACCGGATGGGGCGTCCGAAGCGTTCATACAGAAAGTCGATTGACCGTTCAAAGGTGCGATTGCCCAAATACCGATGCATGAAACCTCCTGCGCGGCTGTAGTTCTTGCCCGGTTCCGGGACAATTGATTCGACGAAACGTGTCGGAACGACGGTGGAAGTCTCGATTTCTCCATCCGGCCGGACCGGAACCACTTCTTCCACGGCATCCACAAAGACCGGCTTGGTGAGCGCAAACGCACTGCCGAGATAGGTGTGATAGACAGCCTTGTTTTTTTTCAACTGTTCCATCAACGGTTCGGCATACTCCGTCCCCGCGTAATAGATCCGGTAAGCAGGCGACACGACCAGTTCGATGGACGTCGGCCGGTTGAAGGTGGAGGAACCCGAATCATCGCCGAGCATCGACAGCTGCTGGGCCACGATCCTTACCGGGGCCAGCAGCGCCAATCCCACCCGATCCGCCGTGACAAAATCTTCAATGCCGAGGATGGCGCCCACCAAACCCTTGATGGCCGTCGGTGTCATAAACGGATAAGTGAGCTGGGTATTTGTGGTGTCCGGCCTTCGGAAGAAGGCCAGATCACCACGCACATCAAACACGACGCCTTTCATTGCGATCACCTTTTCACCAGAGCGGCTGGCGATACGCTTCGATATCCCCCTGCACCGCAAGCAAAGGATTGACCCAGATTCGGCAACGGGCGATGCGGTCGCGTTCCGCCTGAAGCCGTTCAAGCAAGGCGGTGACATCCAGGGTGATGTCCTGCAGGGAGGACGGACGGACGTCCGCCGCCTGCCAGGCTTCCCTCTCGGGCAGCAGCCGGATCAAGTCCTCCAGATATCCGATGCGATAATGTGAATCGTGATATTCGACATGCACCAGGAAAAGCGGCTGCTGCTGCCCCCTTCCTCGGGCCTGCCGGTGCTGGGTTCCCTGCCAGAGGGCCCGTAGCAAGAGTTCTTGATCCTCTTCCGTCATTCCCGTTTGTTTGGCGATGGTCGCATTGATCATAGCCGGCATGGCAAACACCGCAAATGGCACGATGTAGGTCGTCCAAATCGTGCCCTGCGTTTTCTCTTGCTCTCCTTCCCTGGCCCCGTCGGAGCTGGGCATCACCACGGTACCCTGCACATACTGGGTGTCCACCGGATGCATGGAATGCGCCCAGCCGAATTGAACAGGCCCCGTCAGGTGAAACGACACTTTCTTGACCGAATACACAATGCCGAACGTACGAACGTCAAAGCTGTGTTGCAAAAGGACTCCTTTCGGATCCTTCTCAAATTCTTTGCTCTTGCCGGCATCCTCCGCGATTTTGGCAGCCAGGCTGCCGCGGCCAAGCAAAACGCCCTTTTCGTTTTCAATTTGCTGGACGAAGATGAAATGACGCTTGTCCGGTCCGCCGTCCGGATAGAGCGCGAGGACAAAGTCGCGCACATCGCGTTTGATGCTCACGTCGCTCAAGGAAATCCTCCCGTCTTCCTCCGGGAACAGGCGACGCGCGTCGCTGTCGTTCAGCGGGTCCCGGTTGGGAATGCCGTCTTTGACCGATTTGACAAATACAAGCTCTCCGTTCCGGATCGTCATGACTTTGTCTCCTCCTTCGCATTTTCGTTTTCATTTCCGCTTTGTTGAGGCTCCTGATCCGCTTTTTTATACATCAGATAGCCCGACCAGAATGTGCTGACAAATTCGTTCCGATGCTTGTCCAGCAAGCCTTCCCGTTGGTATTTCGGGAACAGGAGCAATGCGCGTGCCAGTGCGGGAGCAAAGTTCTTTCCGATCCCGAGGTCACGTTGCTCAATCAGCTTCTGGAATTCGATCAGGCCGTTTTCCCAAACCTTCTGCGGCGTAAGCTTGCTGCCGAACTTGAGCATCCGGCTTTTCACGAATTCTCTGCCGGTCTTGGCGTAATAGGAATTTTGAAATTGCCGGGTCAGCAAGCCGCTGATGAATCCCAGTTCCGGCACGCTCCATTCCTGCTCACTGTCCCAGCTGCCGGTTTCGTAGGCAGCCAGCATTCGTTTCCAATTCACCCGTTCATACCCCTTTCCTTCTTTCAGGATTTCATGTCCGTATTTCTCGGCGAATTCCATGAAAGCCCAATAAAACAACAGCTCCCGCCGGATATGATGCCAAGCCTCCAGTTTTGCGCTGTCATTGCATTTACGCGCCGTGGATTCATGAAGACGATCCAGGCGAATCGGCTGACGATGCAGCACTTTTTGCATCATGTCCCACACGTATCCCGGTCCGAACGCGTTGGCCAGCATGGCTGGCAGGTTCTCCAGGGAAGAATGGACAAATTCGTCGGTCAATCCCAATGCCTTCTTGAGATCCGAGAGCACGATGCCGTGCAGCTCCTCCAGAATGTCCTGCACGCGCCGCGCCACGCTGGGAATGACATCTTCGATCATCGCCCGGATGTGCATATTTCCGCGCGAAAGATCTCCGGAATAATAAAGGATGGTCAGGCGATAGTCGTCATCGCTTTCCGGAACGAGCAGATCGAGACCAGCCAAAAGCCTAAGGTGCAGGGCGCTTCTGCTCATGCTTTCATCCGGACGAAGCATAAGGCGGTACTTGCGGAATTGTTGCTCCGAATCCCCGTCAAGCAAGGGAAGCAGCATCGGAATTCCGTAGATTTGTTCGAAGCTTGTCGCTTTGATTTTTTGACGGGCTTCGGCGTGCATGACGGGAGCGAACATTTCCTTCAGGATGGCCGTAGTAATCGGCACCTGGATGGCTTTCATGAACTGCGTTCCGTAGTAGTAGTATTCATAGGTTTCCGGATCCACCTTGATGCCCTTGATCCATTCGTCGTCTTTCCAGTAGATGGACTTGGGCAGATCCCACGTGTGGGACATCCAAAGCCACGATTTGTTGTAAATTGACACCACTCGCTCTGATTTTTGGTTGGTAAAGGTAGAAATCTCATTTGTCGCCTCTCCGAGTTCCTTCGCTTCCCGCACCTTCGCTTCCCGAATCCATTCCAGCACCCTGGGACCGTCAAGCGCCATCCATTGCCCCCGACGAACCCCGCTTTCCTGGATCCGGATTTCCGCGGAAGCGTCAGCATAGCGAAAACATGCTAGGTTTGGATCAAAGATCATCAAAATGCCGAGCTGCTTGTCTTTTTTCAGCCACTTCGCACTATTTCCGGCCAGCCGGTTTGCGACACGCAACGCCAAGTGTTGCAAAGTTTGCTTCTTTTCTTTTAAGTAAGGAACCGTTCTCAACAACCGCGGCAATAATACTTTCATTGCAAAATTTTTCGCATTGCTCATGTCTTTGATGTGTCGATCCCATAACAGATAACAAGGTAACGGATAGATTCCTTGTGCGTTAAGATGATTTCCACCGTTGGGAAAATGAATTGGAAAAGCGACATTTCTCCGGGGATCGACATTGAACTTCGCTTTTTTCCCCTCGCCTCTCATCTCGCCGATTTCCATGAAATGCAAGGCATCGTGTTGTTCCTCCGGTGCGAGTTCCACCACCCAGACGTGCTGAAAATAGTTTTTGCACGACTCGCTGTCGACATCGGTCAGCCAGCGAATCCGATCCTGCACAGTCATCGAACTTCGTGCCAATGGCCGCCCGATCCGCACGATCGCTTCTGCCAGCAAACCGCATCCTCCTTTCCGAATATTCAGATTACTTGTCTTAGCGAATGATCTCAAACACCCCAAACCCTTGAGACCCCTTGCTTCCGAGGCAAGTATGATATGCCCACCGCAAATAGCGCGGGTCGCCGGACAGTTCATATTCTCCAATCCAGCCTTCAATGATAAGTCCCCGAAAACGGGTGATCACTTTGTCGCGAGGTGTTACCCTGACCGGCCGGATGGCGACCGGAGAAGCGAGAAGTTCAGGATCTTCCGGATGCATGCTAAAGTACCTTCGTTTGAGGTTGGCTTCGACCATGGAGGAGAAAAGATCATGCCGCGGATGATAGTAATAGGTGTATTTCATGCCATTCGGATGCGTCATCGTGCTATAGACCACAAGGGGGCTCAGCATGCGAATCCTGATTTGTCCTGGCAAGTCGGGTTCTTCAGGCAGCACTTCAAAGGATTCGAGCACGACGGGATATTTCCCAATCCGCAATTGTTCGGAAATCAGCATCGACCGGGCGAATTCTTGCAGAAACTTGTCAATCGGAGAGGTGACGAGGAGAGTGAAAGGGGATTGAAAGGTGATCGTCTTCTTCTCCCGGTCGACCCGATACTTCCCGTCGATTCGAGAAAAGGCGAAGTGCCTGTATGCCCTGCCGCGATAGACGTACCCTTCTTCGTGAAGAAACTTCCTGTACGCTTCGTCGCTGATGTTGGCGTAAATGAATCCGATCAGCCAATCCTGGTAGTTGATGGGCAACTCCAGCGGCTGTTCGCACTTGAAGCGAAGGAGTATTCTCATGGGGTCCAGACATCCCCCGTTTCCTAGCCTGTCATCTCTAGATGATCGACCAATAGTAGGAAAGTAGACCCATTTCCTTATGCTTACTTCCAACTATAGCACGGGGCGATGATGTTGTAAATCCGAAACCATATTAACACGAACATTTGACGACAGGTTGTCAGCGAATATTTGTTCGGAATAAAAAAAGAACCCTTAATCCGAGATTTCGGTAAAGGTCCTTTGCCGTAGTTTTAGTTTCTCATAGGGACGATCAATACACATACGGAGGCGCCACTCACAAAATCATGACAAGGAGTCTCAATTCCTCATAGGGACGATCAAACCAGTCTATTGCGCATATGATGAAATGGTTGACATTAGTTTCAATTCCTCATAGGGACGATCAAACCGGTCTGGCCGCCACATATCTGACTGTTCAGGGAATTGTTTCAATTCCTCATAGGGACGATCAAACCGATTGTCTCGGCGGCGGACAAACAACTTCGCGTGGAGGTTTCAATTCCTCATAGGGACGATCAAACCAGTATGCTGTAGGCGAACCTTGGCGGCGTGCTTACGTGTTTCAATTCCTCATAGGGACGATCAAACCCAGAAACGCCACTATAATGGGTCGGAATTTCCCGAAGCAAGTTTCAATTCCTCATAGGGACGATCAAACCCAACGCCAGAGCCTACGGAGAGGTTGTCAGAAGTTAGTTTCAATTCCTCATAGGGACGATCAAACCCAGTTTCGTCACCCATCAGGCGACGTGGGAAGGATAGTTTCAATTCCTCATAGGGACGATCAAACCTTTACGCTTGACGACAACCTTACGCTTTCTGAGGAAATGTTTCAATTCCTCATAGGGACGATCAAACCGTATTAAAAAAAATTCCCAAAAATCCATCGAAAATAATGTTTCAATTCCTCATAGGGACGATCAAACCTAGGCGATAGCACCTGGACCGAACAGATACGTCACGTGTTTCAATTCCTCATAGGGACGATCAAACCCATATTTTTGTTTTTTGTGAGGATTCCAGCCAAAAGGTTTCAATTCCTCATAGGGACGATCAAACCTCGATCCGCGCACCGAACAGCGCCCGATCATCTGCTCGAGTTTCAATTCCTCATAGGGACGATCAAACCTCTCGGTACAGGAACATCACCGTGTCCGCCGTCTGCTGTTTCAATTCCTCATAGGGACGATCAAACCCGTCATCTACTTCAGGCGGAATTCCTTCAGGCGGCGGTTTCAATTCCTCATAGGGACGATCAAACCTCCCGGTGTCGGCGATTTCTGATGCGTGTCCACGGTGTTTCAATTCCTCATAGGGACGATCAAACCGCACGGCGTATGCGCGAGGACGAGGGCAAGAAAATTGTTTCAATTCCTCATAGGGACGATCAAACCTCAGCGGGGAAAGGCGCGCTTGCCCACAATTTGCCCAGTTTCAATTCCTCATAGGGACGATCAAACCGCCGCACGGCCGTCGTCATCACGAACCAAGACGGCTAGTTTCAATTCCTCATAGGGACGATCAAACCCCGCAGCATTAATTGCGGACTAGGCATCTTTCTCTTTGGTTTCAATTCCTCATAGGGACGATCAAACCGCGCATACTCCTTCCCCTCCAGAATCAGCGTTCTAGTTTCAATTCCTCATAGGGACGATCAAACCTTTGAAACAGTCCAGGCAATCGTTCGAGTTCATCCTGTAGTTTCAATTCCTCATAGGGACGATCAAACCTTGTACGCGCTCTACTCGTTTTCTGCCATCCGTTTCCAGTTTCAATTCCTCATAGGGACGATCAAACCCCAAGGATGAAGTATCCCCCTGGGCGAAAGAGGCCCAGTTTCAATTCCTCATAGGGACGATCAAACCGCTTCCGGGGCATATAGAGGTGATCCTATGCGAAGGCGTTTCAATTCCTCATAGGGACGATCAAACCATGATTCCGAGACAATTCCTTTTCAACACGGTTAGTTTCAATTCCTCATAGGGACGATCAAACCTGGTATATTAGAATCAGAAAGAGCGAACGGAAGATGAGTTTCAATTCCTCATAGGGACGATCAAACCAAATAATGGACTCAGCACCGCTCCTGCGTGGGATTCGTTTCAATTCCTCATAGGGACGATCAAACCTATACCGCTTGAAAAAAACGCCGGAATACATCCGACGGGTTTCAATTCCTCATAGGGACGATCAAACCTTGCAATTGTTGAAACTCATTCCTATTCGGTCGTTCTGGTTTCAATTCCTCATAGGGACGATCAAACCTTCCGCGTTTTTCAAGTCAGGGAACACAACGCTGGCGAGTTTCAATTCCTCATAGGGACGATCAAACCGGAGGGCTACAGCAAAGAAGTCTTCGCGACGCTGAAGTTTCAATTCCTCATAGGGACGATCAAACCCCGGAAAACCCCTGGTACCCTCAAGTGTTGGAAGCATAGTTTCAATTCCTCATAGGGACGATCAAACCCTGAAAACGAAGTACAGGCGCAAGAGTTAAGGGAAATCGGTTTCAATTCCTCATAGGGACGATCAAACCCTTCTGAAACGCGCCCTGGGCTACTCATACGAAGAAAGTTTCAATTCCTCATAGGGACGATCAAACCCCCAAAATGCCGCGATGTTACAACGTTAACTGAATATCAATTGACCAATCCGGATTAAGTTGTAGTTTCATATTATCACAATAAACCATTGTTGCCATAAGATTTTTTCAGGCCTTCGGTTTGTCGTCGACCCCTCGGGATTATTGCACTATTGAAGGTCGACGACAAATCGAATACATCATCATAAATGAGTCATTCAGATCACACACCCTCACTTACCTCCCAATCGTCCAACTTTCCACCTTACTTACTCCCCAGTACCTTCAGGGTCCGAATCAATTCCTCCGGCTCCACGTCCGACCGGCCGGCGTTCACCCGGGGCGCCACCTGGTCCTTCCGCGACGCGAGCCCGTGCTTGACGCTGAACAGAATCTCGATCCCGGCTTCGCGGGCGATGCGCACCAGTTCCTCCGTGTAGTATCCGTACGGAAAAGCCATCATCTTGAGCTCGTTGCCGAGTTCCTCCGACAGCCTTTTTTCCGCCTGCAAGAGATCGTCCAGCACCCGCTTCCGGTACTCCTCCGCCGTTTCGCTCCGGCCCTTGTCCTTCAGGTGCTGCCGGCCCGTAAGCGGCACTTCCCGCCCGGAAGCGTCCGCATTCTTAGCATGCAGATCGTATGTATGATTCATGAACGCGATGCCGTCCTGTTGCATCTCCCGCATCTGATCCCAGGTGAGCTTCTTGATGCCGGGCTTGTCGCGCTGGTCGACGCCGGAGACGATGACGAAGTTGATCGCGGGGTAGCCGAACTTCTTCAGGACCGGATAGGCCAGTTCATAAAAGGAAGCGTATCCGTCGTCGAACGTCAGCAGCACCGCGTTGTCCGGCACCTTGGCCCCTTCCAGCACGAACGCGGCGTACTCTTCGGCGCCGATCACGGCAAATCCGTGTTCGGCCAACAGCTCCATCTGCCGCTCGAACTGCCGGGGCGACAGGATGTCCCCTCTCTCGGGCTCCTCCTGCAGGTGATGGTACATCAGCACCGCCACCCGGTCGGAATAATAGACGACGGAAGGCCGCGGACGTTCCGCCCGCGCCGACGGCGATGACGGCGACACCTCCCCCTCCGCCTTCGTCCTTTCCGGTCCGGCCTTCTGGTCAAGGTGGCGCACGACGGCATCCTTTGATCCCGGCCCGCCGGATCCGCGGCTGTCCGTCTTCCCGTCCTGTACCGGCGCAAAGAAAAGCGACCATGACATGAAGACGGCTGCCCCCCACGCGATCGTCCATGATCGAAGCGGATGCATTCCTTGTTCGGTTCTCCTCTCCAAAAGATGCGCAAGCGCCGGTCAGCAAAACGGATGACGGTTTGCAGACCCGACGGCTTTTTTTCGACAAATTTTTCTGGGCCCTTTGGCTTAAAAATGAAACAAAAACTTCCAATTCACTCAGTAAATTGGCCCTATTCTCGCAAACTCACCTCCCAATATATCGCGAGACGGAAAGCTTGTAAATCCTGAAAAAATCAAAAAAATCCCCCGTCCGGTTCTCCCGGCCAGGGAGGTTTCCGTTTCCCGTTTCCGTCATACCACTCAATCCGACAAAAATCGCCACCGCGGAATCATGGCCGCCTGGCCGCAATACGTTCCGCGCTCGTCCACCACGTTCCAGACGACGGCGTCGATGATTTCAAAGCGGCGGCCGCTCGATGAAACGCGCACGCCCCGGTAGCCGTCCGAGTAACCCTTTTCCCGGACGTCCGCGAGCAGCTTCTCCCGCCCGCCGCGCTCCGCCGGTTCCGCCGTCAGCCGGGAGGGCATGGACGTGAACGCCTCCCAGTCCATCTCCCACAGCTCGAGCGCCTTGCGGTTCCCGTACCGCAGGATCGGGTCCGGCTCCGTGCCGTGCGACAGCAGGGCGAACGGCGCCTCGAACAGCGATTCCGCTTCTTTCCCCGGCGGGGGCTCCGGATCCAGAAGCTTCCGTCCCGTCGCCCGCCGGTAGCTGTCGATCAGCAATCTGGCCCGTTGTTCGTCCATGGCCGCCGGATTCACCCGGTTCTTCCGTTCCATCCGGTTCACTCCACCCTTTTCGGGATGCGGTATTTCATCAGGATTCCGGCGATTTCCCGGTTCTCGTGATCTGTCACCACTTTCATGCCGAATGGCTCAAATCCGAGTTTGTGATAAAAAGGAACGCTCCCGTGTTCACGTTGTGGCACACCAGCCGGACTTCCCGCACGCCCAGCTCGTCCCCGGCCCGACGGATCATTGTTTCCACCAGAAATTTTCCCGCTCCCTGCCCCGGTGCTTCGGGCTGACGATCACGTTGCCGATCCAGCGGCGTTTCCTTCCTCCAGATCATACGCGTTGGCATAGCCGGCAATCTCGCCGTCCCGGAGCACCACCGTCGGAAGAAGGCGCTTCAGGGCCGCTTCGTACAGCGCTTCGGCGCTGAACGGACAGCTCCCCCCGGGATACATGAAAAACGCCTCCCGGCGATCCCTCGGAAAAGCCGCGATTTGCCCGAGATCTTCCTTTTTCGCATCCCTGTATCTGTACATGGTATCTCTCTTTCGCCGTTTCTTTCCTTTCACCGCAGACCTGAGCGCCCGACCGTACTCCGGCGTCCGGCGTTCCAACCGTGCCCGTCAAATACTCTTTTCTTCGAAAGAAACCCGGTTCCTCCCACGGCCCTCTATTTTCAGCATGAAAAAAGAGAAAAGAGAGCCTGCCGACTGATTCGTTGGGAAGCGTCGCGCAGCAGCCCTACTTATTACCGGATATCCTTCTCTTCCAGCGTTCCGATGAATCCAGAGAACGACGTCCCGCGATTCGTGAATGTCACTTCCAGACAAGTTCCGACTTCTTGTCCAATAATCAACTTGCTTCAATAGGGATTTCCGGGAAATTTTCTTCAATCAAACCGTAACCAAATCCCTTCCTTGTGTGTTTGAAAAATGATTTCAGGCGTTGACTCCCCATATGTTGTAATATAATGTAAAAGAAGGTGGTTGCATGAACCGTTGGATCAAGAACTTGAAAGCGAAGAGGAGTCTCCTCGTCGTCTTGTTTGCGATCGTTATAACCGTCGTTTTTGCTTTGACACAATATAACACCAAAGAGAAATATAAAGCATATGTTTCCGCCCGGTTTGGCCCGGATATGCCCCGGTTCGTCGAGCTGTTGGAAAGGGCCGACCGGCTCTATGCCGAAATCCTGGAAAAAGGAACCATGAACGGTCGCCAAAGTTATTTGCTGTCGGATGTTCACCGTGACTTGGCGGACATCATCAGGACTTACCGCGATCTAGCCGTTTTTCTCCGGCTGCGGGATGACTCCTTTCGTTACAATCAAAGCTCGCCCAATGCCATGATCATCATGCGTTACTTCAACGACCCGGATATCGAAAGCCCGATCAACCTGGATCAGCGGACACGAAACCACATTGCGGTTTTTCGGGAATTCGATTCAGGATGGCTCGCCGCAGTTGGCCGGGATATTGAGTCTTTTCGCATCAACGACGCTTCGTGGCTTCGCTTTCTGGAGGCGGTTGAAACCAGCACGATAACGTTCCTCGCCGAACGACAAATGGATTCGCTTAATGATTTATGGCAGGATCGCAAAAGCACACAGTGAACCTGTCAGCGGGCATTGAATGTCGAGTCCCATCGTTAAGGCACGTTTGGAGATCCTTTGTTTGGAAATTGCCATCTTTGATACAATTTCTTCTCAAGCGTTTTTCTCGCCCGGTGAAGCTTCTGCTTAACGGCTCCTTCCGTCAACTTGAAACGAAGGGCAATCTCGCGGTTCGATTTTTCATTCCATTTCCATTCCATGATTTTCCGGTTCGCCGGATTCAACTCTCCAATACATTCGCGATTCGGAAAGGAAACGAATCTCGTCCGGAAAAAATAAAAAATTTTAACGTTGGCGGACCGCATCAATGGCAAGATTTCGCGCAACTACTTTGCTTTCTGCGAGGATACATCCATACAGACTGTTGATAGCGAAGAAGCAAAGGATCACTCAGCTATGAAAATGTCATCGGTCCCCCTTTCTTGCCGCGCTGATAAGAGGCCGATGACTCTGGGTTGTATGCTTGCAAAAGAAGGTGATCGCTTGGAACGTCTTGTCAAGATCTTGAATTCGAAACGCGGTCTCATCGCCGCCCTGGCCGTCCTCGTTGCGGCCGTTGTTTTTGCGGCGGAGCAATATAACGCGAAAGAAAAATATAAAGCGTTTGTTTTGAACCGGGCTTATAACACGGATCTGCTCGACTTCTTCATATCGTTGAATACCGCCGATGAGATTTATACCGACATCCTGAATACAGGAACACTTTCCAGCCGCCAGAGACACATGCTGGCGTCGATTCACAAAGACTTGGCAGACTTCGTCAGAAACTATCGCGATCTTGCCGTTTATCTCGGACGGCGGGACGAGTCGTTTCGCAACAACCTGAGTTCGGTAAATGCCATGAAAATTGCGCGTTATTTTGACGAGTGGGAAACCGAAGGGACGGTCGTTTTGGACCCATCGACACGGAGCCGCATCGAGGCCATGCGGGATTTCGATGCGGCCTGGCGCGCTCGCGACTATACCGACTATTTGAAGACGGTCACGTATCTCAACGAAGACATTTGGTGGATTGAACTGCTTGAGGAGATTGAAAAAAGCACGAACGCGTTCCTCGCCGAGCGGGAAATCGATGCGCTGGACGATTTGTGGTCGAACCGCGGAAAAACACAGTGAACCGTTCCCGGGAGCGGGTCATTCCCCGGGATTGGACGCACCCCCGCGCTCTGCCTTCTCGTCAAGCTTGCCAACAAGATTCGCGGGAACGCGTTCAACTTCTTCAGGATCGGATAGGCCAGTTCTTAAAAAGAAGCATACCCGCCGTCGAACGTCAGCAGCACCGTGTTGTCCGAACTTCGGCGCCTTCCGGCATGAACGCCGCGTACTGCTCCGCGCCGATCACCTGAAATCCGTTCTCGGCCAAAAGTTCCATCTGCCGCTCCAGCTGCCAGGGGGCCAGAATGTCCCCGTCTCCGGTTCCTCCTGCAGATGATGGTCCATGAGCACCGCCACCCGGTCGGAGCAATACACTGCATGAACCGTTACGTCCCCTGTCGGCTCGCCGCCGGCTTGACGCTCCATCACTTCCTTTATGAAATGGAGTTCGCCACGCTCCATCACCACTGCCGCCAAAAACCACCCAACGAGCACCGACAACACGGCCCGGGCTCCCGTTCCCGCGACAATTGCCGTGAGTCCGTTTTTCCGCATGCCGTCTGCCCTCCTTGCATTCCACGGAATGCAAGTGTAGGGGACAATCCTTAACGGCCTGCGGACCAAAATCTTAGCGGATTCCTAAGTGCCGCCCGTATCCTTCGAGCGGGACCGCTCGACGCGGTAAAACCTTTCAACTATATAAGGAAAATCCTCCTGCGGAATCGGATCCCCGCTGTTCGTCACGGCGATGACCCACTCCCGCCCCCACGGCAGGGGCTCCGGATCCAGAAGCTTCCGTCCCGTCACCCGTTCGTAACTTTCGATCAGCAATCTGGCCAGTTGTTCGTTCATGATCCCCCGCCCCGCTTCGGATTCAGTCCGCCCTTTCCGACACCACGGTGAACCTCGCGCGCACGTGCCGCGGACGTTCGATCTCGTCCACCACGGCGACGGCGAAATCCTCACAGCTCACGTAGCTTTCTCCTTTGGAATTGAAAAGCAGCCGGTCACCGCCGATCGCATACTTCCCCGTCCGCGCGCCCGGCTCGAAAATCGCCGACGGACTCACGAACGTCCAGGACACCCCTTCCGTCCCGCGCAGGATGTCCAGATATTCCGCCATGTTGCGGGCCGTCCCCAGATAGGCCGCGGGAAAATCGGGCGTATCCACCAGCCGCGTCGTCAACGCCTCGTCCACGTACAGGCTGCCCGCGCCGCCGACCACGATGAGCCGGGTGCCGGGAGCGTTCCGCAGGATCGCGATGAGATGCCGGCAAACCTCCACATGCTGGCGCTCCCGCCCGGGCGGCGCCTTGAACGCTTCCACCACCACGTCGAAAGGAGCCAGGTCCTCCGCCGTCAGACGAAACACATCCCGCTCCAGCACCTTCAGACGGCCGTCCGCCACGCGGGACCGGTTGCGCACGATCGCCGTCACATCATGTCCCCGGTCGGCGGCTTCCTTCGCGATGCGCGATCCGGCCATTCCGCTGCCTCCGATAATGCCGATGTTCACAGCCGCGCCACCTCCCCGGTGTCCAGCACGGTGAGCTCCACGACGCCCCTCGCGGCCGCGGCCAGTCTCTCCTCGGCGTCGGGCGTTTGCCGGTAAACGGGCGGGTGGTGGATCGTCCTCCAATGGATCGGCACAAGCCGTCCGGCTCCCAGCACTTTGGCCGCCGCCACCGCCTGCTCGGGCGTCAGGCTGATCGGCTGCCCGCTGGGCACAAGTCCCGGAAGTTCCACCACGGCGCCGTTCACCGGCAGGAGCGCGGCGTCAAACGGGCCGTACATCCGGGCCATTTTCCACCAATACCCGTGCCACAGCGTATCCCCGCCGTGAAGAATCGTGCGGTTCCCGTCGCTCACGATCCAGGATGACTGCGGATCGCCCACGCCGTCAACGGACCAGGACGCCGTCACCCGCAGCGAACCCACGGTCACCGTTTCCCCGAGCGCGACGCCGCGGAGATTCCCAAGCCCCGTCTCTCCCGCGAGGGGAACCCCATCCGCCGGCAGGTACACGGGCACGCCGCTGCCGTAAAATGCCGCGATGGCTCTCGGATCAAAATGATCCTCGTGATGGTGCGTCACAAACACCGCCTCGACAAGGCCGAATTCGGACAGGGGCCGCATCGGCTCGCGGGCCTCGCCGAATTTGGCCGGGAAATGATACAACGGGTCGATGGCGATGGCGGCGCCGCCGGACTCGATGCGGACGCCTGCCCAGGGAAGTTTTTGCACTTTCATCTGCGTTTCGCCTCCATTCTAACCATCAAAAGTACTTTTCACCCATTAAAATTACCAAATCATTTCTAACTTGTAAATACCCAATTTATCGGTTAGAATTGAAGACGAAGAAAGGAGCGGATGCGCGTGAAGCCGGATTTCGTGTTTGTGGGGGGCGATTTTGCGGTCGATTTCGTGAACACGCGGATATGCGTGCGGGGCGTGCGCGTGGAGCTGCTGAACAACCTGGATGATGTCATGGCGTGGCTGAAACGGTCCGGAAAAGCGGAAGTCTTGACGGAGGGCATCGATACGCTGGCGCCCGGACGGAAACGCGAAATTTTCGGCCGGATCATGGAGCTGAGGGAACGATTGGACAAAGCTTTTGCCGCCGTGGTGCAAGGCGGGGAGCTGCCCGGGGAGTTTGCGGACTATATAAATAAAGGCTTGGAGACATCTTCCGGCCGTGACCGGCTCGTCCGGCGGGGAACGGGCTGGGCGGTGGAGCGACGGTATGCGCCCGCGGATCTGGCCGCCCTGTTTTTCGAGGAAACGGCGCGGTTTGCGGCGTCCATGGATCCGGATCGGCTCAAGGCCTGCGAAAACAGGGCGTGCATCCTGTACTTCTACGATGCGAGCCGCAACCGGCAGCGCCGCTGGTGCAGCATGGACACCTGCGGCAACCGGGTGAAGGCGAGCCGGCACTATCACCGCCGCAAGGCGCGCCACCCGGTTTAATAGGGGATGCGGTACTTCATGAGGATTCTGGCGATTTCCCGGTTTTCGTCATCCGTCGCGGGTGTCAGGCCGAACGGCTCAAACCCGAGCTTGTGATACAGAAGCAGCGCCCCCGTGTTCACGTTATGGACCACCAGCCGGACTTCCCGCACGCCCAGCTCGTCCCTGGCCCGCCGGATCATCGTTTCCACCAGAAATTTTCCCGCTCCCTGGTCCCGGTGCTTCGGACTGACGATCACATTGCCGATCCAGCAGCTTTCCCTTTCCTCCAGATCATACAGGTTGGCATAGCCGGCAATCTCGCCCTCCCGGAGCGCCACCGTCGGAAGAAGACGCCTCATGGCCGCTTCGTACAACGCTTCGGCGGTGAACGGATAGCTCCCCCTGGGCCACATGAAAAACGCCTCCCGGCGATCCTGCGGAAAAGCCGCGATCTGCCCGAAATCTTCCCTTTTCGCATCCCTGAATTCGTACATGGCCGTCCCTTTCCGCCTCCCGAATTCTCTTTCCGGCAACCGGACTATTTCCCGATCCCTTGGTATCCGAACGAAAAAAACCGGTCCAGCAGCGCTTCGTAATACGATTCCGACACGGTGCCCCCGGCGCCGCGGAGGATTTCTTCCATATACCATTCCGGCGGGGCGGTCTCCGGCCGCTTGTCCACGACCACAAACGTCAGCGCGTCCGCGGTCTCGCCGCTGTCCAGTCTCACCGGCACGACAGCCGGACGGTAGATGCCGAGGCGCACCCCTTCCCGGCCATACAGATACCCCTCCAGGGCTTCCACGGGTATGCGGTACAGCTTGCCTTCCGTCACGCCGCCCGTCTCCACCATATCCGCCCGTCCCCCATCGGAAGCCTGCCGGGTGAATTGCAGATTGCACCCGTGCACGGTTCCCCTGCCAACCATATCGCGGAACCAATCGGCCACGCCGGCCTTCTTGAACCGTTCGTCGTCCATGCAGCTGCCGTAGGCGAAATACAGCACGTGCGGTTCCCGCAACATCCGGTGCAGTTTCCAGTCCCCGAAGCAAATGGCGGCGCCGTCGCGAAACCGGTCCGACACGTACGCCAGCACGTCCATCTCGCCCCGGTCCGTCCGGGCCTTCATTTCCACCCGTTCGTAGAGATTGCGCGGATCGCCCGGTCCGTGGTAATCTTCCAGGATGTCAATGCGCGCCAGCGTGGCTTTGTCGACCCGATAGATTTCTCCGCACACCATCCCCGGCGTTTCGCCGCTTGACGCGCCCATCTCTTTCATCGCCGGGAAGCCCAATCCGGTGTCCACCAGCACCCCCGGCGCCCGAGCCAAAAACGCCTCGCAGCGCGACGACCCCAGGAGCCCGTGGTTGCGTTCTCCCCTTCGCAGCGTCCCGTACACGAACAACCGATGTTCCATGCATACCAGCCCCTTCATGGATTTTCTCCATGACCAATCTATCAAACGAAGATTACAAGGGCTGTAAGGTTGCCGGTCGGAAGCGGACGCTGGGGATGACAAAATGGACAACATGAAGCCATGGGGAGACTTGCGGCATGGCTATCCTTCAAGCCACCGGACCGGGTCATTCCGGTCACAGACCCAATATGTGCATGGATGCGTCCATCGGTAACCCTGTCCTCTGACGGTCGCGACGGTGGTCGAATCCAGGCCGCAATCCTGCAAAAAATCCCGCAAACGTTTGATTGTAACTTCCGGCTGATCGATGCGCAGACGGTTTCGCAACTCGCTTGAAGCTACGGGTCTCGAACGGTTTTTCAACAGAAACCGCAGAAGATCCGCCATCCTCTGGCCGACTTTATGGGGCACGCCGGAAACATGCAGATATTTTGCGGATCCGGTGTCGTCGAAGACCACGGCGTTTTCCAGCCTTCTGATCCTGTCAAATTCCGCTCCGTTGAGCAGTTTCGATTGTGAACCGTCATCGCAGGCGTAGGGCTTCTCTTCCTCCTCTTCAAACCCGATTTCCAGATCCAGTTCCTGATGGAAGGGGCGATTCGTTTCTTCCCGCTCGACTGCTCCGGCATAGAGAGCCCTGGCCTTCCGGACGACTTCCTTCATCCTTTGCTTGTAGGCCATGGCCAGACGGACATGGGCCTTGAACAATTGGGATTCGTCCAGCCTGGCCCATGCCTCGACGGGATCCGCCTTCCGGGGATCCATGCCGCTGATGGCGCGGTTGAAATGCTTGATGGCCTTCATCCAGCGTTTCTCGTAGTAATGGATAAAACCGAGACGATAATGGGCAATCGGCACGGGTACCGGTTCTTTCATTTTGATCAGTTCTTCAAAATAACTGCGGGCTTCCCGGTAATTCGCCTGGCGTTCTTTCAGGTCGCAACCCAGCTCCAGGTACAACTGTGCGATGGACCTTTCAAACCTGATTTCCCCGGGACGAAGTTTCCACATCCTTTTATACAGGCGGAGCAAAGCCTTTTTGGCTTCATCGGGATTCGTCTCTTCCAGATCCCACAGTTCCGTTTCGATGGCTTCCAATTCCGCAAAATCGTCGATATGGTCAAAATTCTCGTACCGAACCATGACGGACGCCGTCGCCTCCCCGCTCGCGCGGACCGGGCGCGGAGATGGATGCCCTGGGAAGATTCGGCATCCCGCGCAAATTCTCCTTCTCCCCGCGAAATTCCCGGCGTTGTCGGTTTCTTGCCGGCATGCGGGCGGCCATCCAAACCGTCTCCGTTCCAGGTTCATATATAAAAATCAAAAACGATTTCACGCAAGGACGGAGACGTCGATGGCGAGCATGCGATTTCTGGTTCCCTCGCTGGCCCGAAGGCCGCGAAGGACGGATGTGCTGGTGCTCCGAAGCTTCTCGGGACAAAACGCCGGCGGCCCGTCCGGCTGTTTCGTCGGACAGCCGCCCATCTGGCTGGCGGACGTTAAGCGGAACGGCCGGGTGATTCGGGCCAGGACCGAATTCATTCCGGTTACCCGCAGAAATCTGGCCCGAGCCGGGCTCAAAGTGACGGACATCCGGTTTGTCAGACGGTGTCTGTTCGGAGAAGATTTCTCTTCGTTGTTCTGCGGGAAAATCATTTCGTTGCCGCGCAAAAGAAAAAGGACGTGCGGATGCGGAGCCGCGAAGCGGAAGATGACGGGAAAATAAGGAGCCGATTGCGCGAAAAAAGGGGCTGTCCCTCAGGTTTGCCGGACTGGCGGGACAGCCCTGTACAGTCAGCGATCACTTCTTGGGCGCGGTCTCCGGTTGTTTTTCCGCCGCGACGAACGTTAGCGCGTCCGCGACTTCCCCGCTGTCCAGCGTCACCGGCACGACCGCGGGGCGACAGATGCCCGTGCGCACCTCCTCCCGGCGGTACAGACTCCCTTCCAGCGCCTCGACGGGAATGCGGTACAGGATGCCTTGGGTCACGCCTCCCGTTTCCACCATGTCGGCCCGGACTCCACCGGAGACGTGCCGGGTAAACCGCACTTGGCATCCGTAAACCGCGCCTCTCCCGATCACATCCGCCATTTTGATTGGCCCGTCCTCCATGCAGCCGTCATAGACAAAATACGGCAGGGCCGGTTTCTTCGCCATCCGGTACAGCTTCCATTCCCCGAACGGAATTTCCGGCCCGGCGCGCAACTTATCCGACACGTATACGAGCACGTCCGTTTCGCCGCGGTCCGTGCGCGCCGTCCTCTCCACCCGTTCGTAGAGATTGCGCGGATCGCCAGGTCCGTAATAATCTTCCAGATCGTCGATGCGCGCCAGCGTCTCCTCATCGACCCGGTAAATTTCTCCGCATACGATTCCCGCTCCCTCCGCCTCCCCTTTTCCTTCCGCCATCGCCGGATAACCCCTGCCCGTATCATACAGCGAACCCGGCATGACCGCCAAAAACGACTCGCACCGCGAAGACCCAAGCAACGCGTGGTTGATTTCTCCCCTTCGCAACGTCCCGTACACAAACAGCAGATGTTCCATGAGACCATCCCTTTTTTGGAGCGAAATACGAAAGAGAGCCCCATAGAGGCATCACGCAAGAACAGCTTGAAAAAATTCTTCTATTGATAATAATACACGCCGTCGCAGGTGATCTCGGCGGGACCGGTCATGAGCACGCGGCCGTCCTCCGCCCAGGTGATGACAAGATCGCCGCCTTCCAGGTGGACGGTGACCGGCCTGCCCCGCTCCAGGCGGCCGTTCAGCACGCCGGCGACCACGGCCGCGCAGGCCCCCGTGCCGCAGGCCCGGGTGATGCCCGAACCGCGCTCCCACACGCGAAAATCGATCTCCGCGTCTCCGCGGAAGGAGATGAACTCCACGTTGACCCGCTCGGGAAACACCGGCAACCGTTCGATCCGCGGGCCGAGCTCGGCCACCGGCGCGGCGGCCGCATCCGGCACGATGAGCACCGCGTGCGGGTTGCCCATGGAAACGCAGGTCATCCGGTGCGTTTCGCCGTCGATGTCCACCGCTTCGTCCACGGTCTCGCTGTCGGGATCGCCCAGCATCGGCAGGTCCCGCTTGCGCAGACGGGGTTCGCCCATGTCGACGGTGACCTGCTCCACGCGCCCCGCGGCGCCCGCGTGCGCATCCACGCGGACGACGCCGCCCAGCGTCTCGATGGTGAACCGCCGCTTGGACGTGCGGCCCCGTTCCACCACGTATTTGGCGACGCAGCGCAGGCCGTTGCCGCAGTTTTTCGCCTCCGAACCGTCGGCGTTGAAGACGCGCATGCGAAAATCGGCCCGTTCCGACGGACCGATCAGGATGAGCCCGTCGGAACCGATGCCGGTGTTCACGTCGGAGACGCGCACGGCCAGGTCGCTGAGGATTTCCTCGCGAAGCGGCTGCCCGAACAGGTCGACGAACACATAGTTGTTGCCCAGCCCGTGCATTTTGGTGAATTTGATCGCCTGCGGCATCGCGCTCCTCCTTCCCTCACCGGAAGATGAACCGGCAGTCGGACAGGCGGCGCCGGATCTCGTCCATTACCCGCCGCTCGTCCGCTTCATCCTTCGCCTCGAAAGTGACGGAGAAGCGGATGTACCGGCCGGCGTCATCCCAGGGCACGGTGGAGATGAGCTTCTCCTTGATCAGGAACTGGCTGAAATCCTCCGCCGTCGGAAACTCCGGACCGCCTTCCACGGCGATCGGCGCCTCGGTGTACAGGAAGAAGGACCCTTGCGGCTTGGCCGCCCGGAAGCCGGCTTCGCGCAGGACGGAGGCCAGCATCTCGTGGCGGCGGGAGTATTTCTCCGCGGTGCGCCGGGTGATCTCCGGATGCGCCAACGCCTCAATAGCAGCCTTCTGAATGGCGATGAACTGGCCGGAATCGCAGTTGTCCTTCACTGTGGCGAAGGCCTTGACGACCAGCGGGTTGCCGGCCACGAAGCCGATCCGCCAGCCGGTCATGTTGTGAGACTTGGACAGGGAATGGATCTCCACGCCGACGTCCTTCGCCCCGGGCACGGACAGGAAGCTGAGCGGCCGCGCTCCGTCGAATACAAGACCCGCGTAAGCCGCGTCGTGCACCACGATGATTTCGTGCTTCCGGGCGAAGTCCACGACTTTCTCGAAAAACTCCCGCGTCGCCGACGCCCCCGTCGGGTTGTTCGGATAGTTCAGATAGAGGAGTTTGGCCCGTTTCAGGACGTCCGGGGACAGGGAATCGAGGTCCGGCAGGAACCGGTTGCCCTCGTGGATCGGCAGCCAGGCGATCTCGCCGCCCAGGTATTTCGTGTGCGTGGCGAGCACCGGATAGCAGGGCGTGGGCATGATCGTTACGTCGCCCGGGTTGATGAAAGCCAGCGGCAGAATGGACAGGGCCGACTTGGCGCCGATGGCGTGGTTGACCTCGGTTTCCGGATCAATGCCGTCCACGCCGAACACGTCGCGCAGGTACTTCGCGGCCGCCGCCTTGAACTCGGCGATGCCGTTGTCGGCGTAGAAGCGGTTTTCCCGCTTGCCCGCTTCACGCGCCAGTGCCTCCACGACCAGCGGATCGGCGCCTTCGTCCGGCTCGCCCACGCCGAGGTCGATCAGCTCCACGCCGGGATGCCGGGCCGTCGCCTCCCGCTTCGCCCGCTTGATTTTTTCGAATTTGTAGATTTCCGTGCCGAGGCCGAATCCCGAGCCGCCGATGCGCTCGGCGAACCGCCCCTGGATGTACGGGACTTGTCCCGCCGCGGTGGTCTGTTCCATGTGGTCCTCCTTTCCCCCTTCCCGGGGAGTCATCTTCTTCAGCCGTTCCGAAGCAGCCCGTACACGACCGTCATCGCATGGTCCAAGTTTGGCCGCCCTGGCGCAAGGCATGCACGCCGCCGATCGCCGGCGCATGCCTGCCCGGCCGCTTCGCTCAGACCGTCCGTCACGCCGTGCGGGCCTTGGCGCGCAGGTACTGGTCGCAGGCCTTCGCGGCTTCGCGGCCTTCGTGGATCGCCCACACGATGAGGCTGGCGCCGCGCCGCGCGTCGCCCGCGGCGAACACGCCGGGCACGTTCGTTTCATATTTGCCGTACTCGGCCGCGATGTTGGATCGCTCGTCGGTGGCGATGCCCATTTGTTGCAGCAGCTCCTGCTCCGGCCCGCTGAAGCCGATGGCGATGAGCGCCAGCTGCGCCGGCCACGTCCGCTCCGTGCCGGGGATCTCTTCGCGCCGGACGGCGCCGCCTTCCCGGATGGTCCGCACCTGCACGGTCTTCACGCCGGCCAGGCGCCCGTTCCCGTCGTCGATGAATTCCTTGGCGGACACGCCGAACTCCCGCGGGTCGTCGCCGTACACGGCGGCGGCTTCCTTCTGGCCATAGTCCTTCCGGTGGATGACCGGCCACAGCGGCCACGGGTTGTCCGGAGCGCGCTCCGCCGGCCGGATCGGATAGATGTCGAACTGCACCAGATTCCGGCAGCCGTGGCGCAGGGCGGTGGAGACGCAGTCCGTCGCCGTGTCGCCGCCGCCGATGACCACCACGTCCTTGCCTTCCGCGGAGATGTAGTTGCCGTCCGCGAGGCCGGAGTCGAGCAGGCTCTTGCCGTTCTTCCAGAGAAACTCCATGGCAAAATGGACGCCGGCGAGATGCCGGCCCGGAATCGGCAGATCGCGGTGCTTCTGCGCGCCGATGCAGAGCACGACGGCGTCAAATTCGGCCGTCAGCCGGTCCGCCGGGTAGTTCACGCCCACGTTCACGCCGGTGAGGAACGTGATGCCTTCTTCCTCCAGCAGGCGGACGCGGCGGTCGACGACGTGCTGCTCGATCTTCATTTTCGGGATGCCGTAGGTAAGCAGCCCGCCGATCCGGTCATCCCGCTCGAACACGGTCACGAGATGCCCCATCTTGTTCAGCTCGTCGGCGGCCGCCAGGCCGGCGGGGCCGGAGCCGACGACGGCCACCTTTTTCCCCGTGCGGAATCCGGGCGGATTGGGCTTCACCCATCCTTCCGCAAAACCGCGGTCGATGATGGTGCGCTCGATGTTTTTGATGGTGACCGGATCGTTCACCAGGGCGGCCACGCACGAGCCTTCGCACGGCGCGGGACAGGCCCGCCCGGTAAACTCCGGAAAGTTGTTGGTCATGTGCAGCCGGTCCAGGGCTTCCTTCCAGCGGCCCCGGTAGACCAGGTCGTTCCATTCCGGAATCAGGTTGTGCAGCGGGCAGCCCGTCGTGAGCTTTCCGAAGTTCATGCCGGTCTGGCAGAACGGAACGGCGCAGTCCATGCACCGGGCGGCCTGCAGGCGCAGTTTGTCCTCCGGAAGCGGTTCGTACAGCTCGTTCCAGTCCGAGATCCTCTGGCGCGGGTTGCGCTCGGGCAGATCTTCACGGACGTATTCCATGAATCCGGTTGGTTTTCCCATCGGACTTCCCTCCTTGTTTTTCCCGTTCCACGGATCTTCAAGTCCGCATGGGTCCGGGACGGGGGCACGCCGGGCCGCGGGATGGCGCTGCCCCGCGCCGCGGGACGGCGCTTGCCCGCGGATGCGGCCGCAACGCCAAGCTTTGGGGAGCGGCGCGGACCCGTAAGCCCGTCAGGCCCGCATGGCTTCCGCGGCGACCGGCTGCAGGCCGAGCTTCTCCGCGCGGAACGCCGCCAGCTCCGCATCCGCTTCGGAATAACCCGCCTGGCGGAAGCGATCGATGGCCTCCAGCATGCGCCGGTAATCCCGCGGGATGATGCGGACGAAACGCCGCGACTGCCGCTTCCAGTCGTCCAGGATGGCCTGGCCCAGCGCGCTGTGGGTGTACTTCACGTGCTTTTCGATCATGGCGCGGACGATGGCCGCTTCGGCGGGATCGTCCAGCGTTTCGAGATCCACCAGCGACAGGTTGCAGCGCTTCTTCACGTCCGGCAGGTCGCCGAAGATGTAGGCGATGCCGCCCGACATGCCGGCCGCGAAATTCTGGCCGATCTCGCCAAGGATGACGACCCGCCCGCCGGTCATGTACTCGCAGCCGTGGTTGCCGACGCCTTCCACCACCACGTTGGCGCCGCTGTTGCGGACGCAGAACCGCTCGCCGGCCACGCCGCGGATGTACGCTTCCCCGGCGGTGGCGCCGTAGAAGGCCACGTTGCCGATCAGAATGTTTTTCTCGGGCGCGAACTTCGACCGGGCCGGCGGCCAGATGGCGAGCTTGCCGCCGGACAGCCCCTTGCCGAAGTAGTCATTGGCGTCCCCTTCCACCGTCATGGTGACGCCCTTCGGCACGAAGGCGCCGAAACTTTGCCCCGCCGAGCCGACGAAGTGCAGCCGGATCGTGTCCTCCGGCAGGCCTTCCGCCCCGTAGCGCTTCGACACTTCGCTGCCGAGCACGGTGCCGACGGCGCGGTTTTCGTTGGAGATCGGCAGCACCGCGGCCACCGGCTCCTTCGCCTCGAGCGCCGGCCGGCACAGCGGGATGATCTCCCGCGCGTCCAGCGTCCGCTCGATGCCGTGGTCCTGCGCCTCGCAGTGGCGGGTGGCGACGTCCGGGCCGGCTTCGGGCCGGTACAGGAGCGGAGTCAGGTCGAGTTCCGCCGCCTTCCAGTGGTCGTCCGGCTTCACCTGCCGGAGCAGGTCCGTGCGCCCGACCGCCTCGTCCAGCGAACGCAGGCCCAGCTGCGCCAGGATTTCCCGCACTTCGCGGGCGACAAACCGCATGAAGTGGATCACATGTTCCGGCTTGCCCGGGAACTTGGCGCGCAGCTCCGGATTTTGCGTTGCGATGCCCACCGGGCACGTGTCCAGATGGCAGACCCGCATCATCACGCAGCCCACCGCCACCAGCGGCAGCGTGGAGAAGCTGAACTCCTCCGCGCCGAGCATGGCGGCGATGACCACGTCGCGGCCGGTCATCATTTTGCCGTCGACCTCGAGGCGCACCCGGCCGCGCAGCCCGTTCAAAACCAGCGTCTGGTGCGTCTCCGACAGCCCGAGTTCCCACGGCATGCCCGCGTGCTTGATGCTGGTGCGGGCCGCCGCGCCGGTGCCGCCGTCGTAGCCGCTGATCAGGATGACGTCGGCCTTCGCCTTCGCCACGCCCGCGGCGATGGTGCCGACGCCCGCCTCGGACACGAGCTTGACGTTGATGTCCGCCGCCGGGTTGGCGCATTTCAGGTCGAAGATGAGCTGCGCCAAATCTTCGATCGAATAGATGTCATGGTGCGGCGGCGGCGAAATGAGCTCGACGCCCGGCGTCGAGTTGCGCGCCCTGGCGATCCAGGGATAGACCTTGTGGCCGGGCAGCTGTCCGCCCTCGCCGGGCTTGGCGCCCTGGGCCATCTTGATCTGGATTTCCTTCGCGTTGACCAGGTAATGGCTGTTCACGCCGAAGCGTCCCGACGCCACCTGCTTGATGGCGCTGCTGCGCGAATCGCCGTTTTCGTCCGGGACGTACCTCGCCGGATCTTCCCCGCCTTCGCCGGAGTTGCTCTTGCCGCCGATGCGGTTCATGGCGATGGCCAGCGTCTCGTGGGCTTCCCTGCTGATCGAGCCGAAGGACATCGCCCCGGTGCGGAACCGGCGCAGGATCGCTTCTTCCGGCTCCACCTCTTCCAGCGGAACCGGCGGACGGTCCGGGACGAACTCCAGAAGCCCTCGCAGGGTGCAGCTTTTCTTGGCGGTTTCGTCCACGTGCCGGCTGTACTCCCGGAACAGCCCGTAGTCGCCCGTGCGCACCGCGTGCTGCAGCGTGTGGATGGTGTACGGCGTGAACAGGTGGTCTTCCCCGTCCGGGCGCCACTGAAGGTCATCACCCGGATCAAGGGCGTCGATCGCCGTACCGGCGTCATCACCGCGCGGAAACGCCTTTTCATGCCGCATGAGCGTCTCCCGCGCGATCGTTTCCAGCCCGATGCCGCCGATCCGCGACGGGGTGCCGGTGAAATACGTTTCCGTCACTTCCCGGCCGATGCCGATGGCTTCGAAGATCTGGGCGCCGATATAGCTCTGGATCGTGGAAATGCCCATTTTGGAAATAACCTTCAAAAGTCCCTTGGTAACGCCCTTCACATACCGGTCCAGCGCTTCTTCCAGCGACAGCGGTTCCAATTGACCTTCCTCATGCAGCCTGGCCACCGAGGCCAGGGCCAGGTACGGGTTGACCGCCGCCGCACCGTAGCCGAGCAGCAGGGCGAAATGATGCACTTCCCGCGGCTCGCCGGATTCGACGATGAGGCTGGCTTTCGTCCGCAAGCCGCTCCGGATCAGATGATGGTGCAAACCGGCCGTCGCCAAGAGCGCCGGAATCGGCGCCATGCCGGGACCGACGCCCCTGTCCGACAGCACCAGCAGCGACGCGCCTTCCGCGATCGCCCGCTCCGCCGCCGCAAACAACGCGTCCAGCCCTTCCTTCAGCCCGGCTTCGCCGGGCGCGGCCGGGAACAGCATGGGAAGCGTCGCCGCCTTCAGCCCGTCCAGGCGGTTTTCCCGGATCCGCGCCAGCTCCTCGTCCGTCAGGATGGGCGTGGGCAGGCGGATTTTCCGCGCGTGCTCCGGCCCCGGGTCCAGCAGGTTCCGGTCCGGACCCGCCATCGATTCCACGGAGGTGATCATTTTTTCCAGGAACGCGTCGATGGGCGGGTTGGTCACCTGGGCAAACATTTGTTTAAAATAGTTGTAAAGGAGCTGCGGTTTCTTCGACAGCACCGCGAGCGCCGCGTCGTATCCCATCGAGCCGACCGGGTCCTCCCCGCGGGAAGCGATGGGCTTGAGCGTCTTGTGGATCTCCTCGAAGGTGTAGCCGAACGCCCGCTGCAGCCGGACCAGCTCGTCCGGCGCGGGTACGGCGGGCACCGCTTCCTTCGGCGCGGGCGGCAGCTCGCCGAGCTTGACCAGGTGCTTGCGGACCCATTCCTTGTAGGGCCGCTCCGTCGAAATGGTCCGCTTGATTTCCTCGTCGGGAATGATCCGGCCCAGCGAGGTGTCCACCAGCAGCATCTGCCCGGGACGCAGCCGGTCCTTGCGGACGACGCGGTCGGCGGCCACATCCATGACCCCGACTTCGGAGGCCATGATCACCATGTCGTCGTCGGTGACGTAGTAGCGCGACGGGCGCAGCCCGTTGCGGTCCAGACAGGCGCCGATCCGCACACCGTCGGTGAACGCCACCGAAGCCGGGCCGTCCCACGGTTCCATCAGGCAGCTGTGGTATTCGTAAAACGCCCGCTTGTCCTCGTCCATCATCGGATCGCCGACCCACGGTTCCGGGACCAGCATCATCACGGCGTGGGCCAGATCCCGGCCGGACAGGCGCAGGAATTCCAGCGCGTTGTCCAGCATCGCCGAGTCGCTGCCGCTCTCGTCGATGATCGGGCGGATCTTCTCCATTTCCGGGAACAGCCCGGACTCAAGCGCCGCCTCGCGGGCGCGCATCCAGTTGACGTTGCCCTTGATCGTGTTGATCTCGCCGTTGTGGATGAGATACCGGTACGGATGGGCCCGCTCCCAGCTGGGAAACGTATTCGTGCTGAACCGCGAGTGAACCAGGGCCAGCGCGGACGTGTAGTCCTCGTCCGTAAGATCCTTGTAAAAACGCGGCAGCTGTTCGGGCGTGAGCAGCCCCTTGTACACGATGGTCCGGCCGGACAGGCTGGGAAAATAGAAGGCGTGCCCCTGCGCGTGCGCCGCCTTGCCGATTTCCTTCTCGGCCCGCTTGCGGAGCGCGTACAGCTTCCGTTCGAAGGCGAAACCGTCGTCCGTTTCGGAAGCCGCCGCGAAGCCCGGCCAGCCGACCACGAACTGGCGGATGCACGGAACGGTCTCGCGGGCGCTTTGGCCCAGCACGGACGGGTCCGTCGGCACCGTCCGCCATCCGGCGATGACGAGTCCCTCTTCCGACGCGATGCGCTCCAGTTCCCTTTCGCAGGCCGCGCGGATGTCATCGTCCACGGGCAGGAACGCCATGCCCACGCCATACGGATTCGGCAGTTCCACCCCGGCGGAAGCCGCCCATTTCGCGAACACTTCATGCGGAATTTGCGTCAGGATGCCGGCGCCGTCCCCGCTGTCCGGTTCCACGCGGCCGCCGCGATGATCGAGCCTTCTCAGGATGTCCAGCGCCCGGCGGACCAGACCGTGCGACCGGATGCCCTTGACATGTGCCAGGAGCCCGATGCCGCAGGCGTCATGTTCGAATGCCGGATCGTAGAGTCCCTGTGGTTGCGGGAAACGAGTCTGCGTCATGCTCCTGCCCTCCCCGTTTTTGTGATGCAATGCTTTAGGTTCACATCGTAATATTGGCGCGGCAATTTATCCACAGCCTTGGAAGAAAATCTGCCATCACCTTTTTTTGGATTAATGATAAAATTTATTTTGATGATCTTTCATTTTTAATAAAAAATGACTTACAAGTTTGTCATAAAAGCTTACGAATCAAGGATTTTCAGGCTCCAATATCTTGACATGAACTTTCCATAAAAAAGAAGAAACCTCCCGCCGCGGGTTCCGAAAAACCCGCCGGCGGAAGGTTCGCCGAAGCGGCCGGCGCGTCCGGCAGCGCATCCGGCGGCGCAACCGGCAGCGTCCGTCTCCGGTCCGCGCCGCCTCCGCGGGACGCGCATCAATACGTGGTGAGGTATTGATCGCGTTCCCACGGATGGACTTGCGTCCGGTACATTTCCCACTCGATTTCCTTCGCGCGGATGAAGTGGGTCAGCACGTGTTCGCCCAGCGCCTCGCAGATCACGTCGTCGTTCTTCAGCTCTTCCAGCGCTTCCTGCAGCGAGGACGGCAGGCTGATGATGCCCTTTTCCATCCGTTCCGCGTCGCTCATCGTGTAGATGTTTTGGTTGGTCGGCGGCTGCAGCTTCAGCTTCTTGCGGATGCCGTCCAGGCCGGCGGCCAGCATGACCGCGAGGGCCAGATACGGGTTGGCGGACGGGTCCGGGTTCCGCAGCTCGATGCGGGTGCTCAGGCCCTTGCTGGCGGGCACCCGGATGAGCGGGCTGCGGTTCTTGGCCGACCAGGCCACATAGCACGGCGCTTCATAGCCCGGGACAAGCCGCTTGTAGGAGTTGACCGTCGGGTTCGTGATGGCGGCGAAGCCGCGGGCGTGCTTCAGCAGACCGGCGATGTAGTGCTTGGCCGTCTCGCTCAGGCCGAGCTCGTCGCTTGGATCGTAGAACGCGTTTTCGCTCCCCCGGAACAGGGATTGGTGGCAGTGCATGCCCGAACCGTTGACCCCGTACAGCGGCTTCGGCATGAAGGTGGCGTGCAGGCCGTGGGCCAGGGCGATGTTTTTCACCACCAGCTTGAACGTCTGGATGTTGTCCGCCGCCTCCACGGCGTTGGCGTACTTGAAGTCGATTTCGTGCTGGCCGGGCGCCACTTCGTGGTGGGAAGCTTCAATGTCGAAGCCCATTTCCTCCAGCGTGAGCACGATGTCGCGGCGGCAGTTCTCGCCGAGGTCGGTCGGAGAAAGGTCGAAGTAGCCGCCGTTGTCGTTCACTTCCAGCTTCGGATGGCCTTCCGCGTCGGTCTTGAAGAGGAAGAACTCCGGTTCCGGCCCCACGTTCATGGCGGTGAAGCCCAGCTTCTCGGCTTCCTTCAGCATCCGCTTCAGGACGCCGCGTGGGTCGCCGGCGAACGGCTGCCCTTCGGGCGTATACACGTCGCAGATCAGGCGGGCCACCTTGGCGCCTTCCTTCGTCGCCCACGGGAAGATCATCCAGGTGCTCAGCTCCGGATACAGATACATGTCGGACTCCTCGATGCGGACGAAGCCTTCGATCGAAGAACCGTCAAACATGATCCGGTTTTCCAGGGCCTTCGGCAGCTGGTCGACGGGAATTTCCACGTTCTTGATGATGCCGAGCAGGTCGGTGAACTGGAGGCGGATGTACCGGACATTTTCCTCCTTGGCCATGCGCAAAATATCGTCGGCCGTGTAGTTTTTCGCTGACATGGGAATCCCTCCTGAAGTTATCTTGATATGAATTCATGAGTCTGAATTCGATGGGTACATTTTTTCACATCGTCATCTTTTATTCCACATATACGTAAGTTTTTCTAACATACTTTTTGCAAAAAGTCGCCGAAAATCCGATAAAGACGGCCTTTTCACGGGACGTTCGCCGCAAAGGGCATGTCCGGTTTTCCGTCGCGATACCGGTCTTGGGCATCCAATCTTCCAAAAAAATCTGTCATCTTTTCTGACGTTTGCCCTTTGAGTTTGGGTCGGAATCTGTTACATTATATACAAGTTCACTTCAAGCAAGGTGGTGGATGGGGATGTCCTACCGGAAGAAAAAAGTGATCCCGATCGGTACGGTTGCGGAGCTGACCGGCCTGTCCGTCCGCCAGATTCGCTATTACGAAGAGCGCAAGCTCGTGACGCCTGAGCGGACGAAGGGCGGAACGCGCAAATATTCCTTTGAAGACGTCGACATTTTGGCCGAGATCGCCAATAAAATGGAAGATGGAATGCAGACGTACGAAATCCGCAAGATGTGGGAAAAGGAAAAGGAACGGGAAGCGCTTGCCCAGGAAAAGGCGCGCAAGGAGATGCTGCAGGGGCAATTGAACGCGCATTTCAACTTCCACCGCCTCACCGACTCGCGCCTGTCCGACCCGCGCCTGGGCGACCGGTGAACACGTCGTCAGCAAATAGTACGTAAGATTTTCTAACATTTTTGTTGCTCCACCTTTTTCTTTGTGCATATAATCTGACCATCAAAGGCGTTCATGTCAGATTATTTTACGGAAAGGTGGAGCGTCATGATGAAAACCTTACGCATGTTGGTCAAGACGGCGTTGCTCACGCTGGTCCTCGCCGCCCTGTGGGCCCCGGCCCTGGCAATGGCGCAGGATCTGACGGCGGAGACGGTGGCCGGCAGCGTCGACGCCACGTGGGTGCTCGTCGCCGCGATCCTGGTGCTGCTCATGCAGGCGGGATTCGTGTTCCTGGAGACGGGCACGACCCGCATGAAGAACGCCGGCCACATCGCGATGAAGACGGTGTTTGCCGTCGGGATGATCTCGCTGGTCTTCTGGTTCGCCGGTTACGGCCTCATCTTCGGATCGGAAGGGCCCTTCATCGGATGGGGCGAGTTCTTCTTCAAGCCGGCGCCGACCGAAGAAGGACTCGCGAACAGCATCTTCTTCACGTTCCAGCTCGCCTTCGCCGCGGTCTCCCTCTCCATCGCGTGGGGAGGATTCGCGGAACGGGCGAAGATGTCGGTCTATCTCGTCTTCTCGATCCTGTTCGGCCTGTTCGTGTACCCGGTGATCGCCCACTGGATCTGGGGCAGCGGCTGGCTGGCGGATCACGGCAAACAGGACTTTGCCGGTTCCACCGTCGTCCACCTGACGGGCGCCATGGCCGCCCTGGCGGGGACGCTGCTTCTGAAACCCCGGATCGGCAAATACAACAAGGACGGCACTCCCAACCAGATCCACGGCCACAACCAGGTGTTCACCACGCTGGGCGTGTTCTTCTTGTGGATCGGCTGGTTCGGCTTCAACGCCGGCAGCACCACCTCCGCGGGCGAAGGCTTCTTCGGCTACGTCGCCTTCAACACGCAGCTGGCCTTTGCCGCCGGCGCCGTGGCGGGGCTCCTCGTCTCCTGGCTGGCAAAAGGAAAAGCCGACATCCTGGCCGTCCTGAACGGCGCCCTCGGCGGGCTCGTCGGCATCACCGCGTCCTGCGCCTTCGTCGAGCCGTGGGCCGCGATCGTGATCGGCGCCGTGTCCGGTCTCCTGGTGTACTACAGCATGATCTTCTTTGACAAGATCCGTGTCGACGACCCGGTCGGCGTCCTGTCGGTACACGGCGTCGCGGGGGTCTGGGGAACGCTCTCCAACGGCCTGTTCGCGGTGCCGGCCCTGGCGGAATACGTCGGAGTCGGCCAAGGCGGCCTGTTCTACACCGGCGACTTCAGCCAGCTGTGGGTGCAAACCTACGGCGTCGTGGTCTCCGGCGTGTACGCCTTCGTCGCCTCGCTGATCCTGCTGGGCATCATGAAACTTCTGATGGGACTGCGGGTGACGGAAGAAGAGGAAATCGCCGGCCTGGACCTCAGCCAGCACGGCATTTACGGCTATCCGGAACAAATGAAAGCCAGCTCTTGATCGGCGCCGCCGGCGCCCGCGAGGCGCCCGTGAACGGCCCGATCCCCGGGAGGACCCATGACCGAAGAGCGCGTGGCACAAAACCAACTGGAACAATTGCTGCGCAAGATCGACGCGGCGGAGACGGCGGACCGTCTCCGCCCGATCTTCTTGTCCGGCGTTTCCCTCCTGGCGCCGGAATCCGAAGGATGCCAGGACGAACCGGAACGGGCTCTCAGGTGGAACGCGCGCCTGAACCGGCTGCACGACGCCGTCATCCGCCGGGCGGTGCGGCTCGCGGAAGCCTCTCTCGCGGCGGACGGGCTGACGCCGCCGGGCGGGTATGATTTTCTCTTGTTCGGCAGCGGAGGCCGCGGCGAACAGTCGGTGTACAGCGACCAGGACAACGGCATCGTGTACGAAACGCCCGCCCCCGGCCGCGAGGAAGAATTCCGCAGCTTTTTCCTGAAACTCGGAAACGCGATCCAGGATGCCCTCGACCGCGCCGGCTACCCGCCCTGCCCGGGCAAGGTGGTATGCGGCGAGCCGGCCTGGTGCCGTTCCCTGGCGGAGTGGGAAGCGCAGATGGACGCCTGGATCGAAGATCCGACGTGGGACCACGTCCGGCACCTCCTGATCATCGCCGACGCGCGCGCCGTCGCCGGCAGCGGGCGCCTCGCCGCCGCCCTGGCGGAGCGTCTGCGGCGGGCGGCGGGCGAATCGCCGCAGCTGTGCGCGGCGATGCTGCGCAACACGCTGCACCGCCAGCCCGTCATGGGTCCCCTCGGCAATCTGCTGCGGGTTTCCTACGGACCCCACGCGGGCGGCATCGAGATCAAATACGGGCTGTACGTGCCGATGGTCAACGCCGTGCGCCTGCTCGCCGTCATGCACGGCGTGGCGGCATCGGGCACGGCGGAGCGGATCGCTCAGCTGCGCCTCCGCGGCGCCATCGCCGGACGGCTGGCGGACGACGCCCTGCGGGACTTCGCGAACGTGCTTTATTTCCGCTCCATCACCGCTCCCGAAGGGGACCCGCCGCAATCCAGCGGCATCATCCCCGTACCGCTGCTCACCCGACCGGTGCGCGAACGCATCCGCAGCGCCATCGCCACGGCGAAGCGGCTGCATGAGGCGGGCCGGACGGCGGTGCAGCAGCGGGGCGGAAAGATCGGCGGCTAGACGGTCGCGGATTCGGGCAAATCGCAAGCCGTAAAGCCGCAAGCAAAGGAGCATGCGCATGAAACCGTGGAACCCGTTCAACCGATTCATGGAACTGTACCGGTCGGGCGGGCTGCCGACGTCCCTCGCCTCGCTGGACGAGACAAACGCGCAGCAGATCGCCTTTCTGCGTTCGATGCTGCGGGACATCCGGCAGCAGCGCGAAAACGGCGCCGGCGGCGACGTCCCCCTGGACGAACTGCAGGCGGTGGTGTTCGACCTCGAGACGACCGGTTTCCATCCGCAAAACGGCGACGAAATCATCTCCGTCGGCGCGGCGGCCGTGCGGGGTCCCGAACTTGTCGAGGGCGAGACGATGTACAGCCTGGTCAACCCCCGCCGTCCGATCCCGCCGGAAATCGAAAAGCTCACGTCGATCACCAACGAAATGGTGAAGGACGCGCCCGACACCGCGCAGGTGCTCATCCAGTTTTTCCGCTTCGTGCGGGACCGGGTGCTGATCGCCCACGCCAGCGGGCACGACCGGCGCTTTCTCGACATCGCGCTGCGGCGCAGAACCGGCGCGTCCCTGACCCACCGGGTGCTCGACACGATGATGATCGCCTGCAAGCTGTACCCCGACCGGCTCCACTACACGCTGGATGATTGGCTGGATTTTTACGGCATCGAACGGAAAGGCCGCCATCACGCCCTGCAGGACGCCATCATGACGGCGCGGCTGTGGAGCGCGCTGCTGGGCGAGCTGGCTTCCCGCCAAGTCCGCACGCTGTATGAAATGTACGCGTTTCTGGGCCGCACCTGATCCCCATAAGACCGGGCGCCGGACCTGAAAAGCCCTTTTTCCGCGCGGAACGGTACCCGACGCCCGGTCTTTTTCCTCCGTTTTGAAATGCGTCTCCTCCCATGTTTCCTCATCCCCTTCTTTCCATGCGCCTCACGCGACGCGTTTCCATCAAAAACAAAAGGGAACCATTTTGAACCAGCCTCGTCTAATTAATTGAGGCGAGGTGAATGCCTGCATGGAGTTCGAGTGCGAATTCGGACACATGCGTTATGCGGCGGGAAAACAGGACCGCGACGAGATTCTCGACCAGCTGATGCTGGGTACGGGAAAGACATCTGGAATTATGCCTATTTTCTGACGCGTCGCCGGGATCTTGCCGAAGACATCACCCAGGACGTCTTTGTCAAGGTATACCGGAACATGCACACGTTCCGCGGCACGTCCAGCGTCAAGTCGTGGCTGTTTGGCCGGTATGGAGACCCTTTTATCATCCGCTATCCGTACGTCGGTTTCGAAACGATGGGTTCGGAGGTCAGCCCCGAACCGGTGAATACGCCTGAAGCCTATGCCCGGTGGGCGCGGGAAAACCAGATCGATCTCTTGCGCATTCCGCTGGCCTTTGTCGACGATCTGGCCCGGGAGGGACTGCTCGTCCCGCTCGACCCGCTTATCGAGCGCGACCAATTCGCACTCGACGGCCTTTACGAGCCCGTGGTGCGCGCGATCCGGGAAGCGGGCGCGGGCGAGCTGTACGGGCTGGCTCCCGAATTCAACGCCCACGTCCTTTATTAACAACAAAACGATGTTCGAACAAAACCAGGTGCCGCTGCCCCACGACGGGATGACGTGGGACGACGTGCTGCTCGCGGCCTCCCGTTTTTCCGGCCAGACCCCCGACGGGAAGCCCGTCTACGGCCTTGCTTTCGGGGGAGGATGGCGCGGCACGCTGCCCCGCGTCGCTCTGGAAGCCGGCTTGAATCAGGGCCTGCGACTCGCCATCCCGGACAGCCGCACGCCCACGCTGGACACCCCGGCCTGGAACGCCTGGTTGGAAGCGGTGATCGCCGGGGCCGGACAGGGATGGATCAGCGCCGAAGAGCCGTCTCTGGTCGGCGGGTTCATACAGGATCTCATCCGGGAGGACGCGTTTCTGTCCGGACGTTCGGCCATGTTGTACAGCGATTACTGGATGCTCCACTTTATTCGGGAAGCGAACAGACTCTCCCAGTTCACGGACGAATGGGGCGCGGTCGCCCTTTCGTCCCAGGGTCCGTCCGGCGGCGCGGATAACGGCGTTTCGGTGTCCTACGTGTTCGCCATCAATGCCGAATCCCCGCACCGGGACCTCGCCTGGGAATGGCTGAAGTTCGTCCACGGCCAGGATTTTGCCTTGCGGGCCGGGCAACAGGGTTTTGGGGATCTCCCCTCGCACCTGAGCGCGGTGAACCGGGAGGACGATCCGAAGGCCGCCTTTTATCGCCTCGACGCGGATCCGTCGGCTATCGTCCTCCGCAGCGAGCTGCAACGTGAGGATTGGTACTGGAATCTCTTTTTCCTTGTGGTCTCGGAAGTGGAACAACGCCTGCCGGACCTGCTTTCCGGCGACCTGTCCGTGGCGGACATGCTGGCCGGCCTGCAGCAATCCGCGGAAGCCTTGCTTGCGACAGGCCCCGGAGAGGCGGTGGCGCCGTGAAGAAGACGCTGATTTTCGTGCTGGCATTCCTTGTGCTGTCGCTGACGGCGGGGTGTTCCGAATCCCGGTCCGCCCAGGATTCCCCCCGGACGGTCCGGGTCGCCTGTTGCGAGGAAACGGTTTTCCAATCCTTCTACCGGGATCTTTTTGCCGCCTACTTTCCCAACTGGGAAATCGAGCACATTCCCGTTTTCAATCCGTCCGGAAACGGGGTGAATCCGGACGATCCCGAGGCGCTCCGGGAGTGGCTGGAAAGCGAAAGGCCGGATTTGCTCATCGTTCCGGAATACTGGTTCAGGCGCCTTGTCAACGCGGAGCTTCTCATGGAGCTTGCCGGGCTTTCGAACCGGGACCGCTCCATTTGGGACGGCCTGGAAGAAGGCGTCCTCGAACGGCTGCGGGCCATCGGGGAAGGAAAGCTCTACGGCGCCAGCGCGTTCTTTGCCGCCGATGCGATTTACTATAATGCGGACCTGTTTCGGGAAGCCGGCGTCCCGCTTCCGGAGGGGCCCATGACCTGGCGGGAAGTGCTCACGCTGGCCCAGCGTTTCGCCGTGCCGGGCAGATCGGAGGATGATCCTGCGGGCTTCCATATGCGCTGGGTCACCGACTCCCCCTACGACCTGGCCATGCGGATCGCCGGCACGGAAGGGCTCCGCCTGGCGGATTCCCAAGGCGGCGACCTGAAGCTGCAAACCGAAAGCTGGGGCGAAGTGCTCCGGCTCGTGACGGATGGGTACCGGAACGGGGCCGTCGCTTCCGTCCCGGTTTCCGGGCGGGAGACGGACAGCGGCGTCGTCTTCTACCCGGAAGATATGGAGCGGGCGAATATGTTTCTCAACGGCAAGGCCGCCATGACGGTCGGCGGACCGGACCTCATGCAGGAACTGAAAGTCGCCGTTTCCTTTGAACTCGGCATCGTGCCGGGTCCGGTCCACACGCATTTGCCGGATGCGGTCGGAGGGTTCGCCCTCGGCGACGTCTTCGCGATTCCGGTGACCTCCGGCCAGCCGGAGACGGCGTGGGAAGCCATCCGCTTTTTCCTGTCGGAACGGATGGGCCAAATTTCCGCCCGACTCGGCGGAGCCTTCAACATTCGCCCCTATGTGTTCGCCCGTTCGAAATATCCCGTATGGAAGGGAGATCCCGATTACGCCGTTTTCTACGGACTGCGTTCGGCGCCGGAACCGGAACAACCGCTGGAAGGGAGCGCGCAGGCGGCGTTTGACGCTTCGTTCCGGGAACTGTTCAATCAGGAAGTGGAGGCCGTCCTGCGGGACGAAAAAACCGAAGAAGAGGCCCTGAGACGCATCGAGAGCGAAGGGAACGTCCTGCTGGCGCAATGGCGGGACGGCAACTGAATCGCGCGCAAGGCTTGGCGGGGCGGCAAGCCCCGCCGAAAAAACAAATTTGCAGAATTTTTTCACCCCGGGCAGCGGAACCTCCCGGTTTTTTTTGCGTCTAACCGAATGAATGAAAGGGAACGGACCGCATCGTGCCGAATCGGTACGATGTTGCGCTCAGCGCGGGAAGACATCCGGATCTGGGAGGTATGCACCTTGCGCGCCCTCATGCGCCTGCTCATCCCGCTTCTAGCCATCCTGCTTGTTTACGGCTGCGAAACCGGCCGTCCGCCCTCCGGAACGGAACCGTCGTCCGGCGGCCGGACGGAGTCCGGCCCGCCGGCCAGCCCGTCGGTTTCCATGTCCGCGGAAGAGGCTTCCCTGCTCGAGGCGGCGGGGGAAGTGGTGCGGGCGTTGCGGGACCGCGATCTGGACCGGCTCGCGTATTGGGTCCACGAAGAAAGGGGCGTGCTGTTTTCGCCGCACCGGCGGATGGATCCGGCCGCTTCCCCGACGTTCCTCCCCGGCGAACTGCCGCAGTTTTCCGAAGACGCGAAAATCGCCTGGGGCATCCAGGAAGGCACGGGCAATGCCATCGAGCTTTCGTTCCGCGAATATTTCGAAACGTTCGTGTACGATGAAGATTTCGCGCAGGCGCCGGCCGTCTCGGTCAACCGTCCGGCCAGTCCGGACGATTCCCCCTATAACGGCCAGGAAATCTTCCCGGGGTCGTCCTATGTGGAATACTACTTCCCCCGTCAGGAGTCCCGCGGAGGCGCGGAATGGAAAAGCCTCATCCTCGTCTTCCTTCCCGCGGACGGGGAATGGCGTCTGGTCGCCGTCGCCCACGGGGAAGGATGAAGCCGCAAAAAGAAATCCGCCTCGCCATGGCGCCGGAAACTTCTCGTCGAATAATCCGGCGATGGGCGGGCGGATGACCGGACGCGGCAAGTCCCGCGCAGCTTCCGAATCCGTTGGCCGTACCGTCTTCAGAGCAGTTTTTGCAGCCTCGCCTTCAGCGTTTCCTTGGATTGCAGCCCCACCAGCTTGTCAACCGGCTGGCCGTCCTTGAACAGGATGAGCGTGGGAATGCTCATGACGCCGTAGCGGGAGGCCAGTTCCGGCTCGTCGTCCACGTTCAGCTTGGCGATGGTCGCCCGGTCCCCGATTTCCCGGGCCAGCTCTTCGATGATGGGTTCCTGCATTCTGCAGGGGCCGCACCACGGCGCCCAGAAATCCACCAGGGATACGCCTTGCTCCACCGTTTTCTGGAAATTCTCCTTCGTCAGCGTCGTTGCCATGTTTATCCACTCCTTTTCGTGGTGAAATTCTATGATGATCGGGATCGCTCCCGCACATCTCCCGCATGTCTCCGGCGCTTCTTCCGCGTGTCTCTCCCGCGCGTCCCGCCGCTGCCGCAAAGAATTCCGGCGCGTCAAACCGGGCTGCGCTCACGAATCCTTTCCAGCAAACCTCCGATGGTGATGCCCCCGAAAAACGCCTCCAGCTGCCGCTCGGCGCCGCAGAACACTTCCCGCATCACTTCGCGCATGTTGGCGCCGACCACGCAATCCATGTCCGGATCGCCGCTGCACCAGGAAGGCGTAAGCCATCCGGTCTGCATGGCGCGGCTGATGTCGGCCAGCGTCACGCCGGACGGATCAAGCCCCAGGCGAAAACCTCCTCCCGCCCCTTCCCGCGCGACCACCAGACCCTGCCGGCGCAGCAGGCTCAACACCTTGCGCACCCGCGCCGGATGCGTGCACACATTGGCGGCGATCTCCTCGCTGGACAGCGTTTCGCCGGGGCGGTGGGCCATATAGACCAGGCTGTGCACGGCTACGACAAAGTCGCTGTTCATCGCGCCATGCCTCCCCGTTTTGACTGTAATTATATCAGTTACAGTTTCACCTGTAAAGCCGGAAAGGACATTTTCACTTTCTATAGTTCCCCGCGTTCGCCGGTTCAGACGACATCCGGATCCATGCCGAACCTTAAGTTCCGGTTCAGCCCGTCGATGCGCCGCATATCTTCCCCGGACAGCTCGAAATCGAACACGCGGCTGTTTTCGGCAATGCGTTCCTCGCGGGACGATTTGGGGATGACCACGTACCCGTGCTGAAGGTGCCAGCGGATGACGATCTGCGCCGGCGTCTTGCCGTATTTTTCCGCCAGTTCCCGAAGCAGCGGCAGATCGAGCCTTCCCTGCATGATCGGGCTCCACGACTCCACCACGATGCCTTCCCGCCGGCAGAAATCCACCGTTTCCCTCTGGGTGAGCAGCGGGTGCAGCTCGATCTGGTTGACCATCGGCTTGACGCGGCAGGACGCCATCAGGTCCTGCAGATGATGGACCTTGAAATTGCTGACGCCGATGGCGCGGACGAGGCCTTCTTCGTACAGATCCTCGATGGCGCGGTAGGTCTCCTTGTACTTGCCGCGCACCGGCCAGTGGACGAGGTACAGGTCCACCCGGTCCATGCCCAGCCTCCCGAGGCTGGCGTGAAACGCGCGCTTGGTGTTGTCGTATCCCTGCTCGTCGTTCCACACCTTGGTGGTCACGAAAATCTGTTCCCGCGGGATGCCCGACGCCCGGACCGCCCGGCCGATGTCGGTTTCGTTCCCGTACATGGACGCGGTGTCGATCAGCCGGTAGCCAAGACGCAAGGCCGCCAGCACCGTCCGCTCCGCTTCCCCTCCCGGCCGCAGGCGCCACACGCCGAGGCCGAGCCTCGGCATCCGCACGCCGTTGGCCAGTTCCACCGTAGAATCGATGGTCAGCACGCGCCTGTCCCTCCGTTCCTTTTTTCCGTCATCCGGTTGCCACGCCGCGTAAAGTATGCCACACTGGAAACAACCAAACCCCGCGTCGGGCGTCTGCGAGGTGCGCCATGCGAATCGACATTTACTCGGACATGGTCTGTCCCTGGTGCCGCATCGGCAAAAAGAATCTGGAAACGGCGCTGGCCGAATGGTCCAAAGGCGCCGCCGAACCCCTGGACGTGGATTTCCACGCGTTTCTGCTCGACCCCACCGTGCCGCCGGAAGGGCTGCCGTTTCGGGAGAGCATGACGGCTAAATTCGGCTCCTCCTCCATGGTGGATGCCATGCTGCGGCGGGTGACGGAAGCCGGAGCCGCCGCCGGCTTGACGTTCCGCTTTGAACGGGTGGCCCGCATGCCGAACACCCTGTTGTCCCACCGGATCACCGCCCTGCTGCCGGACGGCCGGCGCGGGGACTGGATCGACGCCGTGCAGACCGCCTATTTCGAGTACGGGCGCGACATCGGATCGCTGGACACGCTATTGGAAATCGCCAAAAACCTCGGGTTCGATCCGGACGACCTCCGCGAGCGGCTGGAGGACGGGGAAGGAACGTCCGAAGTGGAGGCGGATCTGGAGGCGGCCCGGGCGATGGGCGTGACCGGCGTGCCGTTTTTCGTGCTGAACGGACGCTACGCGCTGTCCGGCGCCTATCCGCCGGAAGGGTTCCTCGACGCGTTCCGCAAGATCGCCGAACGCGAGCGGGCCAGGGCGCAGGACGGCGGCCGGACGGACCCTCCGTCCGGAACGTGATTCCATTATACCAGAAAAAACCGCCCCGCAACCCCCGGCAATCCGAAGCCTTGCCGTCCCCTTTCTCTGCCGGGGATTTGTATCATTGGAAAATGTATGATAAAATGGCGCTGCAGCCGTGCCGGGTCCGCCGCGGCGGGCGCGACGGCGGGACGCGCGCGCGGCTGAAGCGCCGAAACGAAGCGGTGAATGGGGATGCGAATTTTTTCCGCCGAAAGACGCATACGGGAGCAGACCTTTGGTCGGGCCATCAGCCGGGCGGGCTGACGGCCCGATTCGTTTTGTGCGCGGCAAACTTTCTTTGGGGGTTGCAGGATTATGGCGCGGACGCATTCTCCGTCCGTGACGGCCATCGGCATCGGACTTTTCTGCAATGTGCTGCTTTCCGTCATGAAAATCACCGTCGGCCTCATGTTCCACAGCCCCGTCCTGGTCGCCGACGGGGTCAACAACGCGGGCGACATCGTGGCGACGCTGGCGGCGCTCGTCTCCTCCCGCGTGTCCAAAAAGCCGGCCGACGCCGACCATCCGTACGGGCACGGCAAGGCGGAAGTCGTCGCCGCCGGGCTGGTGGCCGTCCTGCTGGCTCTGGCCGCGCTGTGGATCGGCTACCAGTCGTTTGCCGCCTTTTTCGAGCCGCCCGCGGAAGCCAACTGGCTGCCGCTCGCCGCCGCCGCCGTGTCCCTCGTGCTGAAGCAGGCGCTCTACGTCTACACCATGCGCGTCGGCAAAGCCCATCGGAGCAAAAGCGCCCAGGCCGCCGCCTACGACCATCTGGCGGACGTGTATTCGTCCGTCGCCGCGCTGCTCGGCATCGGGATCGCCCTGTGGGGCGGCCGGGCGGGCGTCGCCTGGGCTCCCTACGCGGACCCCGCGGCCGGTCTCATCGTCACGCTGCTGGTGTTCCGGCTGGCCTACAAGCTCGGACGGGAAGCGACGGACATCCTGATGGAAAAAAACGTGCCGCCCCACGTCCTTGAACAGTACGGGCGGATTATCTCCGAGCTGGACGACATCCGCCGCATCGACCGCATCCGGGCGCGGGAACACGGGCATTACATCATCGTCGACGTGCGTGTCGGCATCCCCGGCCACTACACGATCCGGCAGGGACACGACATCAGCCGGCAAATCAAAAAGCGGATCATGGACCATGATCCGCACGTGGGCGAAGTGCTGGTGCACCTGAACCCCTGGGAAGACGGAGAGGAGAACGCCTGACCGGCGCCGGCCGCCGGCATGCCACGCTTCGCTTCCTCCGGCGCCCCCCGGCAGGCTTCACTCCCCTTCCTCCAGATCGGGCAGCTGCTGCGCGTAAAGATGGGACAGCCTTTGCAGCTCCAGCGCCCGGTTGAACTCGTCCTCCGTCGCCTCTCCGGAGCCGTCCCCGGCCAGCGGCAGATGGACGCCGTCGGCGAATCCGCTGCCCGGGATGAACAGCACGCGGTCGTTCAGGAACGACCCGGACGGCACGAAATGCCGCTGCGGCAGCAGATTGTAGCCGGAGCCGTTCAACAGATCCCGGCCGAAATGCAATTGTCCCTCGAGCGACAGGCCGAGCAGGTTGGCGATGGTCGGCAGCAAATCCACCTGCCCGCCGACCTGCTTGAACACGGCCGGATGGGTGGCGCCCGGCGCCGCGATGATAAGCGGAACGTTCAGCATGTCCCGGTAATCGTAGGGACGCCCGGTCATCGTCTCCAGCAGCTCCCTTTCCCCGTCATGCAGGGAAGTCTTGGGCAACCCGACATGGTCCCCGTAGACGACGATCAGGCTGTTGTCCCACAGGCCCCTCAGCTTGAGTTCCGCAAAGAACAGCCCCAGGGCGTAGTCGGCGTAGTTCTGCGCCAGGATGTAATGGCCCACCATCGTGTCCCGCAGCTGTTCCGGCAGGGTGATCCGGTGCTTTTCCTCCGGCAGGGTGAACGGATGGTGCGCCGTCATGGAAATCACCTGGGCGTAGAAAGGCCGCCCGGATCGCCGGATGCGCTCCAGCTCTTCGGCGGTTTTGGCGTACAGCACCTCATCCGACGCGCCGAAGAACACCTTGTCCTCATCCCCGAAAAACTCCTTGTCATAGTAGCGGTCGAAACCGAGGGCCGGGTACAGCTCGCCCCGGTTCCAGAATTCCACCACGTTGGTGTGGAACGTGACCGTGTCGTAGCCCGCCTCCGACAGGAGCCGGGGCAGGCCGGGCAGGCGCTTCCGCGCGTAGGCGTCGGCGGCCGCCGCGTCCGGCGGGATGTACAGGGACGTGTTCGCGACGAATTCGGCGTCCGACGTGCTGCCCTGCCCCACCTGCTGGTAGAAGCGGGGAAAATAGAAATGCTCCCTGGCCAGCCGGTTCAGGACCGGCGTGACTTCCTCCCCGTTCACTTCCAGACCGATCGGGAAATTTTGCAGCGACTCGAGCTGCACGACGATCACGTTGCGGCCGGCCGCCAGGCCGCGGTAAAGCCGGACGGCCGGTTCCGTCCAGCCCTTCAGCGCGTCCACGGCCTCCTGCGTCAGCTTCGCTTCCTCAGGCGCCTCCCTCATCGCCGCGACGGCCGGCGGATCCGCGAACAGCGCGTAGGCCTCGTAATTCAGAATGCCCATGCCTTCCGCTTTGACGAGTTCGTTCATGCTGGCCCGGTTGGGCAAAATGTGCATCAGGCACAGCCCCACCGAAACCGCGAACACCGCGGCGATCGCCCTTCTGCTTGCCCGGCGCGCGGCAGGCTGGAACCAGGCCAGCTTTCCCTTCCGCCACAGGAGCAGCGCCCCGATCACCACAATGTCGGTGAATACGAGCACGTATTCCGGGTTCAGGAGGGAAAACACGCTGTTGCGCACCGCCGTCACCTGGTTGACCTGGTCCAGGGAACGGTAGGTGGCGATGATGCCGTAATACCGGTAGTAGACCGCGACGCTGAAAAAGATGCCCGTCAAAAACAGGTTCCCGAGCAGATACCACAGCGTTTTCCGCCGGCCGGCGAACCACTCGATGAGACAGAACACCGCCAGCACAAACGGAAGTTCTTTCAGCACAACCCCCCAGGGCGGCACCCGGTCGAAGACGACGATCCAGGCGAACCAGCCCTTGAGCAGGAGAAGCACGGAAAAAAACAGCATCGCGCGGATGCTGGCCAATTTGCCGGACAGGTTCCCCGCAATGCCCATGGACTTCTCCTCCCACCCCGATCCTTGTCATTTTATCTGCCGCCTTCGATAGCTTATCATACCGGTTCGGGGGCCGAAAGAGACTTCCGTCGGAAGTTTTTGGCTAGATTTTCAGGCGAAGCTTGAGGAGCCGGCGAATGACCCAGGCGCTGACCGCGGCGCCGAGCGCCAATCCGACGTAATAGAGAATAATCGACGATGCGTTGAAAAAACCGTAGGTGAACGTTCCCCCCGCCAGCGCGCTGCAGCACACGAACCCGGCCTGCAGGATGCGTTCCCACAGCGGAAACACCACCAGCTTGCCGTTGTTTTCCGCGCGGGTGCGCCCATAGGCGATCATGCCGCCGGCGGAGGACATCGCGAATACCGCCGCCATGAAGACCCAAGGGAACGGTCCAGCGGCGAGAATTTCCGGGTAGTCGTAACGGACGGGAAAAAGCAGAACGAAATCGGCTTCCGGAAGCTGAAAAACGCTGTCGTTGTGAATGGTAACGGCGATCCGGACCAAAAGCGCGATCAGAAACGGCAGCACAGGCGCCAAGAGGGCGAACACCGCCTGCGACGCGAGGCTCCCGCTGACCGTGCCGACAAACAGGAAGATGGAATACACGGCGGCCAGGGACAGCCAGGCGAAGAAGAACTGGTCCAGATGGTACCACAGGCGGAAATGTTCCGCGATCGGCGACCCCAGCACGATGGCCATGTCCAGCGCGGTATTGAGCACCAGCGAACCGGTAAGCAGACCGATGCCGAACAACCATTTGGTCCAATAGATGCGCGTTCGCGAACAAGGCAGGGAAAACAGGAATTCCTGCCCGCCGTTTCGGCGCTCCGCCCCGATCTGGACAAGGGCGAGCACAAACAGCACGATCATGAGGCCGATCCGGGCCATCAGTTCCATTTCGCCGTATTCGTAGGCGTCCAAATAGCTGTGGATTCCGTTCAGCCGGGTCTGGATGCGATCCGGTCTGTCCAGGTACCAGTCGTTCAGCCGGTTGCCGCCCAGCGCCAGGAAATGGGCCAGCGGCGTGATCCAGACCAGCCACTTGGCTTGCTCGTATTCCCTTTTCCACAGCGCCCTATCGATCTTCATCGCTCCGACCTCCATGTTTCCACATGAACAAGTCTTCCAGCGCGAGCGGCAGCTCTTCCAGCACCAGCGGATTCATGCGCCGCAGCTCTTCGAGTTTCGCGTCGCCTTCTTCGCGGCTGACGAGCAGCGTGTACACGCGGCCGACGTGTTCCAGCACCATGACCTGCGGGCTGGCCAGCCACGCGGCGGGCGCTTCTCCGTCGAACACGACCTGCAGCTTGACCGCCTCTCCCCGGGAAGGGTCCGCGATTTCGTGTATCTCCACTTCACCCTGACGAATCATCAGGATCATGTCGGAAAGCCGCTCGAGATCCCCCATGGCATGGGAGGCGATGAGCAGCGTCACCCCCTCCGACACGGCCTCCACCAGGAGGGTCAGCACCTGCTGTTTGGCAATGGGGTCGATGCCGTTCGTCGGCTCGTCGAGCAACACATAAGAGGCGCGCGTGGCGATGCCCAGCGAGATGCTGGCCAGCATCTTCATGCCGCGGGACAGCTGGCGGATTTTCCGGTTGGCCGGCAAGCCGAACCGGCGGATCATCTCGTCAAACGCCGCCCGGTCGAACCTCGGATAGACGAGGGCATACAGCCGCGCGCATTCCTCGGGAGTGTAACCGAACAGCGCCTCCGGATTGTCCGGCAGAAAGACGATTTCCCGCTTGATCTCCGGCCGCCGGTGCACGGATTCGCCCTCCAGCAGCACATCGCCCGCGTCCGGATCGTAAACGCCGGCCATCGTCTTGAGCAGCGTCGTCTTGCCCGCCCCGTTGCGGCCGATGAGCCCGGCCACCATTCCCGGACGCAGTTCGAACGATACGTCCTTCAGCACCGGCTGGCGCTCAATCGATTTGTGAAGGTGACGAACCGCCAGCATTTCCATCCCTCCAGTAGCGTCCGATTTCTTCTTCCACCCACGCCGTCACCTGCTCGCGGCTCACCCCCAGGTGATGCGCTTCCACCATCAACCTTCCCAGATCCGCCCGCAGGCGGGAGAGCCGTTCCTGCAGCATGCCGGGAGAAGACGCCGGTTTGGCCACGAACACGCCCTTGCCCCGCACGGACACGATGACGCCCTGGCGCTCCAGTTCCTGATACGCCTTGGCCACCGTGTTGGGGTTGACGAGCAGACGGGAGGCCAGCTCGCGCACCGAGGGCATTTTCTCCTCCGGCTGCAGCACCCCCCTCGAAATGAGCTCCTTGATGCGGTGCACGATCTGCTCATAGATCGGCAGCATGCTTTTTTCGTCGATGCGGATCATGGCATTTCGCATGCCTCCTCTCATTCCGCCAGGGAGCCGGGACTGGCGGGCGTCCGGCCGCATCGGGAACGGGAGCCGGCCCCGTCCGATACGTATTTTGCCCGCTCCGCCCGAGCCCGGTTGCCATATGCCAGGCGGCCGGCAATTGTCTTTACTGTATTATTACACCTAGTACACATTATACAGATGCGGACCCATTTTGAAAAGGGGCTCAATCAAAAAGAAAGCGCGGACAGGGGGTCCGCGCATGAAAGGATTTGACGCGAATGAACCGCCATCGTCCCTCCCATCCTAAATGGAGGGGGTGAACGCGATGGCCAAGGACGTGCTGTGCGAAGTCAATTCCTGCAAATACTGGGCCGCCGGCAACAAGTGCGCCGCTTCCGCCATCTATGTGGTCAGCCGGAAGGAGCCGGCGCGGCGCTCGGAAGAGACCGATTGCAAAACGTTCGAACCGAAAGTCTGAAGGAAGGCTGTCATGAAAGAAGCGGACCGGACCGGTCCGCTTCCCCTTTTGCCGGGGCCGTCCGCATCCGGCCATCTCCTGCCGGACTCAGTATGCCCCGGACTGAGAAATATTATCAGTCGCTTTATACGCCGCGAATCAGATACAGCCGGCTCGTCTCTTCCCAGATTTCGCCCGGCTCGAGGCCGAAGAGGCCGATTTCTTCCGCCGGCAGATCCATGTTGGGCGCATTGATCAGGTTCGTCTGCGGTTCGGGACAGAAGAAGCCGCTGGCGGCGTCCTTGTTCCAGAGCATCCACTGGCGGAACGAAGTGCCCACGTCGTAGACCAGCGTCAGACCGCGGCGCATGTCGCGCAGCTCCATGCGGTTGCGGCCCTGCTGCGGCGCCGCCGTATAGTGGTGGTCCAGCGGCGCGAAATACGGCGAGCCCGTGCCGTCCCGCATTTTCTCCTCTTCCGGCGACAGCGGCAGCCTGCGGCCGGTGGGCAGCATGCGGTCGGACAGCTCCCACCGCTCGCCGATGGTCAGCCTGATCCGCATGTCGGCGGGCGTGCTGCCCGGCGCGAAGGGCGCGTTGACGGCGGTGTGGAATCCGAGCAGCAAGGGCATCCTGCGATCGCCGTCGTTGCGCACGAGCACGTGGTGCACCAGGCCGTTCTTGCTAAGCGAATAGCGAAGCCGGATGGTGAACCGGAACGGGAAATGGCGGTAGACCGGGTGGGATTCGTCGACGGTCACGGACAGCGCCGCCCAGCTCTCGCAGGGGTCCGCTCCGTAGCCGTCCGTCTCCCAGGGGATGGCGTGAAGAAATCCGTGCAGCCGGTTGTTCCGCTCCGTCTCGTTGACGGGCATCCGGTACACTTCGCCGTCCCACCTCAGCAGGCCGTCCTCGTACCGGTTCGGCGGAAACAGGATCGGAATGCCGTACACCGAAGGGTTCTCGCGGAACGCGTCCATTTCCTCCGGAGCCGGTTCGCGCAGGAAACGGAAATTGCTTTCCCGGTCGCGGAACGCGATGAGGTTGGCTCCCCGTTCCGGCAGCACCGCCGCCTCGTACCGCCCGAACCGCAGCCAGATCGCCTGCTCTCCCTGATAAATGCCTTTGATCGCCTTGGCTTCCATCCCATCCATCACCTTCTGATCCGTCATCACCTTCAAATTTTCGGAACCATCCGTTTCTCCGCTACCGTCTAGAATAGCACGGACCGCCAGGCAAAAAAAGCCCGTTCCGCCAATTTATTGTCGGATATGCCCGTGGCGGCAACCGCATCGCCGCATGCTACGCCCCCTGTGCCGGCGAAGAAGGCGCGTCCCGCCGGAAGGCGCCGCCGTCCGCCGTGCCCGTCCGCCCGGACGGCCACCAGTTGGCCTCCCCGAACAGCCGCACCATTACGGGGACGAACAGCGGCAGCATGATCAGCGCGTACATCATCAGGCCGAAGATCACGATGACGGCGATCTGCAGGAGCGTCCGCACGCCGGAGGGCATCATGGCCGCGAATGTGCCGCCCAGAATCACCGCCGCGGACATGATGACCGTGCCCGTGTTCCCCATGGCTTTCAAAATGGCTTCCTTGGGCGGCATATTGCGGTATTCCCGGAAGCGGTCCATCAGGAAAATGCTGTAGTCGACGCCAAGGGCGATCAGCATGACGAAAGAGAAGAACGGCACCGCCCAGTTGAGCCCGGAATGGCCGATCATCCGGACGAACAGCCATTCGGCGAACCCGATCGAGGTAAAATACGTGATGAACAGGGAAACAAGCAGATACACCGGAATGACCACCGACCGGAACAGCGCGAGCAGGATGAGTCCGATGCCGATCAGCATGACCGTAACGGTACGCCGGTAGTCCTCGGCGGAAATGTTCTTCAGGTCGTGGTAGATGCCCGTCACCCCGCCCACCGCGACTTCCGCGTCCGCGTAGGGCGTATCCCTGGCGGCGCGCTTCACCGCCGCGACCAGGTCGTCGACCCTGTCCAGCGTCTCCATGTCATAAGGATTGCCTTCAAACACCACGTCCAGGGTGGCGATGGTCCGGTCGCTTGACAGATACGAATCCAGGGCCTGACGGAACGCCTCGTTCTCCAGCGCTTCCTCCGGCACGAACCAGCCGGACAGCTGCGCGTCGGGCGCCGCGGACAATTCGTCCAGATAGCCTTGCGCTTCGGCAAGCCCGTCCCGCAGCTGAACCAGGCCGTCGGCGCTTTGCCGCAGGCCTTCCGTCAGCTGTTCCAGCTGCCCTCTCATCTCGGCGAAGCCGTCCGCCAGCTCCCGCTGGCCCGCGCCGATCTGTCGTGCCCCGGCGGCCAGTTCCGGCAGGCCGGCCGACAGCTGTCCCTGGCCTTCCGCCGCCTGCGCGATGCCGCGTTGCAATTCGGCCAGGCCGTCCGCCAGCCGCTTCAGCCCCGCGGCCAGTTCCCTCTGGCCGGCGCCGGCCTGGACCAGGCCGTCGTTTGCCTGTTTCAGCCCCGCAACCACGCCTTCAAGCCGGGCCTGCAGCGTCCGCAGGCCGCCTTCCAGCCCCGCCGCGCCTTCCCGCAGGGCGGCCGCCGCTCCCTGCGCGCGCAGGAAGTCCGGATCGCTTTGCAGCTGGGGATATTTCAGGGCCAGGCCGCCCAGGCCCCGCTCCAATTCGGCGAGCCCGCTTGCCAGCTCTCCCGCGCTTTGCGCGATTTCGCCGTAGGCGCCTGCCAGCTGTCCGAGGCCTTCCTCCATCCGGCGGTAATTTTCCGAAAGCTGCTCTCCCGCTTCCGCCAGACGGACGGCGCCTTCATGGGCCTGTTCGAGCCCGGCGTGCAGTTCCGCGGCCCCGGCGGAGCCTTCCCTCAGGCCTTGCTCCAGCCGGCGCAGCGCGTCGCCGACCTGCGCGATGCCCTTCTCCAGCTCAGCCGTCCCTTCGGCCAGTTGCCGCGCCCCTTCCACTGCTTCCTCGAGCCGCGGCGCGTTCGCCGCGAGTTCTTCGCCGGCCTGGGACAGGCCGTCCGCAATCAAGCCGAGGCCTTCCTCGCCCTGGCCAAGTCCGTCGCCCAGCATCTCCGCCTGCCGGGTCACCCGGAATTCGTCCGGCGCCTCGCCGACGGGCCGGGTGGGGCCGCGCACCGATTTGACCCCTTCCACCGCCGCGAGTTCCCGCGCCGCCCGTTCGAGAAACGCGAGCCCATCCGGGGAATCCAGCGGAACATCCGAACGGATCGCCACCGTCGCGGGCAGCGATTCGCCCGGTCCGAAGCTCTCGGCGATCAGGTTGAACGCCCGGACGGATCCGTAATGGTCTCCGATTTCCTCCAGAGAGTTATAGGTTGTGGTAGCACGATACGTCGTCAGCAAAGGAACCGCGATCAGCGCGACGATGAGCAGGGCCCCCAGCGGACGGCGCAGCGAGAACCGGCCCACCGCGTCCCACAGCCGGCTTTCTTTGTGTTCCAGCGAACCCTTGAACGGCCAGAACACCGCCTTGCCCAGCGTCGCCAGGAAAAAGGGCACCAGCGTGAAGATGGCGACCAGCATCACCGCGATGCCGATGGCCACCGCCACGGCGGACTGATACAGGCTGAACCGCGACAGCCCGATGGCGGCGAAGCCGAGGAACACCGCGAGTCCCGCCACGAATACCGTTCTTCCCGCCGTGCGGAAAGTGGCCACCACCGCTTCCGTCCGGCTGCCGCTTCTGCCCATTTCCTCCCGGAACCGGCTGAGGATCAGGATGCAGTAGTCGGTGCCGATGCCGAACAGAATGGCGATGAGAAACGTCTGCGTGAACGTGGAAAGCGGAAAATCGGCGTATTCCGCGAGAAACGCCACCACCGCCTGCGAAGCCAGGTACGAAACCCCGACGGTGATGAGCGGCACCAGCGGAGCCAATGCCGAGCGGAACACCGCCAGCAGGATGATCAGGATGAAGACGATGGTGATGCCTTCCGTCCGCTTCGTTCCCGCCTCGGCACTTGCGATGACGTCCAGGTCGATCAGCCAGCCTCCGGTGATCTCATGCTCCACCGGCACGCCTTCCAGCGCGGCGTACAGGCCGTCGCGCACGTCCAGCAACTCCCGGTTTCCCCGGTCGACGGTCACCATGACCAGCGCCGTCCGGCCGTCTTCGGACGTGAGCAAATCGGCCATCTCCGGCCTGTCGAAGGGGGACACCACCGACATGACGCCGGCTTCCGCGCTGTCGCGGAGCGCTTCCACGCCCCGCCGCACCTCTTCCATATCCGAGTCCGTCAGCCCGTCCGCGCGATGGAACACCACAACCGCGGACAAGCCTCCCTCTTCGCCGTAACTTTCCTTCAGCTCGTCGATGAGTTCATGCGCCCTGACCGACGGATAGCCCTCCGGCAGCCGGATGTCTCCCTTCTCCCGCACCAGCATCGTCAGATTGGGCGCGGTCAGCAGCAGGGCCGCCAAAGCGGCGATCCATGCCGCCAGCACCAGCCAGCGATACTTTACGATACCCCTCACGGTTTCTCTCTCCCCTGTTTTCTTTGCACGATTCGTTTCCGGCCGGATCGGCCCGCAGCGGCGGCCCCTTTCCGGACGGGATCTTCCCCGGTCTCATCGGCCGTCTCCAGCAGACGGGCCAGTTTTTCAAAAGTGCCGATGAAAGTGGACACCTCTTCCATCGTAAAATGGCTCAGGTACCGCGACACGACCGACTGGATCCGCTCGGTCAGCGTCTTGCAGAGCCGTTCGCCCTTGCGGGTCAGCGACAGGAAAATGACCCGCCGGTCGCTCTGGTCCTGCGTCCTGCGGATAAGCCCCTTTTCCGCCAGGCGGTCGACGATGGCGGTGATGGCGCTCTTCCCCACGCAATACGTTTCGGACAGCTCCGTAGACGTGCACGACCGCCTCAGGTTGATGTGCCGGATGATGTTGTATTGATCGAGGGTCAGGTCCCCCGCGATGGTGTTGCGAAAAAGCGCCGACATGCGGCGGGTCACTACCAGCATCGCCCTTTCGTAGCGTTCGATCAGCGACTCCAGCCGGTCTTCCCGAACGGCGTCCATGATGCTAACCCCCAGGTCCGAAACTTCCCGAAATATCGGGGCGCGTCGCCCGACGGCGAAGCAAATGATTCAACACAAGAACTATTTTAGACTTGAACCATATCGCAAAACAAGAGCACAGCCCCGCAGACCCTTGCCCGGACCGCCGCCATCTGAAACAATAGGGAAAAGGACACCGCCGGAGGAAAAGAACATGGACGCTTTCCGGTCCATTGCAGAAGAGAAAATAAAAGAAGCCATCGAACGCGGCGAATTCGACCGTCTGCCCGGCTTCGGCAAGCCGCTGCCGCCCGACGACGCGGAAGGCGTGCCGGAAGAGCTGCGGCTCGCGTTCAAGGTGCTGAAGAACGCCGGGCTCCTGCCGGAGGAAATGCAGCTGCGCAAGGAAATGCTGACTCTGGAGGATTTGCTCCGCTGCGCCAGGGACGAAGGGGAGCGCAAACGGCTGCAGACCGAACTGACGCTGAAGCGCCTCCGCTACAGAACCCTTATGGAACAGCGGGGATGGAAGGATTTGTCCGTTTTTCCGGCCTACGAGACGAAGCTGGAGGAACGGCTGGCGGAAGGCAAAGGGGAAGGCCGCGGACCCCGGAACGACTGATCCTTCCAGGTTTTTCAGGTTGAGCCAGGCGCAGGAGTTCCCCTATAATCGTGAACCGAAGAAGGGGGACGGGGACGATGAAGAGAAAAAGCGTCTTTCTCGCCTTTCTCGTCGCCATCCTGACGCTCGGCATGACCCTTCCGGGTCCGTCCGCGGCGGAAGCCGCCCAGGCGCCGGTCCTGAAACCCGGCAGCGCAAACGGCGACGTATGGGACGTGCAATACCGCCTGAAAGTGCTCGGGCTTTACACGGAAACCCTGGACGGCATCTACGGACCGAAAACGGCGGCGGCGGTGCGCAAGTTCCAGGCCCGCTACGGATTGGCCGCCGACGGGATTGTCGGCCCTTCCACGTGGCGCGCCCTGCGCAAATATACGGTCAACCAGCCGGAAATGGAGCTTCTGGCCCGGGTCGTCTACAGCGAAGCCCGCGGCGAACCCTATGAAGGCCAGGTGGCGGTGGCCGCCGTCGTGATGAACCGGCTGCGGTCGGACCGGTTCCCGGACACCCTGCGCGGCGTCGTCTTCCAACCCGGCGCCTTCACGGCGGTGGACGACGGCCAGATCTGGCTGAAACCCAACGATACGGCCTTCCGGGCGGCGAAAGAAGCGGTGCGCGGGTGGGACCCGAGCCGCGGCGCGCTGTTTTACTACAATCCGAAAACCGCCGTCAACCAATGGATTCGTTCACGCCCGATCCTCGTGAAAATCGGCAACCACGTGTTCACCTCATGACCGGGCCGGGCAAGAGTTCGTCCAGCCTCGCGAACGTATATCCCCGCCTGCGGGCTTCGTCGATGATTCTGCCCATCGCCTCGGCGTTGTCCCGCGACACGGCGTGCAGCAAAATGACGGCTCCGGGGTGCAGCTGTTCCGTCACCTGGCGGAAGGCGTAGTCCGCGCCCCGCTGCCGGTTCGTTTCCCAGTCCTTGTAAGCCACCGACCAGAACACGTTCACATACCCCAGCTTCCGGCTGACGGCCAGCGTCCGCTCGCTGAACACGCCCCGCGGCGGCCTGAGGAACACCATCCGCCGCTGTCCGGTCAGCCGGGCCACCTCCTTCTCCACCCGCTCCAGCTCGTCGCGGATCCGTTCCTCGCTGAGCCTCGTCAGATCGGGATGGGACCACGAATGGTTGCCGATCAGATGCCCTTCGGACACCATCCGGCGAAGCAGCTCCGGCTGCGTCCGGACGTAATGCCCCGTGACGAAAAACACCGCCGGAACCCCGCGATTTTTGAGCACGTCCAGAATCTTGGCCGTATATCCGTTTTCGTAGCCGTTGTCGAAGGTCAGATACAGCGTCTTATGGGACGAATCGCCCATGAAGATGGCGCCGTAGCGGTCCAGCAGGGGCGCGAATCCCTCCCCGTCGATGGACGCCGGCAGGCCGCCGCGGCTTTTCTTGAATCCGAAGTGGTAGACGCGTTCCCCCTGGACGGGAGCGCTTTTTTCGTCCCCTCCGGCCGGAACCGCCGCGGCGAAAGAAGCGAGGGAGACGGCCAGCAGCGCGTGCAGCAGCACGGCGGGTTTCATGAAAAAGGCACCTCCATGCGGGTTTGGTCTTGATTTGCGAATCAGAAGTAATATACCCTGAAAGCGACGGATTTTTGCGGACAAATCTGGGACCCCTGTAATCTGGATCACAGTCCGCCGCCGTTCTGCCGATATAAAAAAATAATAGGACTACCATCATGGGACCATCGAAAGGAATGGAATCCGGATGAAGCGAAGCATCGTCCTGAAAATCACCCTGGGGCTGTTGGTCGTCTCGACCACCACCTACGGAACCAGCGCCCTGTTCATTTTCGGCCTTGGCAGATTGCTGCCGGACGTGCCCCAGTCGGTCATCATCATTGTCACGCTGCTGCTCGGGATTTTCTGGACCACGTTTCTCGGCTACCTCGCTTCCCTGTACATCGTCCGCCCCTTGCGGGAGCTCACCCGGGTGACGGATGAAGCCGCTTCCGGCAACCTCCAGGTGGAAGTAAAGGTGCCGAAAACCGGGGACGAGTTGCAGGTGCTGGCGCAGTCCGTGCGGACCATGGTGGGCAACCTGCAGTCCATGATCGGCGAAATCGCCTCCAGCGTCTCCACGACCCACACGCATACCAGCTCCCTCAGCGACGCGGTCTCCCAGGCGTCGTCCCAGCTGGAGCGGATCACCGAAAACATCATGGAAATCGCCAAAGGCGCCGCCGACCAGTCCCGGTTCATCTCGTCCACGCTGGACCAGTTCGGCAACCTCGTCCAGGAGACGAGGGAAGTGGAAATCCAGGCCGGCCAGACGCGACAGCTGTCCGGCGAAATGACCGATACCGTGGATCGCAGCATGGAAAGCATCTATACGCTGTTGCACAACCTGAACGAGATCGGCCAATTGCACCGCGGCGTCCTGGAACAGGTGGAGCTGTTGTCGCAAAAGGCGGAAGAGATCGGCCGCATCACGCAGCTGGTCGTGGAAATTTCCGCACAGACCCACCTGCTCTCCCTGAACGCGGCGATCGAGGCGGCCCGATCCGGCGAGGAAGGCCGGGGCTTCGCCGTTGTGGCGGATGAAGTGCGCAAGCTGGCCGACCAGAGCGAACAGGCGGCCAAGGAAATCAAGCAGGCCATCCTGGAAGTCCAGAAAAACATCCAGGCGGTGGTGGAAGGCAACCGCAAGCAGGCCGAGATTGTGGAGCAAGAGCTGGAACAGGGGCAAAAGGTGCGGCAGGCTCTTGAGGAACTGCGCGCCTCCGTGATGGAAGTGGGCGGCGCGGTGGAGCGGATCTCGGGCGTGGTCATCGAGAAGCTCCGCGGCCTCAACCACATCTACGACCTCGCCCGCCAGATCAGCGACATCGCCGAGTCCACCAGCGGGCGCACGGAAGAGATCTCGGCGACCATCCAGCAACAGCTTTCCTACATGGAGGAGATTTCGGCGTCGTTCGCCACCCTGGAGTCACAGGCCCGCAATCTGCAGGGGCAAACCAAGCGGTTCCGCGTGTGAACCTCGGGTACACGCCCGGAATCGAGTAGAAGGGGGCGGCTAGCCCCCGTCCTCTCACACCACCTGGCATGCGGGTCCGCACCAGGCGGTTCCGAAGAGTTAACGAAATGCCAA
>Ga0207872_100147_pt1 | contig 58432 bp, 62 predicted proteins | sample Passage260B_FD_187372 | JGI IMG/M metagenome (GOLD analysis project Ga0207872, IMG submission 187372) | Cellulose adapted compost microbial communities from Newby Island Compost Facility, Milpitas, CA, USA - Passage2 60B (SPAdes) (version 2) ...
GCGTTGCAAAGGAATCAATCGTGGTCCTTGCGCTCGGTGTTCAGTTTTCAAAGAGCGAACCGGCCGCCTCGCGGCGGCAGCTTTTATAATATAGCACAGTCCCCGCGCGCTTTGCAACAGGGTTTTTCCGCCTTCCCTGCCAAAATGTGAATCGTCAATCCGGCCGCTCCCGCATGTGCGGGAACAGGAGCACGTCGCGGATCGACGGCGAATCGGTGAGCAGCATCACCAGGCGGTCGACGCCGATGCCGAGCCCCCCGGTCGGTGGCATTCCGTGCTCCAGCGCGCGGAGGAAATCCTCGTCCAGCTCGTGGGCTTCCTCGTTGCCCGCCGCGCGCTCCCGAAGCTGCGCCTCGAACCGCTCGCGCTGGTCGATGGGGTCGTTCAGCTCGTTGAACGCGTTGGCGTGTTCGCGGCCGACGATGAACAGCTCGAACCGCTGGGTAAATCGGGGATCCCGCGGATCCTTCCTCGCCAGCGGCGAGATCTCCAGCGGATGGCCGGTCACGAACGTCGGCTGGATGAGCGTATGCTCCACGAATGTTTCAAAAAACGCGTTCACGATATGTCCGAACGTCATGTGCGGCTCCACCGGCACATGGTGCTCCTTGGCCAGCCGGCGGGCTTCCTCGTCCGACATGGGCGCGGTGAAATCGATGCCGACCGCTTCCCGGATGAGATCGGTCATGGCCGCGCGCCGCCAGGGCGGGGTCAGATCCAGCTCATGCCCCTGGTAAACGATGCGGGTGGTGCCCAGCACTTCCCTGGCGATATGGGCGATCATGTCCTCGGTCAGGCGCATCATGTCGTCGAGATCGGCGTAAGCTTCATACAGTTCCATCATCGTGAATTCCGGATTGTGCTTGGTGGAAATGCCCTCGTTGCGGTACACCCGGCCGATCTCGTACACCTTTTCCAGGCCGCCGACGATGAGCCGCTTCAGGTGCAACTCGATGGCGATGCGCATGTACAGCGTCATGTCCAGGGCGTTGTGATGGGTGATGAACGGCCGCGCGGCGGCGCCGCCGGGAATGGCGTGCAACGTGGGCGTCTCCACCTCGAGGTAGCCCCGTTCGTCCAGATAGCGGCGCATGGACTGGATGATCCGGGAGCGGAGGATGAACGTCCGCTTGACCTCCGGATTCATGATCAAATCCAGGTAACGCTGCCGGTAGCGCGTTTCCACGTCCTTCAGCCCGTGGAATTTCTCCGGTAGCGGGAGCAGCGACTTCGTGAGCACTTCCACATGGCTCGCCTTGACGGAGAGTTCCCCCGTGTTCGTCCGGAACACGGTGCCCCGGACGCCGACGAGATCCCCGATGTCGAGCAGCTTGAACGCCTGGAACTGGGCTTCCGGCACCGCGTCCCGGCGCACGTAGATCTGGATCCGGCCGCTTTGGTCCTGGATGTGGGCGAACACGGTCTTGCCCATGTCCCGCTTCGTCATCAGACGGCCGGCCACGCTGACCCCGGCTTCCAATGCTTCCAGTTCCTCTTTGGCCAGGTCCCCGTAACGGCCGAAAATGTCCTGCGCCAAATGCGTGCGTTCATATTTCCCGCCGAACGGGTCAAAGCCCAGTTCGCGCAGCTGGTTCAATTTTTCGCGGCGGACGCGGAACAGCTCGCCCCGTTCCCCCGCGTCTTCGGCCTGGCGGTCCTCCGCCTGCGGCTTCGTCGTATCCATGGCCCCGACCTTTCCTTCCTTCATGAAAACAAACGGCGCCCCGGCAAACCGGAGCGCCCGTTTTCATGCTATGTTTCAACGGTTTCCGGTTTACTTCTTGATGTCCAGAATCTTGTATTTGATGATGCCGTCCGGCGTCGGCACGTCCACCACTTCGCCCTTCTGGCGTCCGATGATGTGTTTGCCCAGCGGGCTTTCGTTGGAAATTTTGTTTTGCAGCGGGTCCGATTCGGCGGAACCGACGATGGTGTATTCCATCACTTCGCCGTACTGCATATCTTCCACGACCACGGTCGTGCCGATGCCGACCACGTTCGTGTCGATTTCGTCGTTGTTGATGAGGCGCGCGTTGCGCAACATTTTCTCCAGCGTGATGATGCGCCCCTCGATGAAAGCCTGCTCGTTCTTGGCGTCTTCATACTCGGAGTTTTCGCTGATGTCTCCGTACCCGATGGCGATCTTGATGCGTTCGGCCACTTCGCGGCGCTTGACCGATTTGAGGGTTTCCAGTTCCTCTTCCAGTTTCTTCAGCCCATCCGGCGTCAAAAGAACTTCCTTGTCGCTCATCGTACCGCTCTCCCGTCCTGAAAAATGATGCACGCCTCGCATCCGAGGCTGCTAATCAATATATGGCGGTTCCAAAAGGCATGACACCTTCGTGAAAGCGCATTCTCCCTTGATCCCGCTTGAATATTGGTTCAAATTATATTTCATGCTCCGGCGATTGTCAATTCGGCCCCGTTGTCCGCCGACCCGCCGGCGGTAACGGCTTCCTCGCCGTACGCGTTTTCGCCCAGCCGGCGGACATACGTCCACAGCTCTTCGGCGATGGCGTCCCGCGTGGTCAGCTCCATGATCCGCTCGCGGACGCGGGCCGCGCCGGGCAGCCCCTTGAGGTACCAGGCCAGATGCTTGCGCATCTCCTTCACCGCCTGAAGTTCGCCCTTCAGCTTGATCAGCCGGTCCAGATGCAGGAGGGCGATGCGGATTTTTTCTTCCGGCGTCGGCTCCGGCAGAAGTTCGCCCGTCTCCAGATAGTGCACCGTGCGGTACAGCATCCAGGGATTGCCGAGGGCGCCGCGGCCGATCATGACCCCGTCGCAGCCGGTATGGTCCAGCATCCGCCTTGCGTCCTCGGGGGTGAACACGTCCCCGTTGCCGATCACGGGGATGGACACGGCCTGCTTGACGTCGCGGATGACATCCCAGTTGGCCTTGCCGGTGTACATCTGCTCCCGGGTGCGCCCGTGCACGGCGACCGCCGCGCCGCCCGCGCGCTCCACGGCCCGGGCGTTCTCCACCGCGTAGATGTGCTTGTCGTCCCAGCCGATGCGCATCTTGACCGTCACCGGTTTGTCCACGGCGTCCACCACCGCGGCCACCATGTCGTAAATCTTGTTCGGGTCAAGCAGCCATTTGGCGCCGGCGTCGCATTTCGTCACCTTGGGCACCGGGCACCCCATGTTGATGTCGATGATGTCGGCGTTGGTGTTTTTGTCGACAAACCTGGCGGCTTCCACCAGCGATTCCTTGTCGCCGCCGAAAATCTGCAGGCTGAGCGGGCGCTCCCGTTCGTCCACGTACAGCATGTCCATCGTGCGCCGGTTGCCGTGCAGAATCGCCTTGTCGCTGACCATCTCGGCGCAGACGAGCCCGCAGCCGAACTCCTTGGCGATCAGGCGAAACGCCGGATTGCAGACGCCCGCCATGGGCGCCAGCACCACGTTGTTGCGCAGTTCAACGTCGCCGATCTTCAGCATCCCCGTCAGCCTCCTTTTGCTTCTTCATTTTATAACCCAAAAATCCTCCCTGCTCTTCCACAGGCGCACGCCGTCCGGTTCGCGCAGCGCCGGCGCGTCCGTCCACGGGAACGCGCGGCCTTCGGGCCACACGTCGCGCAGCGGCACCAGCGCAAAGGCGCGTTCGGCGAGGCGCGGATGGGGGAGCGTGAGCCGTTCCGTTTCCATGCGCACCCCGTCGTATGCCAGCACATCCAGATCGATCGGGCGCGGTCCCCAACGGATCGTCCGCACCCGTCCCATTCGTCGTTCGATGTCAAGGCAAAGCGCAAGCAGCCCATCGGGAGACAGGGTCGTCCCGACAGCCGCCGCCATGTTTAAAAATGCCGGTTGATCCGTAAACCCCACCGGGTCCGTTTCGTACACCGGCGAGACGCGAAGGACGCGCACGCCTTCCGCGGCGTCCAGCAGACGGACCGCCTCGCGCAGGGCGGCCTCCCGGTCGCCGAGATTGGCGCCGAGACCGATGTAGGCCTCCCGCTCGACCGCATCCATTGGCCATCCACCGCCGTCATGCGACCGGCACGATGCCGCCGTCCGGCCCGCGCCTGCGGCGGATCTCCACCGTCACGCCGTCGAAACGGATATCGAGCGGCGGATTCGGCTTGGTGACCGCCACGGTCGCTTCGTTGATAATAGTATAAGTGGTCAATATCTCCGTTGCAATCTTGTGGGCGAGCGTCTCGATCAGCTTGCAGGGCGGACCTTCCACGATGCGCTTCACCGTTTCATGGACGTCCGCGTAGTTGACCGTCCGGGACAGATCGTCGGATTGCGCCGCGGGCGTAAGGTCCAGCGCCAGCTCCAGATCCACGATGAACCGCTGTCCCAGTTTGTTTTCTTCCGGAAAAACCCCGTGATAGCCGAAAAATTCCATCGCCTGAATCCGCATCCGGTCCATCTCACACGCTCCTTTCCGCGGGCGCCGCGGCGGGTCCGTACACGATGGCGTCCGCCATGGCGGCCACCCGCTTCATCTGCTTCACATCGTGCACCCGCACGATCTGGCAGCCCTGGGCGATGCCCAGCGCCACCGTGGCCGCCGTCCCTTCCACCACGTCGTCCACGGGAAGTCCCAGCGTGTGCCGGATGAACCGCTTGCGCGACGTGCCCAGCAAGACAGGGTATCCCATCCGGACAATTTCATCCAGGCGGCGCATAACAATCAGGTTGTCTTCATATTCTTTGGCAAAACCGATGCCGGGGTCGAGCCAGATGTTCCGGTCCTCCACCCCCGCGCCACGCGCGATGCCCACGGATATCCGCAGATCCTCCAGCACATCGGCCATGAGATCGCGATAGACCGGCCGCTCGCGGTTGTGCGTCAGCACGACGGGGCATCCGCAAGCCGCCGCCACCGCGGCGATTTCGGGATCGCGCCTGAAGCCCCAGACGTCATTGATGATGTGCGCGCCGGCTTCCATCGCGCGACGGGCCGTTTCCGCCTTGTACGTGTCGATGCTGATCGGCAGCCGCACGGCCCGCCGCACCGCCTCGATCACCGGCAGGACGCGCCGCAGCTCCTCCTCCAGGGATACCGGCTCATGCCCCGGCCGGGTGGATTCGCCGCCGATGTCGATGATGTCGGCGCCCTCATCCTCCATCTGTTTCGCCCGCTCCACGGCGGCGCGGACATCCAGGTATTTTCCCCCGTCGGAGAACGAGTCGGGCGTCACGTTCAGAATGCCCATGATCAGCGTGCGCTTGCCAAGCTCAAGCCGCAGCCCGTCCGCGAAAACGTAAGTCCGTTCGTGCACCGGCGGCCGGATCATCGCGTTTCCCCCTTTTCCGCCATCCGGCGGTGCTCCTCCATCCAACGCCGCGTCGCGGGACCCGTCCCGCCGGACCACAGAGGTTTCCCTTCCTCGTCTTCCACCCGCGTCACCGGCACGATTTCCTGGATCGAATTGGTCACGAAAATTTCCTCCGCGCGCCGCAAATCATCCGGAACATACCATCCCTCCCGCACGGCGACGCCGCTTTTCCTCGCCATCTCCATGACGAACTCCCGGGTAACGCCCGGGAGCGCCCCGGTATCCGTTGACGGCGTGTGCAGCGTCCCGCCGGCGAGCCAGAACAGATTGCTGACCAGGCCCTCGCACAGGCGGCCCTGCGGATCGAGGAACAGCCCTTCCGTCCCCGGCTCCGCCCCGCCCGCGGCCAGCTCCCGTTTACCCAGCATATTATTGATGTATTGGACCGATTTCATCCGCTCCTGGCTTTCCGGCGTGCTTCGCGGAAGGCGAAGCAGGCGCAGCGTCTTGCCGGGACGGGAAGACGGGTCTCCGCCGGAAGGCAGCGCCTTCGCGTACACCACTTCCGTCGGCCGCAGATAGGGATTCGCGGTCAGCCCGATGCCGCCTTCCCCCGCCGACACCGACCAGCGGATGTAGCCGTCCGTTAGGCCGTTCGCCGCAAGCAGCCGGGCGATGTCCGCGCGCATCCGCTCCGGATCCGGCTCCCAGGCGATGCCCAGCGTCCGGCATCCCCGGGCGAGCCGCGCGGCGTGCCGCTCCAGCAGCCACGGCCGCCCCCCGTAAGTGCGGAACGTCTCAAACAGTCCCATGCCGTACAAAAAACCGTGATCGAACACGGAGATCACGGCTTCTTCCCGTTTTTTCAGCTGTCCGTCGAGCAATACCATCATGTCCGCGCGCCCGCCCGGTAGCAGGTCAGGAAATTGCGCAGCAGGTCCATCCCATGCTTCGTCATGATCGACTCGGGATGGAACTGCACGCCTTCGACCGGGTATTCCCGGTGCCGGATGCCCATGATTTCACCCGCCGCGGTTTCGGCGCTGATCTCCAGGCAATCCGGCAGCGTTTCCCGCCGCACAATCAGGGAATGGTAACGGGTGGCGGTAAACGGAGACGGCAGCCCCCGAAAGAGGGTGCGCCCGTCGTGGTAAATTTCCGACGTCTTGCCGTGCATCAGGTTGTCGGCGCGCACGACTTCGCCGCCGAACGCCTGGCCGATGGCCTGATGCCCGAGGCAGACGCCCAGGATCGGAATTTCGCCTTTGAACCGTTCAATGAGGGCAAGGCAAATGCCGGCCTCATTCGGCGTACACGGCCCCGGGGACAGCACGATGTGGTCCGGCCGCATCGCCGCGATCTCGTCCAGTCCGATTTCGTCGTTGCGCCGGACAACCATTTCTTCGCCCAGTTCTCCCAGGTACTGGACCAGGTTGTAGGTGAAGGAATCGTAATTGTCGATGACCAAAATCATGGCCGGTTCCCTCGCTTTCCGTCCGCGCCGTCCGTTTTCGTCTGCGCCGCCCAAACTTTCCCCGCCGCACCCGCGGCCGTCTCGGCGCACCGGACCGCCTTCCACAGCGCCTCCGCCTTGTGGAGGCACTCCCGGTATTCCCGCAGGGGGTCGGAATCGATCACAATGCCGGCGCCCGTCTGGATATGGGCGACGCCGTCCCGGACGGTCACCGTACGGATAATAATATTAAATTCCATATTGCCGGAGTAGTCAATCCACCCGAGGGAGCCGGTGTACGGGCCGCGCCGCACCGGTTCCAGCTCCTCGATGATCTCCATGGTGCGGATTTTCGGCGCGCCCGTGATCGTCCCGCCGGGGAACACGGCAGCCAGCGCGTCGAAGGCGTCCTTGCCGGGGACCAGATCCCCTTCCACCTGGGACACCAGGTGCATGACGTGGGAATACCGCTCCACCGTCATGAATTCCGGCACGCGAACCGTCCCGAACCGGGCCACCCTGCCGAGATCGTTGCGGGCCAGATCCACCAGCATCAAATGTTCCGCCCGCTCCTTGGAGTTGTTCAGCAGTTCCGCCTCGAGCCGCGCGTCTTTTTCCGGCGAGGCCCCGCGAGGCCTGGTGCCGGCGATGGGCCGGGTCGCGAGGCGTCCTCTCTCCAGCCGGACGAGCAATTCCGGCGAGGCCGACACCAGCCGGAAATCCTGCGCCCGGAGAAACCCCATGTAAGGAGAGGGATTGATCAGCCGAAGCCATTCGTACAGCGTCTCGGCGCTCACCCCCAGCCGCCGGCTCTGTCTGAGCGAGAGGTTGACCTGGAACACGTCCCCTTGCGCAATGTACCGCCGGATGCGGCGCACCGCTTCCATGAACGCCTCTTTGGTCATGGCCAGGCGGACTTCGCCGAACGTCTCCGGGTCGAAATTCGCCTGTTCCCGCGCCAGCAGTTCCCGCATCCGCTCGCGTTCCGCCTGCGCTTCCGGCGATCCGGCCGCCGCCGCAATCCCGTCCCAGATTTCACGCATCCGGGCGGTATGCCGCAACGCTTCCTCATACTGGACGGCCAGTCCGCCGTCGTCCGTCTCGTCCGGCACCCTCGCTTGGCAGGCAAGAATGAGCTCCCGCGCCTCGTGATCGATGATCCACAGTTCGTCCAGCCGCAGGAACAGATAATCCGGCAGGCCGAGGTCATCGACGGCCATTTCGGGCAGCCGCTCGATGGAGCGGGCGATGTCGTAGCCCAAGAACCCCGCGATGCCGCCTGTCCATTTCGGCCCGTCCGGCAGCGCCGGCCCTTTGCGCTCCGCGATCCAGGCGCGTACGACGTCCAGGGGCTTGCCGGCAAATCGCCGCCGCGCCGTTTCCCTCCGCACGCCGGCTCCGGCGCCGCCTGACGCCGTTTCCGCACGGCCGGCCGCCGAGCCCGCCGGCCCGGCCGCAACTCCGGCCGTCTCCAACGCCTCGGCTTCGCTTCCCTTTCCGCGCAGCACGGCCGACGGCCTGAGGCCGAGATACGTGTACCGGCCGTCCTTGCCGCTCTCGAGGATGATCGCGTGCGGATGCGCGGCCGTCCACGCTCCGCTCCATCCCGCCGGCCGGTCCTCACCCGGCCCAAGCGGCACGCGCCTGAGCAAAGGGAGCATGTTGTATCCTCTCCGCCGCCATGTCCGCCATTCCTCCAGTGTCGTCATCGTCTCCGCCATGGTTTCTCCATTCCTTCCATGCGTTGCCCCAAGTATAGACCAAGCCGTGCCGGCGGGAAAAGCGGATGAAGCCGGCCGGGAGGAGGTTTCATGCCGGAGAAGACCGTCCCGGAAGACGCCTTCCGGAAGCGGACCGGCCTCCTCCTCTCACCACTCGGCTTTCATGCGATACCGGAAGAAGCCCCCGTTCGGGCCGTCGGCGCCGATCAAGGCCAGCCAAACCGCCGTATCCGCTCCTTCCTCGACGGACAGCGGCGCGTCCTCTCCGCCCATGTCCGTCCGCACGCTGCCCGGACAGACCGCGTTGATCTTGATCTCCCTGCCGTCCACTTCCTGCGCGGCCAGGCGTGTGAGATAGTTGAGCAAAGCCTTGGACAAGCGATAGGCGCCTGACTGCCCCTTCAGATCGGGCAGCACATCAAAGGCCTGGTAAGTTCCGAGCCCCGAGGACACGTTGACGATCCGGCCGTAGCGATGTTTTTTCATCAGCGGAACCGCGGCCTGGATGAGACGCAGCGCGCCGAAGAAATTCGTCTCCAGCGTCTGCCGCACCACGGAGTCCTCGACCTCGAGCACCGGGACGCCCCGGTCCAGAATGATCCCCGCGTTGTTGACCAGCACGTCGAGGCGGCCGTATCTCTCCTTGATGCGCCCCATCAGGGCGTCGATGCTGGAGGGGCTGCTGACATCCACAACTTCCGGATAAACAGGAGCCCCTTCCTTGCCCAACTGTTCCGCGGCAGCCTTTCCTTTGGCCTCGTCGCGGCACCCGATCAGCACCGTAAGGCCCGCCAGTGACAGCTGTCGTGCGATTTCCCTCCCGATGCCCCGGTTGCCGCCCGTGACCAGCGCAATGCGGACAGCGGGAGGAGGGATTTCCGGTTGTCCGTTCTGATTGCGGTTTTCCATGGCACATGCTCCTTTCGTGAGATTCCCCGCCAAAACGAAAAGCCCGCACCGGGACCGGGTACGGGCTTGACGGATATCTTGGAGTTCAGTTCTCGAAGTTGAACAAAGGCGTGGACAAGTACCGTTCGCCGTTGGAAGGCACGACCGCCACGACGCGCTTGCCGGCGCCGAGCTCCTTGGCCACCCTGATGGCCGCATGGATCGCCGCGCCGGAGGAGATGCCGCACAGGATGCCTTCCTTGCGCGCCACGGCGCGCGCCGTCTCGAACGCTTCTTCGTTTTCCACGGTAATGACGCCGTCGTAGATTTCCCGGTTCAGAATGTCCGGAATGAAGTTGGCGCCGATGCCCTGGATCTTGTGCGGACCCGGCTTGCCGCCCGACAGCAGCGGAGAAGCCGCCGGTTCCACCGCGTAGATCTTGATGTTCGGCCAGCGCTTGCGCAGCACTTCGCCGGCGCCCGAGATGGTGCCGCCGGTGCCGACGCCGGCGACGAAGGCGTCCAGCTTGCCGTCCAGGGAATCGATGGCTTCCACGATTTCCGGACCGGTGGTTTCCCGGTGGATTTTCACGTTATCCGGGTTCTTGAACTGCTGGGGCATGAAATAATTCGGATTGGACGCCACGATTTCTTCCGCCTTCTTCACGGCGCCGTTCATGCCCTCGGACCCCGGCGTGAGCACCAGTTCGGCGCCGTAGGCTCTGAGCAGGTTGCGGCGCTCGATGCTCATCGTTTCCGGCATGACCAGCACGGCGCGGTAACCCTTGGCCGCCGCGACCATCGCCAGGCCAATCCCCGTGTTGCCGCTGGTGGGCTCCACGATGGTGGTCACGCCCGGCTTGATTTCGCCCCGCTTTTCCGCTTCTTCGATCATGCTGATGGCAATCCGGTCCTTGACGCTGCCGCCGGGGTTCTGGAACTCCAGCTTGACGTAGATTTCCGCGGCGCCTTCCGGCACCACCCGGTTCAGCCTGACCAGGGGCGTATCTCCGATCACTTCGGTAATGTTGTTCACAATCTTCGGCATGATTGCATTCCTCCTGATAATAAATCGGAAACGGGACCCCGGTCCCCATTTCCGTTTAATCCGACATAACAAGTCGGTTTAATATCCTTTTTCATCTTAACAACGAAGCGATCGGATGTCAATAGCGCCCGAGCGATTCGGACAATCTTTTTCTTCCCGTTTTGGGCGGAATCGTTCATTCAGTCGGCCGCTTCATCCTTTAGCAACACTTCCGCGCCGTATTTCGCCAGCAGCGCTTCTTCCAGCTCCCGCAAAGAAGGCGCCTTTTCCAGCGCCAGGCGCCTGCGGATTTCCTCCCGTATCTCATGCGGATCGGGGGCGGGAATCGTCCTGCGGCCGGTGAGCATCACCACTTCGAAGCCGTGTTCCGTTTCCACCGGACCGATGACGCTGCCCGTTTCCAGTCCGGCCGCCGCTTCCAGCACGGCCTTGGGCACAAACGGATCATCCTTCGCCACCCATCCGAGATCGCCGCCCGCGGAAGCAGTGAATCCGTCCAGCGAAAAAAAACCCGCCAGTTCGGCGAAATCCTCGCCCTGCTCCAGCAGGTCCAGAATTTGTTCGGCTTCCTCCCGATCGGCCAGCACGATGTGGGAAATGCGCAGTTCCTCCCGGGGAGCGAATTCTTCCGCGTGCGCTTCCCAATACCGCCGGATTTCCTCTTCCGACACGCTGACCGAGGCGATGGCCAGCTTTTCCAACAGCAGCTGATACCGCGTTTCCTGCCGGAGGCGGTCCCGGTCCAGGCCCAGCTGCTCCTTCATCGTCCGGAAAAACTGCTCTTCGCTGTCATAGCCTTCGGCCATGACCGCAAGTTCCCGGGACACTTCTTCCTCCGTCACCGTGATGCCGAGGGCATCCGCTTCCTTCCCGGCGGCGATCCGCAGGAGCATGTCCCGCAAGGCCTGCTCCCCGTACCGGTCCAACAGGTCCCGCGTCAGTTCTTCCCGGGTGATTTCGACACCGCCCACGCGCCCGACCACTTTTCCCGCCGTCTCCCCGAAAGCCGGTTCAGAGGAAGCCGCGTCTCCCGGAGGGGCGGCGCCGGGCCATCCTTCGCGGATCGCCGTCCACACGGCCAGCCCCGCAATCCCCGCCAGCGCGAGCAATACGATCGCCCAGTGCCGCCGCGCCAATCGCATGCCCATGCTCCTTTCCATTATTCCGATCCTTGCAGGCGATCCAGCAGCGACTCAAGGTCCGCCCGGTCAAACGCGTAGGTTTCGTTGCAAAAGGCGCAGTGCGTTTCGGCGCGGCCTTCCTCCTTCAGGATGGAGGCCAGCTCGTCGGCTCCGAGCGCCATCAGCGTCCGCTCCACCCGTTCCCGCGAGCAGCGGCACCGGAATACGGGGGGCGGCGCCGGCTCCACGCGGAGATTCCCGCCGACCAGCCGGCGAAGGAGTTCTTCCGGCGATACGCCTTCGCTCAGCTGGGCCGTCACCTGCGGCATCTCCGCCATGGTCCGCTCCAGTTCTTCCAGCCGCTTCTCGTCGGCGCCCGGCATCGCCTGCAGGATGAATCCGCCGGCATGCTCCACCAGGCCGTCCCTGCCGATCAGCACGCCGAGGCCGACGGCCGACGGAATCTGTTCCGACACCGTGAAATAATAGGCGAAATCCTCGCCCAACTCGCCCGAAACCAGCGGCACGCTGCCTCTGTAAGGCTCCTTGAGTCCGTAATCCCGGAAGACATAGAGAAACCCCTTCCGGCCGACGGCGCCGGCCACATCCAGCTTCCCGTCCGGCTTTAAGGGGAGATGCACGTCGGGATGGGTCACATAACCGCGCACATGTCCTTCGTCGTCCGAATCGATCACGATTTCGCCCAGGGGCCCGTCGCCCTTGATCTGGATCGTGACACGCCCTTCCTGCATCGCGCCCATCATCGCGCCCGCCGTCGCCGCCCGTCCCAGCGCGGCGGCGGCCGTCGGATACGCGCCGTGCCTTCTCTGCAGTTCCGCGACAAGGCCCGTCGAACGGACGGCGAATACGCGCAGCTGTCCGTCCCAGGCCGAACCCCGCACCAATTGGTCGCCGTTCATCGCCATCGCAGCCTCTTTTCGTCCGTTATTTTTCCATGTTCCGTTCGTAGATCAGAATCAATCCTTCCAGCGTCAGAAGCGGATCCACATGGTCGATGGTTTCCGTTTCCCCGGCGATCAGGTCGGCCAGTCCGCCGGTGGCCACGACCTTGGGGCTGGTGCCGAACTCCCGGCGGATGCGCTTCACCAGACCGTCCACCTGGGCGGCGTAGCCGAAGACGATTCCCGCCTGCATGGCGGCGACGGTGTTGCGCCCGATCACCGATTTCGGCTTCGCCAGTTCGATCCGCGGCAGCTTCGCGGCCCGTTGGTAGAGGGCTTCGGCGGAGATCGCGATGCCCGGGATGATGGCGCCTCCGATATAGGCGCCCGTTTCGTCTATGTAATCGAAGGTGGTGGCCGTGCCGAAATCGACGATCACCAGGGGCGTGCCGTACCGCTCGATGCCCGCCACCGCGTTCACGATCCGGTCGGCGCCCACGTCCCGGGGATTTTCGTAGCGGATGTTGAGTCCGGTCTTGATGCCCGGGCCGACCACCAGCATTTCCTTTCCTATATAACGCCTGAACATTTCCGTCAGCGTCGGCATGAGCGGCGGCACCACGGAAGCGAGAATCGCCCCTTCGATGTCTTCCGTTTCCACGCCGGCCATCCGGAACAGGTTGGTGATCAGGACGCCGTATTCATCGGACGTGGCGGACCGGTTGGTGCCCAAACGCCAGTGATGCTTCAGGGTACGGCCCTCGTACAGGCCGATGACGATGTTGGTGTTTCCGACGTCCGCAACCAGGATCAACGGGAATGGCCTCCTTTGACGGCGTTGAGGTCCAGGCTGATGTCCAGCGCCCGGATGGAATGGGTCAGGCTGCCGACGGAAATGACGTCCACGCCGCAGGCGGCCAGTTCCGCCGCCCGCTCCGGCGTCATGCCGCCGGAAGCCTCGATGACGACGCGCGGCGCAACCTCCCGGATGCGCCGGACGGCCTCGGCGGCCAGGGAAGCGTCCATGTTGTCCAGCATGATGATGTCCGCCCCCGCCTTCGCCGCTTCCAGGGCTTGTTCCACCGTTTCCGCTTCCACCTCGATGGTCATCGTGTGCGGAATCCGGCTTCTGGCCGCCGCCACGGCCCGGGCGATGCCGCCGGCCGCCTTGATGTGGTTGTCCTTGATCATGACGGCATCATACAGGCCGAACCGGTGGTTCACCCCGCCGCCCACGCGCACCGCGTACTTTTCCAGCAGCCGGTGGCCGGGCGTCGTCTTGCGCGTGTCGGCGATCCGCACCGGCCAGCCGCGCACCGCCTCGACGAAAGCGCGGGTGCGGGTGGCGATGCCGGACAGCCGCTGCAGCAGATTGAGGGCCAGCCGCTCGCCGCACAAAATGCCGTGCGTCGGTCCTTCCACTTCCGCCAGCACGGTTCCCTTTTCCACCGGGTCCCCGTCTTTCGCCTTCGCCCGGAACACAATTGACGGGTCCACCGTTTCAAACACGAGCTGCGCCACCGGAAGTCCCGCCACGATGCCGGCGTCCTTGGCGTGAATGATGCCGGTGGAGCGGTGTCCTTCGGGCACGGTGGCCAGCGTCGTCACGTCGCCCGTACCGACGTCTTCTTCCAGCCATTCGCGGATCTTCCGGCGCAGCGCTTCCGCCGCCGGACCCGTCCGCAGCCAGGCGGCGTCTTCCTCAAACCGTTTCCCGGACACCGCCGACCGCCTCCTCGCCGATGCCCAGTTCCCGATGGATGATCGTATGCTTCAGCCAGCGCCGGTCGTCCTTCTCGGGAAAATCCGTACGATAATGGGCGCCCCGGCTTTCCTCCCGGAAAAGGGCGCTTTGCACGGTAAGCAGGGCGCACGTGAGCAGATTGGCATACTCCAGCTCTTCCCGTTTCCGGAGCTGATGCCGGAAAACGGGCAAATGGCGGTTCAGCTCGTCCAGGGCTTTCTTCAGGCCCGTCCGGTCCCGGCGCAGCCCCGCGTAGCGCACCATTACCTTTTGCAGTTTCAGGCGGCGTTCCGCGATTTTGCCGGCGGGCGGGGTGTGCCTTCCTTCCGCCGAGACGGCGCGGACGTCGCCGGACGGCGGGGGGAGCCGGCCGATGCGCTCCGCGATGCGCCGCCCGAACACGATGGCTTCCGACAGCGAATTGCTGGCCAGCCGGTTGGCGCCGTGCACGCCCGTGGACGACGTCTCGCCGCACGCGAACAGCCGGGGAATGTTCGTCTCCCCGTACAGGTCGGTTTTGACGCCGCCCATCATGTAGTGGGCCGCGGGCGCCACGGGAATCCAGTCGGTGGTCATGTCCAGGCCGTAACGCAGGCAGTATTCGTAAATCGACGGAAAACGCTGCCGGATGAATTCGGGCGATTCATGGGTGATGTCGATGTACACGTAGGTGGACCCGGTCTGCTCCATCTCGCTGAGGATCGCTCTCGCCACGATGTCGCGCGGCGCCAGTTCCAGCCGGGGGTCGTACCGCTCCATGAACCGCTCGCCGCGGATGTTGCGCAGCACGGCCCCTTCCCCGCGCACCGCCTCGGAAATAAGAAAACGCGGCGCTCCCGGATAGGAAAGGGCCGTCGGGTGGAACTGGAAAAACTCCATGTCGCGGATGACCGCACCGGCGCGGTACGCCATGGCCACGCCGTCGCCCGTGGCGATCTCCGGATTCGTGGTGTAGCGGTACATCTGGCCGCCGCCGCCCGTGCACAGAACGACGGCTTTGCCCCGCACGAACACGCGGGAATCGTCCGGCCGCTGGACGAGCACGCCCGCGCATTCTCCGTTCGCGGCGGTGATGAGGTCGATGGCGAAATGATCGTTCCAGATGCGCACGTTGGGGTGGTTCTGCACCTTCTCCGCCAGCGCGCGGACAATCTCGAAGCCGGTGGCGTCTCCCTTGGCATGGAGAATGCGCCGCTGGCTGTGCGCCCCTTCCCGGGTCAGGGCAAAATGGCCGTCCTCCTCGTCGAAATGCGTGCCGTACCGGATCAGGGAGCGGACGCCGTCCGGCCCCTCGCGCACGAGGACATCCACCGCTTCCGGCTCGCACAGCCCCGCGCCGGCGATCAGCGTGTCCTGGCGATGGAATTCGAAGGAATCCTCGTCGGAAATGACCGCGGCGATGCCGCCTTGCGCGTAGCGGGTATTGCTGTCGAACAGCGATTTTTTGGAAATGAGAACGACGCGGTTGTTCCGGCCGGCCTCAAGGGCGGTGTAAAGCCCGGCGATCCCGGCGCCGACCACGATCACGTCGGTTTCCACGAGGGGCAGCGAAGACGAATCAAAATCCACAAGATAACGGGGGATCACGCGACCCCGCCTCCTTCAGGCGCCGAGACTTGCGATGCACGCGACTCAGGAAACCTGCAGCATGCGTTCGAGGGCCAGCCGCGCCTTCTCCGCCACTTCCGGGCGCACGTGGATTTGCGGCTGCATCGTTTCCAGCGCGCGAACCACTTTCTTCAGGGTGTTGACTTTCATGTTCGGGCACACCAGGAACTTGGACGCGAAATGGAACTTCTTGTGCGGGCTGTCCTTCCGGAGCTGGTAGCCGGTCCCGTCCTCGGTGCCGACAATGAATTCGTCATGGTCCGATTCGCGGCAATATTTGATGATGCCCGTCGTGCTGCCGACGAAATCCGCCATCGCCACCACTTCCGGTCGGCACTCGGGATGGCAGACGAACAGGGCGTTCGGGTGGCGCTGCTTCATCTCCACGACGTCCCTGACCGTAAGCATGTCGTGGGTGTTGCAGTACCCTTCCCAGATGATCATCTTTTTGTCGGTGTGCTGCGACACGTAATGGCCCAGATTTTTGTCCGGGCACCAGATGACCTCGTCGCTGTCGACGGAATTGACCACTTTGACCGCGTTCGAGGAGGTGCAGCAAATGTCGGTCTCCGCCTTCACTTCCGCGGAGGAATTGATATAGGTGACGACGCGGGCGTTCGGGTGCTTCGCCTTCAGCGCCCTCAGGCCGGCGGGATTGACCATGTCCGCCATCGGACAGCCGGCGCGTTCGTCGGGCATGAGCACGATTTTATCGGGAGCGAGAATCTTGGCGCTCTCCGCCATGAAGTGCACGCCGCAAAACACGATGACGTCCGCATCGGTCGAAGCCGCCTTTTGCGCCAGGAGGAACGAATCGCCGCGGAAATCGGCCACTTCCTGGATCTCATCCCGCTGGTAATAGTGGGCGAGGATGATGGCGTTCCGCTCTTTTTTCAACTGTTCCAGCCGGATGCGCAACTGGCGGTTTTCCTCCGCCTTCCGCTCCATCGCCGCGATTTCCATGGTCGACGCCATCGCGACATCGCTCCTTTCCGGTCGGGCCTTTCGCCTGTTCTCGCCGTCCGGGGGTGTCCCCCTGTCGACGGTCCCCTTGTGAAACCATGCACAAGTGGCGGCGAACGGCCACAAACGCAAAGTCATGAAGGGCTGTTGTGTAACACCTACTTTACACCTGCCGCATTCGGCTGTCAATCGACATCGGCCACCCGCAAACCCGCCAAAATGCGGCACGGGCAACGGGTGGCCGAGAACAGCCGCGCGTTCATGCGATCAGTTTTCCGGCTGGCTTTCTTCCTTGCGGGTTTCCACTCCGGAGGAGACGGCGTCGTCGGCCTTGGGCTGGATGCGCACGCGGACGCCTCCCACTTCGTCTCCCGCCGGTTCCACCGCATCCGGCGGAACGGCGGCGCCGTTTTTCCCGTCGTCCTGGCCTTCGCCTTCTCCCGAGGCCGAACCGTCCGCGGACGGTCCGCCGCTTTTGTCCCCGCCTTTGTCCCCGCCTTCCTCCTCGTTGAGTTTGCCCGTCTCGAGCAACTGCTTGATCTGCTCCAGTTCGAGCGTCTCCACTTCCAGCAGCTTGTTCGCGATGAGATGGACCTCGCGCTCTTTTTCCTTGAGGATTTTCTTGGCCCGCTCGTAACATTCGTTGATGATGCGCTGCATTTCCTGGTCGATCTCGTAGGCGATGGCGTCGGAATAGTTCTGCTCGTGCCCGAGATCGCGCCCGAGGAACACCTGTCCCTGCGCGTTGCCGAACTGCATCGGGCCCAGCTTTTCGCTCATGCCGTATTCCATCACCATGCTGCGGACGATGCCCGTCGCCTGTTTGAAGTCGCTGTAGGCTCCGGTGCCGATTTCCCCGATGAACAACTCCTCGGCGACGCGGCCGGCCAACAGCCCGGTCACCCGGTCCAGGAGCTCCTGCTTGGTGACCAGCATGCGGTCTTCCTTCGGCAGCATGATCACGTAGCCGCCGGCCCGGCCGCGCGGAATGATCGTCACCTTGTGCACCATATCGGCGTGTTCCAGATAGTAGCCGACGATGGCGTGGCCGGTTTCGTGATAGGCGATCATGCGCTTTTCGCGGTCGCTGATGATGCGGCTGCGCTTCTCCGTGCCGACGATGACGCGGTCGATGGCGTCATCCACTTCGTGCATGGTGATTTCGCGCTTGTTCCGGCGCGCGGCGAGCAACGCCGCTTCGTTCAGCAGATTCTCGAGATCGGCGCCGGTGAAGCCCGTCGTCCGCCTGGCGATGGTGTTCAGGTCCACGTCCTTGGCGATGGGCTTGTTGCGGGCGTGCACCTTGAGCACCGCTTCGCGCCCCTTCAGGTCCGGACGGTCCACGGTGATCTGCCGGTCGAACCGGCCGGGTCTGAGCAGCGCCGGGTCCAGAATGTCCGGACGGTTCGTGGCGGCGATGATGATGATGCCTTCGTTGGCGCTGAAGCCGTCCATTTCCACCAGCAGCTGGTTCAGCGTCTGCTCGCGTTCGTCGTGGCCGCCGCCCAGACCGGCGCCCCGTTGCCGGCCCACCGCGTCGATTTCGTCGATAAAAATAATGCACGGCGCATGCTTCTTGGCCTGCTCGAACAGGTCGCGCACCCGCGAAGCGCCGACGCCGACGAACATTTCCACGAAGTCCGAACCGGATATGCTAAAAAACGGCACGCCGGCTTCTCCGGCCACGGCACGGGCCAGAAGCGTCTTCCCCGTACCGGGCGGTCCGACGAGCAGGATGCCCTTCGGGATGCGCGCGCCCAGCGCGGCGAACTTGCGCGGATCCTTCAGGAACTCGACCACTTCCACCAGTTCCTGCTTCTCCTCGTCCGCGCCGGCCACATCCTCGAAGGTGACTTTCTTTTTGTCTTCATTATATAAACGGGCGCGGCTTTTGCCGAAATTCATCACCTTGCCGCCGCCGCCCTGCGCCTGGTTGATCAGGAAGAAGAACAGGACAAACATGATCACGAACGGAATGATGGAGGTCAGGAACGTCAGCCAGAAGCTCTGGCCCGGCATCTTCTTGATCGTGACCTTGAAGTCCTTCTCGATTCCCGCTTCCGTCAGGTACTGGACGATATATTCCGCATAGGGCACGCGGCCGGAGAACGTCTTGCTCTGGCCCGGAGGCGGGTTGCGGAATTCGCCCGTCACCAGGTAGGAGCCGTTGTCCGCCTGCAGCGTCAGCGACTGGATGTTGTTTTGTTCAACGGCCTGCAGGATCTGGTTGTAATACAGTTCTTCCGCGGGCTCATCCTGATTGAACAGCATCTGGACGATGCCGACGGTCACCAGAAAAACGATGAGATAAAAGCCCGTGTTGCGTATTGCCCGGTTCATCCCCGACCTCCTCTCGGCGCATACAACATTTTATCACAGCCCGTCTCGCGGCAACAACGCCGACGCCCGCCGGGCGCCGGCTCCTTCCCGCGGCTCACTTTTGGTAAACCTCCGGGTTCAGCACGCCGAGATAGGGGAGGTTGCGATATTTCTCGGCGTAGTCCAGCCCGTATCCGACGACGAAGGCATCGGGGAGGACAAAGCCGACGTAATCGGGCTTGAAATCGATCGTCCGCCTGGAGGGCTTGTCAAACAGCGCCACCACCCGCACGGAACGGGCGTTGCGGCGCTCCAGCACGTCGATGAGATAGGAAAGCGTAAGTCCGCTGTCGATGATGTCTTCCACGATCACGACATCTCTGCCCTCGACCGGCGTGTCGAGATCCTTGACGATTTTCACTTCTCCCGAGCTGCGGGCGGCGTTGCCGTAGCTGGACACCGCCATGAAGTCCAGCTCCACCGGAATCGTGATGCTTCTGGCCAAATCGGCGATAAAAATAAAGGCGCCTTTCAGTACGCAGATGAGCAGCGGATTGCGTCCTTCATAATCACGGCTGATGGCGGCGCCAAGTTCGCGGACCTTGGCCTGGATTTCCTCGGCCGTGTGAAGGATCTGTACGATGTCGTTCTGCAAGCGGGGAACCTCCCGGACCAATCATGATACTTTATGAGTCAAGGAAACCGTTCATGTTTGGCTTTGGCTCCGCCCCGCCCGTCAGGGGGACGGCTTCCACGCGCAGGACGCGCGCGGTGCCGGCGGCCACCGGCGCATGACGGGACCGGCAGACGCCGGGAATCCACAGGATGCGTCCGTCGCCGTCGGCCAATAGCGGTGTCCGGTCGCGCCGGCTGCGGGGAATCTTCGCATCGACGAAAATATCTTGCACCTTTTTGCTCCCGCCTAAACCAAAGGGTTCCATCCGGTCGCCCTTCTCGCGGCTGCGGAGGCGCAACGGGAACTTCAGCTCCGAAAGATCGAACCAGGCCGTCCGGCGGTCCCCGCCGAAGTCCCCTTCGACGGGAGCGGGCAACGTTTGAAAACGAAAAACGAGCCCCGCCTCCGGCACCTCGATTTCGGTGTCGGGAAAGGGGACGACATGGCAAAACGTTGTGGCGGCCTCCGCCGCGGAGGCGAACACCATCCGGTCATATTCCCGCAACCACACGGCTCCGCCCCCCAGGTCCATCCTTGTAACGGTGGGGGCGTCCGCAACCGCCGCGGCCAGGATGTCCTCCACGCGGTCAAAGTCGACGGGAATTCCCCGATTCGCGAGACAATTTAATATTAGTTTAATCAATCTGCGTTGTAAAGCAAGGTGCAATTTGCAAAAGCCGCGCCTGTCCGCCGCCCAGCCGTCTCCTTCCGGCCGGACCAGCGTCGCGAACGCCTCCCGGGCGGCCCGCTGCAGATAATCGTCTTCCGCCGCCGCGATCTCCGCCAGCCGGGCCAGCGAGGATCTGACCGCCGGGCTGTACCGCTCGAGAAACGGAAGCACCTCGAGGCGCACGGCGTTGCGGAAATAGCGGGTGTTCAGATTGCTGGAGTCCGTGGCGTAAGGAACGCCGTTTCGTTCGCAATATTGCAGGATTTCCGCTTTGGATATACGCAGCAAAGGCCGGATCAGTTCGAGGCCTTCTTCAACCCTGTGTTCCGCGATGCCGGCCAGGCCGCCGGGACCCGTGCCGTGCATGAGGCGCATGAGCACCGTTTCCGCCTGGTCGTCCGCGTGATGGGCCGTGGCGAGCACCGGGGCGCCCCGCTCGAGAGCCGCGCGGCGCAGGAATTCGTAGCGCAGGCGGCGGGCCGCCGCCTGGGCGTTCCCGCCGGTCCGGGCCAGGTGCGCCGGCATGTCGATCTCGCCGACGACGCAGGGGACACCCCAGCTTTCCGCGGTGCGCCGGACCAGTTCCGCCTCGGCGTCGGCTTCGGCGCCGCGCAGCTTGTGGTTGACATGGGCCGCGATGACGGGAAAACCCAGCTCGTCGCCCAGCGCCTTGAGCATGTGGAGCATGGCCATGGAATCCGGCCCGCCCGACACCGCGGCGAGGATGGTCCGGTCCTTCCGCCACCATCCCATCCGGCGGCCTCGCTCGAGCACCCGTTCGACCAGCGTGTCCCGCTCTTTCCGCGCCGACGCATTCCGCTCTTCCCTCGACCTCTCCGTTTCCGCCGGCGTGTCCCGTTTCTTCCCCGCGCCCGCCGGTTCCATCAGCGCGTCCCGTTTCTTCCGCGCGCCTGCGGACTCCGCCGGCCCGTCCCTCCCATTCCGCACGTCCGCCGGTTCCGCCTTCCCGCCGTTATCCTTCGCTTTGGCCGTCTTTTCCGTTCCTTTGTTCACCTTGGGCTCTTCGCCCGCATCCCGCCGACCGCGTTCCCCCACGGCCGCCTCCCCCTCCCCGTATGCCGGATCGCCAATGCCGCCGGCCGCTTCGGGCGACGCTTGGGCATCAGCTTCGCACCGGCAAAAGCCGGGCTCCTTGCGGCGCCGCTCCGTTCAACGTGAAAACCACAGCACGGCCGCCACGGCGGCCAGCGCCAGCGTCGCCCCGGCCATCCCGGCCATCCAGCCCGGAATGCCGTCCGGCACGCCTCCGCCCAGCCCGGCCGCGCATTCCCTCCAGCGGCGCGATGCTTCCCGCGTGCTGCCGAACCGCCCTTCCAGGGCCATTCGCATCCAGATTTCCATGGACTTAAGGGTCGGATGGGAGCGCACCAGACGCATCAGTTCCCGCGGATGCCGGTGTTGCGGCGGAAGCGACCGCGTCAGGCGCAAAAGCCGCTCGCCGTCCAGCGCGTGGATCCAGAGCACGGCGGCGGCAAACCAGTCATAGGCCGGATCGGCCGTCCGGTTCCCCGCCCGCCAGTACCCGCGGTCGTAAATTTCCGTGAACTGGCGGACGCTTCGGCCGATGCGGGTCGCCCCGCCATAGTCCACCAGCGTCACCTGTCCGCCCGGCGCCACCAGCACGTTGTCGCACTTCAGATCGCCGAACACCCAGCCCGCTTCGTGCAATTCGGCCAGCCGGTCCAGCAGGTGCCCGCCGGCGGCCTTAAACGCGCCCGAACCGCACCGGCGCACAAACTTGCGAACCGGCATGCCCGGCACATACCGCATGGCGTAGAAAGGAACGTCCCTGCCGCCCAGCCGGGCGTCATCCGCGTCCAGCAGAAAAGACGGGCGGTCCCGGCTTCCCCGTTCCAGGGAAGCGAGGACATTCGTCTCCCCCTGCAGGTCCGCCGCGTCCAGTCCCAGCTTCAGGGCACACGGGGCCCCGCCGCGGGACGCCAGCCAGACCTGCCCGTTGGAGCCGGCGCCAAGGGGCCGTTCCAGGCGGTAGACGTGTCCGTTCCATTTTCCCTTGAGCAGCATTCCCGGCCTCAAGGGGAGATGATTCGGACCCGCCGGACGCTTATCCGACATCGCCACTTTCCATCACGTCCGGATCTTCCCGCCCGTGAGGCGGCAGGGCAAATTCCGTCTTTTCCTTGATATTACCACAAGTTTCCCGGAAATACTCCACAACCCGCTGAAGGGCCGGACCGGTCGGCGTCGTTCCCTGCATCCGGATGTTCCGGAACAGTTTTCCCAGCCCGTCCACCCGGTCCGTCCAGGGCAAGTCCAGCACGCACGGCACATGGGGATCTTCCCCCGGGAAATGGAAGACCGCCACGGCGCTCTCGCCCTGGCGGGATTGCAGGCTGAGGGCCAAATCCCGGATCGCTTCCTCGACCGCGGCCAGCTTGGGCCTCATGCTGGCGCTGGCGTCGATGAGCAGCGCCACCCTGAGCCGGGTCGTCTCGCTCAGCTCTTCCATCATGCGCACCACTTCCGCTCGCTTGGGCGGAGGAAGCTCGGCCACCGATTCGACGCCCAGCAGGTTGCGAAGTTCCTTGTTGACGGTCATCCGGATGGTGCCCACCACCGTCTGCTGCGTCATCATCTGGACCGTCTGCGTCAGCATGTGCGGCTGCACGATCCGGCTCATGCCGCCTCCCGCCCGGGCGATGCTCTCGATTTCCTCCGCGCCGATGCGCCCCGCTTCCCCCTCGTCGACGACACCGATCACGTTGACGACGATGTCCTGGGCCAGCGCCCTGGAGGCGGCCAGCGCCGGGCTTTCCCCCACGTTGGAATGGCCGTCGGTGATCAGCAGGATCTGATTCATCTCCACTCCTCCAATTCTATTTTTCTATCATCCCTCTACCAGCATTTTCGCCAAAAGGAAGGAAATTTAATCCGGCCGGACCCGCCCCTGCCCCTGTTCACAGGCTGGCGGCAACAAAAAACCCGGGCCTGTGTCGCCCGGGGGATCGCGCTTGGGGGTTCAGCTGACCGTCTTCGGCCGTTCCAGACGGGAGGCGCCGGGCCATCGCAGGGCCGCCCATTCCGGCTGGTACTTGGTGATGCGGGCCACCACGACGGTCATGTCGTCGCGGATGGCGCCGGCCGATTGCCGCATGGCGGCGTCCAGCAGCCGCTCCGCCAGCTCCTGCGGATCGCCGGTGTCCAGATCGAGCAGCAGCCGCTTCATCCATTGTTCCTTGTTGACGGTGTGGGCGGCGGCGTCCATCACCCCGTCCGTCACCATGACCAGGATGTCGCCGGGCATCAGCTGGATCTGCAGCTGGTCGAACTCGATGTCGTGCAGGATGCCCGCCGGCAGATTGTTCGCCGACACCGGCAGGACTTCCCGGCCGCGCTTGATGAAGCTGGGCATCGATCCGATTTTCAAGAGGTTCGCCTGCGCCGAATGCAGGTCGATGAGGGCAAGGTCGATGGTCGCGAACATCTCGTCCGGCGAACGAAGCAGCAGCATCGAATTCACCGACTTGACGGCCAGCCGCTCGTCGATGCCGGATTTGAGCAGCTGCTCCAGCATGGTGAGGGCGGCGCTGCTTTCCATCCACGCCCGCGCGCCGTTGCCCATCCCGTCGCTCAGCGCCACGGCGAATTTGCCGTTGCCGAGTTCGATGGTGGTGAAGCAGTCGCCGGACAGAAGGCCGCCGTCCTTCGCCGCGCTGGCCACGCCGGTTTCCACTTCGTACGATTTCGCGGAAGCGAACACCACCGTCGTCAGGTGTTTCGCCGGCTCGCCGGGCCGCTCGGTGCGCACCGTCACCGTCTCGCCGAGAATGCCGGACAGAAGCGGCGCGATGAGCTTCCGCGCTTCGTCGAATCCCGGCCGGAACGAATGGACGATTTCGATTTCCACGTTTCCCTCTTCCAGACTGATGACGTCAACCCCGTATATGGCCAGCCCCAGGCTGTCCAGCGCCTCGCGGATCTGCTCTTCCTGGCGGCCCATCGCCTGGCCCTCGCGGCGGATTTCCTTCACCAGATCGTCCATCACCCGCGAAACGCCGGACAGCTGGTCCGCGACCAGCAGGCTGTTGTCTTTGAGCTGCCGCCGCCAGTGCAGGTGATAGCGGTGCAGATCGTACCGGTGCCGCACCTCCTCCAGCATCTGCGCCGCCTTGATGCATTGGCGGGACCAGGAAGGCGGGATGCGGACTTCGGAAAAGGCGGGGTCTTCATCCAGCTTTTCGGTCATTTCGGAAAGAAGCTGGTATGTACGGGCAAACTGCTTGTCCCAGCAGCGCTGTTTCCGCGGGCAACCGGAGCAGACGCGATCGTGGACTTCGTGGGCGATGAGGTCGACGATTTCCGTCTCCCGCACCGCTTCCCCGGCCTGCGTCATCTGGCGGAAAGCGCGGGACAGCTGGCGGAACACCGCCGCGAAGCGTTCCACCCGTTCCGCCGTCAGATCCCGGACCTTCTGGGCGTATTCGTGCTGGCGCCGGGCGTAATCCGTCGTTCCCGGCACCAGGCGGGCCAGTTTCCCCAGCAGGGTGCGGGGCGTGGCCAGGAGCAGCGCCGACGCGGCGAGGGCCGTCCGCACCGCATCCATGGTCGACGGCGGGTTGTCTTCATAGATCGCCAGCACCGCCGTGCCGAGCATGAGGCCGAAAATCGCCGCCCATTTTCCCGCCGTCCTGAGAAGCCCCGCCATGAGCCCGCCGAACGCGAGCATGCCGATGCGCGCCGCCGCATCCAGGTCGGACAGCGTAAGCACGATGCCCGCCACGACGCCGGCGGCGGTGCCAAGGGCCGGACCTCCGGTCATGGCGCACAGCAGCACGACATACAAGGCCGCCGCCAGGGCCAGGTCCACGCCGTAGACCGACCACCCGGCCAGTCCGGTCACCAGGGAAGCGGCCAGGATGACGACGCCGATCCATTCTTCATGGAACATCCGCCGCTCCCTTCGCTGCGGCAACAAGAGCGGCAGCGCGTGGGCGAGCAGCAGCGTCAGGGCCAGCGCCAGCCCGGCTTCCAGAAAGGCCAGGGCATAAGGAAGCCATTCGTCGGGACGGCCCGTGACGGCGTCGAACAGCCGGACCAGGAGCACCGCGGTAAAGGAAATGACGGGCGCGTAGGTGAGATCGGAACGCGCATAGGCTTCGAGACCCCGGTGCAGCAAATAGATGATGGCCAGCTCGGCGCAGACGGTGAGCGGCGCGGGCTGCGCCGACCAGAAACTGCCCGCGATGACGGCCAGCGCCGCCCAGACCGTCCACTCGCGGCGCGCATGCAGGGCCACGGCGAAAAAGGCGGCCGCAAACGGCATGAGTCCGCCCAGCATGACCGCCCGTCCGAACAGAAAACCGGCGGCAAGCATGAGGAGCGGCCACCGGAGGGCGGCGAAGGCTTGTCCGGCCTGGACCGCCAGCCTGTTTCCGAACCCTCTGAGCCGGGCGGCGGCGCTCTCCCTCCCGCGGCGCCCGCGGCCGCCCGCGGAATGCCCGCCTCCGCTTTTTCCGTTTTTTCCGAAACGCGGCACGAAAGGAATGACGGACGGCTTGTCCATGAAACGCACACCCCACTCGGTTTCAGGAATGTGCCTTTAATTATAGACAGGGCGTTCCGGAAAAGTTTGTCAGAAGCGGTTGGCTGCGCCGAAGTTTTTTCCGACAGGGGCGGACAGCGCCGGGCGACGCGGAGCGCGCCGTTTCCGGCGGGCTTCGCGCCTCCCCCGCGCGCCTGGGCGAAATCCCGCCGCTGCGGGAACCGGCCGCGCAAGTGCGGCTTCCGGCGGTGATGGCCGCCTCGAATTTTGCTCCCCGCAAGCCGCCCCGTTCCGACGCCGGCGTCGCGGCGCAAAGCGGCATTTCCCGCGCCGTCCCGGCGGCGCCTTGCCGGATGGTCCCGAAATCTACGGGGCGGAAAAAACGCGGAAAAACAAAAAAACCGGACCCATGATCCGGTTTGGCGCCTTCGCCCGTCGGAAAGGTTCAGGAACGACGGCCCCCGCGGCCGCCGCGCTTGGATTCCGTATTTTTGCGCAGCGAAGATATGCGCTCCTCGCTGTCCTTGAGGAAACGGCTCATTTTGTCTTCAAAGGACAGCCCGGCGGCGTTCGCCCTCCCGTAAGGACGGCCTCCCCGTTCGCGGAAGCCCCTCTGTTCCGCCGGCCGTTCCGACGCCTGGCGGATGGAGAGGCTGATCTTGCCGTCCTTGCCCACTTGGAGGACCTTGACCGTCACGATGTCGTTGATCTTGAGATGTTCGCGAATGTCCCGGACATAGACGTCGGCGATTTCGGAAATGTGCACCAGCCCCGTGACTCCTTCGGCCAGTTCCACGAAAGCGCCGAAATGCGCAATGCCGGTCACTCTGCCTTCCAGCTTGGCGCCCGCTTCAATGGTCATGCAAAAAGCCGATCCTCCCAGGATCCTTTCCCGATTCCCGGCATTGGCATGTCCGGTTACGCCGATTATAACCGACGGAAAAAACGGCGGTCAATAAAGAAGCGGCCCGTCGGGCCGCGGTTTTGCGGGATTTTGGGGTTCACGGCTGCCGCGTCTGTCCGGAATCGGCCCCTTCGACGCGGATCAGCTGCTCGCCCGGCAGGCCCATGCCCTGCTGGCGCGCGATCTGGCCGATGTATTCCGGATCGTTGAGGCGCTCGATTTCCCGGCTGAGCATGTCGCTTTTCTGCCGGGTCTCCTCCAGACGACGTTCCATTTCGTTCAGTTCCCGGAGCCGCTCCGTCTTCTCCAGCTCCTGGGCATGGATCGTATAGGCCGCCCAGCCGAGAAACAGGCCGACCACGATCAGCAAAAGTCTCAGTCGCCGGCGCAGCCCAACCGAAGGCGGCGTCGGGGATGCGGACGGCGCGGGCATGCGGGAACCCCCCTTTCCTGTCTTGCCGTGAAGACGACGTCATTATAGCAGTCCCGAAAGGGACTTGTCCATCATACCCGCAGATCATTTTTGATTATGCTTCCGGCCCGGCGTTTCCGCCCTTGCCGCCCATCAGCCTGCGAAGGCCGGACATCGCCCGCCTGGCCGTCCGCAGCATGCGGCGAACCCGTCCGGTCGGCGGGAACATCCTGGCGAATGCCGGGGCCGTTTTTCGAGCCAACCACACCGACGGCGGTTTCATTAGCGCCAGCAAAAGCCGCGCCAGTCCCGTGACCAGCGCCGCGGCGAGCAGAAACGCCAAATCCGCAAGGCGCGCAAGCGCCCGCACCGACCAACCGAGCGGCCGCAAGACGCCGAGCCGCGCCAGGCGGCCGAGGACCCGGAGCGTCCCTTCGGCGAGGGCGAAAAGCCGGGACGCGATCCGGACGAAAGCCGGGCTGAGCAGGGCAAAATACGCGGCAAGTCCGGCGGCCAGCCCCAAAAACACGTACATGCGGAGCTGTCCGTGGTTCACCGCAAGCAGCACGCGGAAGACCAACACGGCGGACAGGATGCCGAAAAGCGCGTCCAACGCGGGAACGAACCGGCGCAGGACCGCATACCGCGACGTGGCGGTCCGGTACAGGTCGAACAGGAGGCCCGCCCCCGCCCCGCACGCCGTCACGGCGCCCAGCGCCGTCCACTGAAGAGCCGTGCTCACCGGAACAGCTTCCCGAGCAGGCCTTTCGATTTGGCGCCGGCGCCGTCGAGGTAGACGAGGGAGTGGATCTGTCCCTCGATGGACACCTGCCCCTGCTCCAGGCTCAGGCTTTTCATTTGCAGGTCCTGTCCGCGCACGGCCAGATAGCCGCAGGCGGTCTCCAGCAGAAATTCTTCGCTGTCGAAGCTGTCCACGTTGCTGACGCCGGAAATCTCCAGCGCCTTGCGGTTCAGCATCCGGACTTCCTGGTGCTTCGCGCCCCTTCCGTACTCCATGGCACGTCCCTCCCCTGAAACCAGCTTATGGGGACAGGGAAGGGAATAGAACCGGCCGTACGGGCGGACCGGTCGGGGCGCGCCGGACCCGGCCGCCGCGGTTCTTACGGGAAGGATTCCTCGACCTCTTCTTCCCGCAGGACCGTGTACATCTCCCGGGCTTCGTCCTTGCGGACCGCTTCTTCCGTCCGCTCCACCCGGACGGTCAGCGCCCGACGGCCGAAGCGGATTTCCAGCACGTCGCCCGGTTTCACCTCGCTGCCGGGTTTGGCCTCCCGACCGTTAAGAAGGACGCGCCCCTGCCGGGACACGTCCTTCGCTACCGTGCGCCGTTTGATCAGCCTCGAGACTTTGAGAAACTTGTCGAGCCGCATTCCTCATTTCACGGCTTCTTTGAGCTTGTTGCCCGCCTTGAACGCCGGAACCTTGGAAGCCGGAATCTGGATTTGCTTGCCCGTTTGCGGGTTGCGGCCCACGCGGCCGGAACGCTTGCGGGTTTCGAAGGTGCCGAAGCCGATCAGCTGGACCTTCTCGCCCTTCGCCAGCGCGCCGGTCACCTCGCTCAGGAACCCGTTCAGGACGGTTTCCACGTCCTTCTTGGTCAGGCCGCTCTTGGCAGCGATGTTGTTAATGAGATCGGTTTTGTTCATCTCTCGGACTCCTCCACCTTGTTATTTTTTGAGTCTTTGAAGCAAGCCGTCTTTGGCCTCGCAGCACGAAAATATAATTCTTCCCCTTGTCAATAAAATCCTGCTTCCACCTTAAAAAATTTTTGTCCGAGAGGCGGAAAAATGGCGAAATGTGACGAAAGACCCAGATTTTCTGACCCTTACGACCCTGGTTCCCCGGACTTTGCCTCCAACCACCAGCTTTCCATCTCGTCCAGGTTCGTCTGGTCGAAAGTCCTGCCGCTCTCCGCCAGGCGCCGCTCGATGTGCCGGAACCGCTCGGCGAATTTCCGGTTGGCCCGCGCCAGCGCCTCCTCGGGATCGACCCGCAGGAAGCGGGCGGCGTTCACCACGGCGAACAGCAAATCGCCCAACTCCTCGCGGCTGCGCTCGGGCGATTCACCGGCGGCGGCCTTCAGCTCCGCCAGTTCCTCCTCGATCTTGGCGAACACGCCGGCCAAATCGGGCCAGTCGAAACCGACCTTGGCCGCCTTCTTCTGCAATTTGTAGGCGCGCGGCAAAGCGGGCAGATCCTTCGGGATGCCGTCCAGCACGGAGGTGCGGGAGGCGTCGCCCCTGCGGCGTTTTTCCTCCGCCTTCATCGCTTCCCAGTTGCTCAGGGCTTCGTCGGGATTTCCGGCGGCCGCGTCGCCGAAAACGTGCGGATGGCGGAAGATGAGCTTGTCGTGCAATTCCCCCAGCACGTCGTAGACGTCGAACGTGCCGGCCTCTTCTTCCATGCGGCAGTGCAGAAGGATCTGCAGCAGCACGTCGCCCAGCTCTTCCCGCATGCCGGCGACATCGCCGGTGTCGATGGCTTCCAGGGCTTCGAAGGTCTCTTCGATGAAATTCTGCCGGATGGTCTGGTGCGTCTGCGCGCGGTCCCATGGGCAGCCGTTCGGACTGCGCAGAATGCCGACGATTTCGTATAACCGGTCAAAGGAGGTGCGCCGCAGCCCGTCGTCCAGGCCGGCCTTGAGATAGACGAGCGACGGAACGCCGAAAGGCGGCCTGTCCAACTCCCGCAGCGGCACGGTGCGGACCTTCCCCCCCTCGGAACCGTCCGCCCATTCGCCGATCGCCGCCGGATAATCATCGGGGTAAACTTTCAGCAGCGTTTCCTTCACGCGCGAGACCGCGTCCGGACCGTCCACCCGGGCGATCACCGTGTGCAGGCGCGGGCGCAGCTGCCCGCGGTCAAGCGCGGCCGCGTCCAGCAGCTGGAACCCTTCCAGCGGGTCGAAGCCGAACAGCCGAACCACCCGATCCAATCCGAATTCGCTTCCGCTCACGAGCCGTCCCCTTTCCGTCCCGCTTGCCGGGCTTTGCGGATTCGCCCGCATTATAGCACATTTTGGACCGCCCCACGAAATCAAAAAAAATCCGCCGGCGCCGGTGGCGGCCCGGCGGGGGCGGCCTCAGCGGCATGCGGCGGAATCGTCACTGCTCCATCTGCTTGGCGAGGAATCCGGCGGCCGTCTCCGCCATCTTGGTCTCCGTCTCCCCCATGACCTTGCCGTTTTCCTTGGTCAGGAGCACGACGGCGCCGATCGGATCGCCGCCCGCCACGATGGGGGCCGCCACGAACGAGGCGATCGTCTCCTCGGCGCCGCGCAAGAGTTCGCGGGGACCCGGCGTCGTCTCCAGCATCGTGCGGCGGCTTTCCATGACCGTTTCCAGCAGCGGACCGACCGGCTTGTCCGCGTACTCCTTTTTGGGAGCGCCGGATACGGCGATGACGAGGTCCCGGTCGGTGATGAGCGCCACGTGTCCCGAACTTTCCGCGAGGGCTTCGGCGAATTCTTTGGCGAAATCGCCCAGTTCGCCGATGGGGGAATATTTTTTCAGAATCACTTCACCGTCGCGATCCACGAAAATTTCCAGCGGATCCCCTTCCCGGATGCGAAGCGTCCGGCGGATTTCCTTCGGAATGACCACCCGGCCGAGGTCATCGATGCGACGGACGATTCCTGTTGCCTTCATGTTTCGAATGCCCCGCTTTCGTGGAGAGTTGAAACTGAATCGAGCGTGGCTTTAGTATTCAACCCCTCCCATTTTCTTATGCGTCCGTCCATCCGCGCCCAAAAATGGCGCCCCCCGTATCGGGGGGCGCCGGCATGCGGTCCGGAGGGCCGGTTTGATCATTCCGCCGTTTCCGGCGATTCTTCCGGCTCCTGAGGCAGCACCACCGAAATGCCCAGCTTGTCCTTTTCCGCCTGCAGGAACGCATCCAGCTTGGCATAGGCCACGCTTTCCCGGAGCGCGGCCCGGTCTTCCTCGCCCAGCGTTTCGAACGTCGCTTCGTTGCGGGATTCCACCTTGATGACGTGATATCCGTATTCCGTCTTGACGGGATCGCCGATCACGCCGACGGGCTGGGAGTTGGCCGCTTTTTTGAATGCTTCCACCCACAGCCCCGTTTTGACGTTCTCGTAAAGACCGCCGTTTTCTTTCGATCCCGGGTCGTCGGAATATTCCCTGGCGATCTCGTTCCAGTCCGCGCCCTTTTGCAGCTTGTCCTTCACTTCGCGGGCCAGCTGAAGCGCCTCTTCTTCCGTGCGCTTCTCCTCGCCGGTCTGGCTGTCCGTCGTGGCGATCAGCACGTGGCGCACCGTGGCCGTGTTGAAATCCTGCGGCGACTTTTCAAACTCCGCCCGCATTTCGTCTTCGGTTACCGCCGCCTCCAGTTCGGCCTGCCGGTCCGAGATGATTATCTGGTACGCGGCAAAGCGCTTGAAGACGGCCACCGCTTCCTCGACGGTGAGCCCGGCTTCCTTCAGCGCTTCTTTCGCCTCGGGCTGTTCCTTGACAAGCGTCTTCAGTTCGTCGCGGAACGCGGCGGCCTGCTCCTCGGCCGCTTCCCACTGGGCATCCGTCGCCGACCCGAGCAGGTGCTTCGCCAGCACGTATTCCCGGAGAAACTCTTCCTCCATTCCGCCGATGGACAGATAGAAGGCCAAAAGCGGATTGACGAACTGATGGAGTCCGAGGTATTTGTCGAATTCGGTCCGCGTCACGTTGCCGCCGTTGTAATGGGCGACGACTTCCCCCTGGCCGGCGCCGGGAATGTCGCGGCGGCTGTCCAGCGACTTGCCGCAACCGGCCAGGGCCATCACGGCGACCGCCAGCAGCCCGGCCAGAAACAGCCGGCCGGGGCGGAGCCGCGGCCCGCCCCGGAATGCGACCCCCTCGCGCTTACGGTGCAACATCCTGCAGTTCTCCCTTCGGCTTGGTCACTTCTTCGTATTTTATCAGAAACTGTTCCGCAAGCGCCAGCAACGCGTCGTCCTCCATGCCGCGGCAGGCGAGGCGAACCGCCGATGGGTCGCCCGTCTCCGGCAGCAGGCGGCCGCGAAACGCGACGGCCAGCGCGGTCTGCTTCGACGGGTGGACGGCGGGTTTGCGCGCGGGCAAAAATTTGAAGATGATCTCGTCGTCCCTGCGCTGGACGGCTTCAATGCCCAGCCGGCGGGCGTACACCTTCAGGCGGGCGACGGCCAGCAGGTTGAGCGCCGCCCGGGGCGGTTCGCCGAAGCGGTCCTTCATTTCGTCCAGCAGCTCGTCGATGTCCCCGGTGTCTTCGGCGGCGGCCACCTTCTTGTAAATCTCGATTTTCTGCGCGCTGTCGTAAATGTATTCGGACGGCAGGTACGCGTCGACGCCCAGGTCGAGCTGTACGGAAACCGGCTGCTCCGGTTCGGACTCTTCCCCCGTCAGGCCCGCCTTGCGCTTGCGGATTTCCTCGGCCAGCATCTGCGTGTACATCTCAAAGCCCACCGAAGCGATAAAACCATGTTGCTCGGGCCCGAGCAGGTTGCCGGCTCCCCGGATGGCCAGGTCGCGCATGGCGATCTTGAATCCCGAGCCAAGGTCGGTAAATTCCTTGATGGATTGCAGCCGTTTTTCCGCCGCTTCGTTCAGCACCTTGTCCGGCGTGTAGGTAAAGTAGGCGTAGGCGATCCGGTTGGACCGGCCGACGCGGCCGCGCAGCTGGTACAGCTGGGCCAGCCCCATCTTGTCCGCGTCGTGGACGATCAGCGTGTTGACGTTGGGAATGTCGACGCCGGTCTCGATGATGCTGGTGCTGACCAGCACGTCGTATTCGCCGTCCAGGAAATCCAGGATCGCGCGTTCCAGTTCGGCCTCCGGCATCTGCCCGTGGGCGACGACAATGCGCGCGTCGGGCACGAGGCGGCTGACCTGCTCGGCGATCTGGTAAATGCCCTGCACCCGGTTGTAGACGTAATAAACCTGCCCTCCCCGCGCCAGTTCCCGCTCGATGGCCTCGCGGACAAGGGCGGGGCTGTATTCCGCCACGAACGTCTGCACGGGGAACCGGTTTTCCGGCGGCGTCTCGATGAGGGACAGGTCGCGCACGCCGAGCAGCGACATGTGCAGGGTGCGCGGAATCGGGGTGGCGGTCAGGGTGAGCACGTCCACGTTGGTTTTCAGCTTTTTCAGCTTTTCCTTGTGCGAAACGCCGAAACGCTGCTCCTCGTCGACGATGAGCAGCCCCAGATCCTTGAACTGCACGTCCTTGGACAGCATCCGGTGGGTGCCGATCAGGATGTCGACGGCCCCCGTCCTTACCCCCCGGAGCGTCTCCGTCTGCTCCTTCCGCGAACGGAAGCGGCTGAGCACGCGGATGGTGATCGGGTACCCGGAGAAGCGTTCGCGGAATGTCTCGTAGTGTTGCTGCGCCAATATGGTGGTCGGCACCAGCACCGCCACCTGCTTGCCGTCCATCACCGCCTTGAAGGCGGCGCGGATGGCCACCTCCGTCTTGCCGTACCCCACGTCTCCGCACAGCAGCCGGTCCATCGGGCGGGGCGATTCCATGTCCCGCTTGACCTCCTCGATGGCCCGGAGCTGGTCGGGCGTCTCTTCATACGGAAACAGCGCCTCGAACTCTTGCTGGTAAGGGGTGTCCTTGCTGAAGGCGTATCCCGGCGACGCCTGGCGGGCGGCGTACAGCTTGATCAGATCGTCGGCCAGGTCTTGCACGGAAGCGCGCACCTTCGACTTGACGCGGTTCCAGTCGTTGCCGCCGAGACGGCTCAGCTTGGGTTCCTTGTCCTCCACGCCGACGTACTTCTGGATCAGATGGAACTGCTCCACGGGTACGGAGAGCCGATCCCCGCCCGCATACTGGATATGCAGGTAATCCCGGTGGATGCCGCCGACTTCCAGCGTGCCGATGCCCAGGTATTTCCCGATGCCGTGGTTCTGGTGGACGACGTAGTCGCCGATCTTCAGGTCCGTGTAGCTGCGCAGCCGCTCCGCGTTTTCCAGCTGGCGGCTCGGGCGGCGCGCCTTGCGCTGCTTCTGGGTGAACATTTCGGCTTCCGTCACGACCACCAGGCGGACGGAGGGCAGTTCGAAGCCGTTCTGCAGGGTGCCCACGAGGATTTCCGGCGGCTCGATCTGGTAGTCCTCCAGCACCCGGCGCATCCGCTCCGCCCGCTCGGCGCCGCCGGCCAGCATGACGACCCGGTTGCCGTTTTTGCGCCAGCGTTCCATCTCGGCCTTGAGCAGGTTCATCTGGCCGTGGAAATTCTGCATGTTCCGGCAGACGACGTTGACGATGTTCTGCGGCTGGGTATGCGGCACCTGACGAAGGAACAGCGAAAAATACAGGGTCTGGAACCTTTTCGGATACAGCGCCTGATCGACCGGAGCGGCCAGCGTCAGCGCCGGCAGGGTCTTGCCCTGCATCAGCATCTGGGTCGTCCATTCCGCCTCGTCCCGTTCCAGCTGCTTGGCCGTCTCGATCAGCCGGTACGGTTCGTCGATCACCAGCACGGTGTCTTTGGGCACGTAGTCGTACAGCGTCTGTTGCTCCGGATAAAGCAGCGCCACATACTTGTACAGCCCCGGGAAAACGGCGTGCTGCCGCAAGAGGTCGATTTCCCGGGAAATTTCGGTGCGCAGGCGTTCCTTCGCCTGGCGGTCCGCCATCTTCGCCAGCTGTTGCTCCAGAAGATCATGGGCATGCTGCGCCGCGTTCTGAAACCGCCGCTCGTCGGCCACCAGTTCCCGGCCCGGCGTCACCGTGAACGACTCCATGCGGTCGGTGGAGCGCTGTTCATCCGGATCGAAGGCGCGGATGGAGTCGATTTCGTCGCCGAACCATTCGATCCGGACGGGAAACGGCGACGTCAGCGGAAACAGGTCGACGATGCCGCCCCGCACGCTCATCTGTCCCTTTTGTTCCACGCGGTCGGTCCGTTCGTAGCCGAGCGCCACGAGGCGCCGCAAAAACGCCTCCATGGGCACGGTCTGTCCCACGCGCAGTTCCTCCGTCATGCCGATAAGCGCCGTCCGCTCCGGCAAATGGCGGCGCACGCCGGCAAACGGCGCCACCAGCACGCCTCGGAAACCGGACGCAAGCCGGAGAAGCGCGTCGACCCGGAGCGCGCTCGTCTCCGGGCTGGACACCGCCGCTTCCGCGGCGATCAGTTCATTGGCGGGATATAGCAGCACCTGGTCCTGGGGCAGACATTCCTGCAAATCGTCGGCGATTTTTTGCGCGGAATACATGTTGTGCGTAACCACTAGCACGGGCCGGTCCAGTTCCCGGTGAAGCGAAGCGATCATGACCTGCCTCGCCGAACCCGACAGCCCCGCGACCAGCTGCTCCTTCATGCCGCGTTCCAGGCCTTGCAGCACGGCGCGGAAATCCGGCTCGGACGCGAACGAATCGAGCAGAACCTTCATGACAGCTTCTCCTTTCTCTCCACACTGAAACGGCACCGCCCCAAGCCGGCGGGGGGTGCAAGAAAAAAAGCCCCGGCACCTGCCAAGGCCTCTGCAATTTGTCGATCCGAAAGGTGCGCCGTCATTGCAGCGGGTTGGACTGCAGTGCCAGCTCGGGATGGCTTTCCAGCGTCTGCCCGCAATAGTCGCAAATCACGCGGACGGTGATGTCGCCATTGGAATGATACGTAATTATACGCCTTCGTTCCCCGGGGGTCAAGAAGTGAAGGCCCAGACGGTACGCGGGAACGTTCCGGCCGAAAGCGCCGAGGACCATGCCGCAATGGCGGCATCTGTAGATCACAGCCATAAAAGGGTATGCCTCCGGATGAAAAGATATGCGCGGAAGGAATCCGCCTTTTCATCAGTATGCACACCCGGCGCCCGGTTTAAGCGGATTTGCGGTTGAATTTGGCCATCGTCTCCTCGAACGGATGGGTCAGCGCGAATTCGGCGGCGTCGCAGGCCTCCGCGATCATCCGGTCCACCGCTTCCCATTCCCCCTTGGCGAAGGGGGACAGGACATAGTCGGCGGCGTCCACGCCCTGCGGCGGGCGGGAAATGCCGAGGCGAATCCGGTTGAACGTCTCGGTGCCCGTATGCCGGATGATCGACTCGATTCCCTTGTGGCCGCCGGGCCCCCCCTTGAGGCGGAGCCGGATGCGCCCGACTTCGGTGTCCATGTCGTCGTAGACGATGATGGCGTCCCCGAGGTCGGCCTTGAAATAATCCATGAACGCCCGGACCGCTTCCCCCGACAGGTTCATGAAGGTCTGCGGCTTGAGCAGGGCCACGCGGACGCCTCCGACGCGCGCTTCCCCGAGGAGCGCCCGGCATCGGGCATTGGGACGCAGATCCGCGTTCCAGCGCCTGGCCAGTTCGTCCACCACCATGAATCCCGCGTTGTGCCGCGTGCGCTCATAGGCGGGACCGGGGTTGCCCAGTCCGACGATCCAGCGCATTCGCCGATTTCCTCCCCCGACAAAAATGACTGCAAAAAAGAAAAAGTCCCGGCCGGACGCGGGCGCTTTCACCCCCGCGCCTCGTCCTCGGCGTCCGCCGTTTCCCGCGCTTCCTCCGTTCCCCCTTCTTGCGGCGGCAGCGCCACGGCCACCACCGCTTCCGGATCGTCCGCCAGCTTCACGCCCGGCGGCAGCGCCAAGTCTCCGGCGGTCAGGCGGTCGCCGATCTCGAGTCCGCCGACGTCCGCCTTTATTGAACCGGGCAAATCGTCCGGGAGACACTCCACTTCCACTTCATGCAGGGCAAGCTGCACCACTCCGCCCTGCCGCTCGGCGGGGCTTTCGCCGGCAAGTTCCACGCGGACGGGAACCCGGATCTTCTCGTTCCGACTGACGCGGCGCAGGTCCACGTGGAGCAGCCTGCCGTTCAGGAAGTCGCGCTGCACTTCGGCAATAAGGGCGGGAGCCGGCGCTTCCCCTTCGACCGAGACGTCCACCACGGCGGTCGGCTGCTCGCGCAGAAGCGCCAAAAGTTCCCGTTCCTCCACCGTGATCAGCTCGCCCGGGCCGGGCGGCCGGCCGTGGATGACGCCGGGAACCTTGCCTTGCCGCCGCAGTTTCCTGCCCGACTCTCTGCCCCGTCTTTCCACCCGCAGCGAAGGTTTCAAGCGGCATCCCTCCTTGAGTCGCAGGCATGCCTAGTTTTCCCTTCGCCGCCGGCGCCTAAACGCGCCTAGACGTGCTGGCGGGATTCGAAAGGCCGGGGCGTCTCGAACAGCGTGCTGACCGACCGCCGCTCGTGCACGCGGATGATGGCGTCGCCGATGAGCTCGGCCACGGACAACACGCGGATGTTGAGCGGAAGATGGATCGGCGGCAGCGGGATCGTGTCGGTGACCACCACTTCCCGGACCGGCGCCCGGTACAGCCGCTCGATGGCGTTGCCGGACAGGACGGGATGGGTGCAACAGGCGTACACTTCCACCGCGCCCGCCTTCTTCAACGCTTCCGCTGCCAGACAGATCGTTCCGGCGGTGTCGATGATGTCGTCGATCAGGATGGCGCTCCGTCCCGCCACGTCGCCGATGATGTTCATCACCTCGACGACGTTGGGTTCCGGCCGCCGCTTGTCGATGATCGCCAGCGGCGACTGCAGGAAGTCGGCCAGCGCCCGGGCGCGCACCACGCCGCCGTGGTCGGGCGAGACGACGACGGGGCGGGCCAGCTGCATGTCGCGGAAATAGGCGCCGAGGATGGGCACGCTTGTCAGATGGTCCACCGGAATGTCGAAGAAGCCCTGGATCTGCATGGCGTGCAAATCCATGGCGATCACCCGGTGGGCGCCGGCCGTCTCGATCAGGTTGGCCACGAGCTTGGCCGTGATCGGATCGCGCGCCTTCGCCTTCCGGTCCTGCCTGGCATAGCCGTAATAGGGAAGCACCACGTTGATGGTGGCGGCGGACGCCCGTTTGAGCGCATCCACCAGCACGAGAAGTTCCATCAGGTGCTCGTTGACCGGGGCGCAGGTGGACTGGATCACGAACACGTCCGCGCCTCTGACGCTTTCGTTCACCCGGATTTGGATCTCGCCGTCGCTGAAGCGCGACACTTCCGCGTCCCCGAGCGGAACGCCGACATACCTGCTGATCGCCTGCGCCAATTTCGGATTGGAGCTGCAGGCGAAAATCTTTAGACTGGCGTCGGGATACGCCAACGTCTCCACCGCCTTCACCTGTTGTTGTTCGATTGCGAAATCGCCTGATTCTTTTTGGACAATGCGCGGGCGCGCAACTTTTCGGCGTAGCCGGGCTTGTTGACCTGCCGTTCGCGCGCGATGGCCACGTCGCCCTCGCCGACGTCGTGGGTGATGGTCGATCCGGCCACCACGTAGGCGTCCCGTCCGATCTTCACCGGCGCCACAAGATTGGCGTTCGATCCGATGAAGGCGCCGTCGCCGATTTCGGTCCGGAACTTGTTATGGCCGTCGTAATTGGCCGTGATCACGCCGCAGCCGATGTTGACCCGGGAACCGACCGTGGCGTCGCCGATGTAGCTCAGATGGGGCACCTTGCTGTGGTCGCCGACCACGCTGTTTTTGATCTCCACGAAATCGCCGACCCTGACGTGGTCGCCGATCCGGGTGCCCGGGCGCAGGTAGGCGAAAGGCCCGACGTTGCATTCGCTGCCGATGACGGCTCCTTCGGCCACCGTGTAGCGGACCGTGGTGCCGTCGCCCACCGTCGTGTCGGCGAGGTCGCAGCCCGGACCGATGGCGCAATCCCGGCCGATGACCGTGCCGCCCCTGAGGTGCGTACCGGGGTAAATGACCGTATCTTCGCCGATCTTCACATCCGCGTCGATATAAGTATGGTCCGGATCCACCACGGTCACCCCGTTCGCCATGTGGCCCAGCAGAATGCGCCGGCGCATCAGCCGCTGCGCCCTGGCCAGCGCGGCCCGGTCGTTGACGCCCTCGATCTCGTCCGGGTCCGGCGTCCGGTACGCGGCAACCGTTCCCCCCTCTCTTCGCAGAATGCCGATCACATCGGTAAGGTAGTATTCGCCTTGCGCGTTGTCCGCCGTGAGGTTCTTGAGCGCGGCAAACAACCGGCGGGTGTCGAAACAGTAGGCGCCGGCGTTGATCTCGCGGATGGCCCGCTCCTCCGGTCCGCAATCCTTGTCCTCCACGATCCGTTCCACGGTTCCCGCGGCGCTCCGCACCACCCGGCCGTATCCGGCCGGATCGTCCACGTGCGCCGTGAGGACCGTGGCCGCCGCGCCGCTTTCCCGGTGCAGATCAAACATCGCCTCGATCGTGCGCGCCGTAATCAGCGGGGTATCGCCGCAGACAACCAGCGTCACGCCGTCCTCCCCCGCCAGCAGCGGCTCCGCCTGCATCACCGCGTGGCCCGTTCCCAGCGGCTCGGGCTGAAGCGCGTATTCCGCCGCGTCGCCGAGGGCGGCCCGCACTTCCGGCGCGCCCCTTCCGATCACGACCACCGCTCGCTCGCATCCCGCTTCCCTGACCGCCTGGAGCACGTGCGCCACCATCGGTTTGCCGCAGACCGGATGAAGCACCTTGGGGAGCTTGGACTTCATCCTCTTGCCCAGTCCCGCGGCCAGCACGATCGCCAATTTCTTCACCGGGCGGACCACCTCTTCCCGGGCGCTTCCGAAAGGTCTGCGCCGATTTTGTCCCGCCGGATTTCACACGGGTACACCTTAAGCATATAACTCCACGGCGCATTTGCGCAACGGTCCAAAGGGCCAACCTGTGACAAGAATGCAAACGGAAAGGGAGCTCCCCGTCGAGCCCCCTTTCCGCTGTGGTCCGTCCAAGCTCCGGCGCCGGATGTTCCATCAGGCCCCTTCCTCCAGCGCTTCTTCCTCGGCCTCGGCCGCGACCGCGCGCTCGTATTCCGCAAGCACCGCCGCCTGGATCTTCTCGCGCGTGCTGGAAGAAATCGGATGGGCGATATCGCGGAACTCGCCGTCCGGCGTCCGCTTGCTCGGCATGGCCACAAACATCCCGTTGTTTCCGTCGATCACCCGAATGTCATGCACCACGAACTCGTTGTCAAAGGTGACCGAACAGATGGCCTTCATCCGCCCATCCGTGTTCACACGGCGGAGTCTGACGTCCGTAATTTGCATGCTGAGTCTCACCACCTTCGACGTTTCATGGAACGCTTGGTGTAATATTCCACAAAAAATCCCGAATTCCTGCCTGAAATGGATTCCCGCCCCACAAAAAAGTAAATTTTTTTTATTTCCGCTCACTTTCGACAGAAATCGCCGCAATCAATTCGATTTCGACAAGCACATCCCGGGGGAGCGCCGCCGCCTGTACCGTGGAACGGGCCGGACGGTGATCGCCGAAAAAGGATGCGTACACTTCGTTGAACGCGGCGAAATCTTTCAAGTCCTTGAGAAAAACGGTGGTTTTCAACACGTCGCGCGGCGTTGCTCCCGCCGCGGCCAGCACCGCCTCGATGTTCCGCAGCACCTGGCGGGTCTGTTCCTCGATGCCGCCGGAGACGATTTCCCCTTCGGGGGTAAGGGGGATCTGGCCGGACAAAAACAGCAGGTCGCCGAACCGCACGGCCTGCGAATAGGGGCCGATGGCCGCCGGGGCGTTCCTGGTGGACAAGGTTTGAATTTTCATGTCACATCTCTCCTCGTCATTGGGGGTCATTTTCCCGGAAACGCGAAAATTCCGGGGATTCGAAAAAATTGCCGGGTCTTACGCGCACCAGGCGATTCTTCTCGTCCACTTCCTCCAGCCGGGCCAGCGAGACATAGTCGCTGAGCAGCCGTTCCCCGGCGCCCACCGCTCCCGACTCCACAAACACGCCGACGCCGCCCACCACGGCGCGGAATTCGCCGAGCAGGTCGATCATGCCCCGGATCGTTCCCCCGGCCTTCATGAAGTCGTCGATGATGAGCACCCGGGAGCCTTCCTTCAGGGCGCGGCGGGCCAGGGACATGGTCTGGATGCGCCTGGAAGAGCCGGAGACGTAGTTGATGCTGACGGTGGAACCTTCCGTCACCTTCTGGTCCCGGCGGGCGATCACCACCGGCACGTTCAGGAATTGGGCCGTGGCGCAGGCCAGCGGGATGCCCTTCGTCTCCACCGTCACGATGGCGTCCGGTTCAAGGCCGGCAAAGGCGGAAGCGAACATGAGGCCGGTATCCCGGAGCAGGGACGGCTGGCCCAGCAGATCGGTCATGTACAGATAGCCGCCGGGAAGCAGACGGTCGGGGTCTTCCAGCTCGCGGCAAATGCTGACGATGCGTTCCAGCGCCCGATCCGGCCGCATCCGGGGGACAAACCGGACGCCTCCCGCCGCTCCGGAGTAAGTGCGCAGTTCCCCGATGCCCTCGGTCTCGAACACTTCCCGGATGATGGCCAGATCCTCGCTGATGGAGGATTTGGCGGACCGGTACCGTTCCGAAAACGCGGAAAGGGAAATCAGCGTGTGGGGGCGGGCCAGCAGGCATTGCGTCATTTCCACCAGCCTGGCGCTTCGTCTCAGCTTTTTCAACTCGTCCTCCCCCGTCCGGAATCCGGATTTTTTATGGCCATCATACCATTTCCGTCCATTTGCGGGCAAGGAAAGTGCGGCCGGGGGTCATCCGCGCGGAAACGGGGATTCCCCCAGCAGTCGGACCGCGTATACCTCTTTGCAGAAGCCGCGCAGGCCGCCGGCGATTCGGACCGCCTTCTCCTCCCTGGCGACAAGGCCGAACACCGTCGGTCCGCTGCCCGACATCAGCACGCCGTCGGCCCCCATTTTCTCCATGCAGGCTTTGATTTGCCGGATCTCCGGATGGAGGCGGAGCGTGACGTGCTCCAGCACGTTGCCGAGAGCGCCGCAGACGCCGGCAAACGACCGCTGCCTCAGCGCGTCGATCATGCGTTCGGCGGACGGATGCTCGGTGATCTCCACCAGGTTGAGCCGGGCAAACACGTCGGTTGTGGACACGCTGACGGGCGGCCTGGCCAGGACGACCCAGCAGGGCGGCGGGGGAGGAAGATCCTCCAGGATTTCCCCCCGGCCGCGGGCCAGGACGGTGCCGCCCCGCACGCAATAGGGAACGTCGGAGCCCAGTTCCGCGCCAAGGGCTTCCAGCTCCTCCCCTTTCAGGCCCAGCCGCCACATCCGGTTGAGCCCTCTCAGCACCGCGGCGGCGTCTCCGCTGCCTCCCGCCAGCCCCGCCGCCACCGGCACGCGCTTGTCCAGCGTGATGCGGACGCCTTTGGACACGCCAAACCGCTCCTTCATCAGACGGGCGGCCTGATGCGCCAGATTCCGTTCATCCGTCGGAATGGCCGGGGATTGGCTGACGAGCTCCACCCGGTCTTCCGGAAGCTCGGCAAGTTCCAGCCGGTCGGCGAGATCGACCATGGTCATGACCGTTTCCAGCTCGTGGTAGCCGTCGTCCCGCCTGCCCAGCACATCCAGCAGCAGGTTGATCTTGGCCGGCGACTTCTCGTACACGACGGTCAATGGCAATCACCCGACTGCATTATAGCAGACCCCCCGCGGGAATTCATGGCGGAGATTCCCCGGAAGCCGCCGGCGGTAATCCCCGACAGTCCCGGACCCCAAAGCCCCGGAAACGCAGAAGGCGGGAATCCGCGCTGCGGATTCCCGCCCCCGTCAAAACTGCTTCGTGCCGGAAGCGATTTGCTTTTCGGCCAGCTCAATGGCCCGTTTCACCATGTTCCCGGCGTCTCTGGCCCGGATCGCTCCCCAGCCTTCACGGCGCACCGTGTCGTAAAAGCCGAGTTCCCTGGCCAGTTCCTCCTTGAACCGGTCGGACATGACGCCTCGCCTGCGGCCCATACGATCGCCTCCCAGCGCGAAATGCCTGGAACGCCGCTTTCCCGGCGTTCGCGCTTAGGGTGCCCGCAAAAAAGCCGCGACATGCAACGGCGGCATGGCGCTCCGGTAATGCGCCATGCCGCCGGGAAGCTGCGTTAATTGGACACGTACTGGATGCGGATTTGCCCGTTGTCGCCGAAAACCGTCACTTCCACCGATTCCGTCAGGATATCCGCGTAGCTGTAGGAGACCCGCTTGAACGAGTGCTGTTCTTCGTCCAGCTTGACGATGAACACCGCCGGGTAGATCTCTTCCAGCACGCCCGTGCGCTCGATGGTCTTGCGGCGTCCACCGTTGGCACGAAGCATCACTCTGGAACCGACGTGGGGCTCCAGGCTTCTTCTGATCTCCAGAAGTGCGTTTCTGGCCATGACCCGCTACCACCTCTTTCTCCCTAAATTATAGCAGGAGAAAGGGGTGGTGTCAAACAAGTTTATTTATTATATCAGGGGTCTCAAATCATTGTCAATGATCAATTTCCCATCTTTTCGCATTTCACGCGGGGCCCGCGCCGGACGGCGGAACGGCCGGCGCGGCGTGGGACGCCGGATTGGGCGTGCCGACGCGGAACCGCCCCAGGGTCTCGACGCCGCCGATGCCCCGCGCGCCGCTGACGGTGCGGGAAATGACATCCTCCAGGTCGATGCTTTCTCGAAAGGGGGTAAGCGCCGCCCGGACGGCGACGTAGACGGGATCCAGGGCATGGATCATGACGCGCGCCGGCGAGCTGGCAAAATTGGCGCCGGCGCCGATAAGCGCCTCGAAATGCGACTGGCAGGCGCCGGCGATCACCACCAATCCGTCCCGGTTCCGGTCGTACCGGCGCACGACGTCAACGGCGCGGACGAAGTTGGCGCTGTTGCGGTAATTGCCCAGGTGGCGGCGATCGGCGCCCGCTCTCAGGAAGCCGTCGTGCCCCGTGATGACGATGATGTCGGGAAGAACCCGCGGCAGAAGCTCCGCCAGCGCTTCGGCCATCCGGGTCTCGTGGGCCCAGTAGCCTTCCGCGGGCACGCCCAATTGGCCGTAAATGGTCAGGCTGCGGCGCAGGTAGTAAGGATCCCCGTCGAGATGCAGCACCTTTCCCGGCACTTCAAAGAACGACCGTTCTCCCGCCGACGTCCAGGACTGACTCCCGGCCAGCCTCCGGCGCGCGTCCACCATGCGCCGGACGGATTCCACCGACTGGATGCGCGCCTTGCGCACGCCTTCCGGCGGTTCCCCCTCCCTGACGGGTTCCAGGTCCTTCAGCGGCGCGTCCGCGAGCAGCCGGTAGTCGGCGCCGCGCATGATCGCCTGATCCCCCGCCATGGCGCTGATGCGAAACAGAATGTCTCCCCCATAGGATTTCCGGACGACCAGGTCGCCCTGCTTCATGGGCCGATCACCCCTTCGTCTATCCTATGGGCGAATCGGACCCGGAGTGCGTGACCTTGCCGGAAGCCGCCAGCGCTTCCGTCAGGGCGGCGAATTCTTCCAGGGACAGCGTCTCCCCGCGCCGCGCGGGGTCGATGCCGCAACCGCGCAGGATTTCGACGGCTTCCCCTTTGCCCTCTTTTCCCAGCAGGCGGGAAAGGTTGTTGGCGATGGTTTTCCGGCGCTGTTCAAAGGCCGCGTGCACGACCCGGAAAAACAGCTGCTCGTCCGATACGTTCACGTGCCGCTTGCGCCGGGGCGTCAGCCGGACAACCGCCGAATCGACCTTTGGCGAAGGCACGAACGCCCCGGGCGGCACCCGGCAGACGGGTTCCGCCTCGCAGCGGTATTGCACGGCGACGCTCAGGCTTCCGTAATCCTTACCGCCCGGCGCCGCGCAGATGCGGTCGGCGATTTCCTTCTGTACCATGAGCACCAGCCGTTCCCACGGCAGGCGCGATTCCAGCAAAGCCATCAGGATTGGCGCGGCGGCGTAATAGGGCAGGTTGGCCACCGCGCTGACGCCGGCAAGACCCTGGAAATGGGTCCGCCACAGTTCGCGCAGGTCGATCTTCAGCGCGTCCGCATGAATCAAAACCACGTTGTCGTAAGGGGCGAGCACCTCTTCCAGAATCGGAATCAGCCGGCTGTCGATTTCGATCGCCACCACCCGGCCCGCCGCCTGCGCCAGCCGCTCCGTCAGAGCCCCGATTCCCGGACCGATCTCCAGCGCCCCCCGCGTCTTGTCCAGCCCCGCCGCTTCCAGGATCCGGTCCAGCGCGCGGGAATCGGTCAGAAAGTGCTGTCCCAGGCTCTTGCGGAACACGAAACCGTGCCTGCGGACGATGTCCAGCGTGCGGCGCGGGGTGGCGACGGCCTCCGCCCGGTCCGCGCCGTCTCCCGGCCCGTGCGCGCCCTCCGTCCCCTCAAGGCCCGTACCCTTCCTGTTTTGTTCCGTCTCCATCGTCATGGCTCTTCCCGGTCCAGCTGCGCGAGGCTTGCCTGGAATTCTTCCCGCGTGATGCGAAACATCGCGCAGCGTTTGTAAAATTGCTTGCCGTTGGCGTAACCGACGCCGAGCAGCTCCCCCATCCGCCGCCGTCTTCGGGCCGCGTCGGGATGCGCGACCAAACCCGCCTGCACAAGATCCGACCAGGCGATTTCCGGCGGCGTCCCGTCATCCGCCGTCGTGGCGCGCGCCCGCTCGAGGGCACGGCGGATCGCTTCCGGCGAGGCGTATTCGACGCCCAGGCCGCCCTTGCCCCGGGCTTCCTCCCGGGTCAGAAAAGCGTGCCTGCATCCCGGCACGCGCTCCGCCACGATCCGGCGGATGCGTTCCCCCGGACCGTCGGGGTCGGTGAGCACGATGACGCCCCGGCGCCGCTGCGCCAGAGCAATGCGCGCCAGCACCTCTTCACCGATGGCGGAACCGCCCGTCTCGATGGTGTCGGCGTCTGCGGCCCGGCGAACGGCGGCCGTGTCTTCCTTGCCTTCCACGACAATCACTTCCCGGACGATCATTTCCCGGGCCATGCGCGTCATCCTTTCCGTCTGAGCCCATTATAGCCGAAGCCGGCTCCCGGGCCAAAAAACGGGACGCCTGCGGCAGACTGCCGCGATTCAGGATATCCGTCTGCAAAAAACGGCTCCGCCGCCTGCGGCGGCGAAGCCGTAAATCCCCCTTGCGCCGATATATCCTCCGGTCAGTCCGCCGACGGCTTGACCGGGCCGATGACATAGACGGTGTATCCTTTCTTGGTGCCGAAACGTTTGGCCGTCTCCTCGCTGTCGAAATAGATGTCGATGATCTTGCCCTTGACGGCGCTGCCGGTATCCTCGGCCCGCCGTAAACCGAAGCCCTCGATGTACACCCACCACCCGAGGGGAATGACGTCCGGGTCGACGGCGATGGTGCGGCCTTCCTGCACCTTGACCCCCGTCGAGGTGATGCCGTAGGAAGGATGATCGGGCGTCTTGCCGGTGGAAGCCGGTCCCGCCGAGTAGGCGGTCAGCTTCACGTTCTTGAGCACCCGGCGCACCTGGACGGAGATGCCGTCCAGGCTCACCGTCTGCACCTCGTCCTCGGACGCGTTGTAGGAAGCGGCCGCCACTTCCGGCTTCCGGGTGCCGACGGCGATGATCCGGTCCACCGACGGCTTGGCCACCTCGCTGGACAATTCCCTTTCGGCCACCAGCACCCCGTCTTCGTACACGAGTTCCGTCCGCTTCACCAGCACGCCTTCCCGCCCGGACTGGACCACTTTCTCCTTGCCCTGCGGCAAAGAGCCGTCCTGTTTCTTGATGACCCGGTAGGCGATCGGGTGCTCCGTCTCCACGATTTTCCGGGTGACGCGAACCACATTCACCGTCATGCCGTCCGCCACGACGGCGTCCCGAGACGGGGTCACGCGGTCGGACGGCGCGAGGGCAAGGCCCGCTTCGGCCAGGGCCTCTCCCACGGTATCCGCTAGGGTATGGATCCGCCTGATCAGTCCGTCGGCCCTTACGGCAATCTCCCTGGCCCGCTCGATTTCGATGCGGCCGCCGTCCTCCACCTTTGCATCAAGCGGCACGGAAAGCCGGTCGTAGGGACCGATTTCGATTTCCTGTTCGGCCAGGAGCTCCCCCACTTCGCCGGCGTGGGTCAGCACCCTTGTCGCCCGGCCTTCGTCCACCAGCGTCACGCTTTTCAAGGACTCGCGATACACGAGTCCGAAATACGTCATCGACACCACAAAAGACAGAATAAAGCACAGTCCGGCAAGCGCCCACATCCCGCCGTCCGGCCGCGCGGCGGCATGCCCGGCGGCCGCGGACGCGAAACGGTGATTCCCCTTTGAAGAATACCCCATTTTCTCTGTCGTCCCCCTTTCGGGCGCCTTTTCCGGCATTTCCCCTTCCTTTCCCCGCAGAGACAATAAAAAACCACCTGTCAGAGGGCCCTTTCGTGGCACCCGACGGTGGCGTCCGGATTGGGTATGGGCACACGAATCAGACCGCTCTCTTTCCGCCTGCGAGGTTGGCGCATCCCGACGCCGCATTCCGCCGCGCGGAACCGGCCGCCCGAACGGGCCCGCCGTTTCCCCGGCCTGCGAAAGGGCGGGGCACCTGCCCCCGGCCGCGGACGGGCCGCGTCCGGGTCCCCCACACTCCGGAACGAATGTTCCGGATTTTCAGCGTACCGGAAAAAGCATCTGATGAAAAAACTTCCGTTTCCGATAATACCCGCCGCTCCCCCGGGTGTAAAGTTTGCCATCCCCCCGAATGGGTCCCTGAAGGGGCAAAATGGGGGCATATCCGGGAAATCGGCGGGAAAACCGTTCCTTTTTTCCCGCTGAAAGCGGTTTTCGGGCGGCTTAAGACCGCTTCCGTTCGTCCAGGCCGAAACAGACGAGTCCGTTCCGGGTGGTCAGCGAGGCGATTTCTTCCAGGTCCAAGCCCCGGATTTCGGCCGCCTTCTCCGCCACCAGGCGCACCATGGCGGGCTCGTTGCGCTTGCCGCGGTGGGGATGGGGGGCCAGATAGGGCGCATCCGTCTCGACGAGCAGCCGGTCCTCCGGCGCCTTCGCCGCCACTTCCCTCAGTTCCCCGGCGTTGCGGAAGGTCACCGGTCCGCCGAACCCAAGGTAAAAGTTCATGTCCAGACAGGCTTTGGCGTAATCCCAGCCGCCGGAGAAGCAGTGCATCACCCCGCCGATCTCGGACGCTCCTTCTTCCCGCAGGATGCGGACGATGTCCTCGTGGGCGTTGCGGTTGTGGATCACGAGGGGTTTGCGGGCTCGTTTGGCCAGCCGGATCATTTCCCGGAACACGGCGAACTGCGTCTCTTTCGGAGACTTGTCCCAGTGGTAGTCCAGGCCGACTTCGCCGACGGCCACCACCCTGGGATGCTTCAGAAGCGACTCGATCCACGGCAGATCCTCGTCGGGACGGAAATCGACGGCGTCGACGGGATGCCAGCCGACGGCGGCCCAAATGAAATCGTACCGTTCAGCCAGTTCCAGCGTCGTCGGGATCGTTTCCCGGTCGAAGCCGACGTTGACGATCCGGGTGACGCCCGCTTCCAGCGCCCGGGCGATGACTTCCTCCCGGTCGTGGGCGAATTTTCGGGAATCCAGGTGCGCGTGCGTGTCGAACAGCATGTCGGTGGCTCCTTTTTGTCCGTTGTCATACCGGTCCGCGGTCACAAGCCGAGGCGCCGGCGAAATTCGGGAGACAGCCGGCCCGCGTGCAGCCGCACCAGTTCTTCCGGATAATACAGGTAAAAGTTCCCCCGCCGGATGCCGGCGATGGATCGGATGATGTCCGATTTTGCCGAAATTTCCGTCAGCCGGCCGCGTCCGTCAAGGATGAGGATGGGCGGCTTGCCCCCGCCTTCCGGCGCTTCTTCCGGCCGGTAGACATCATAGGGCGAATCGGCGGGCTCGTCCATTTCCAGATGATAGCGGGGGTCGAGGCCGATCCGCGCCCATTCCCGGCGCAGCTCTTCCACCCAGGCGTCGTCCCGTTCCTCAAACATCGAATACTGATACAACCGCCGGTGCAGGAAACGTCTGCACAGGTCCGCAAGCAGCGCGTCCTTTTCCGACATCCACTGGGCGAAGGCGGTCTGCACCATCGCTTCGTCCAAAGCGAGATATCCGGCGACGTCCAGCGTGCCTTCGAAAAGCTGCCTGAGCGGGGGGAGCAGGAACCCGAACCGGTACCCCTCCCGGTAAAGTTCATGGGCGCGGCGGAAAATCAGGCGAAGCAAGATTTCCGAGCTGCGGGTGACCGGATGGAAATACACCTGCCAATACATCTGGTAGCGCGACAGCAGATAGTCCTCGACGGCGTGCATGCCGCTTTCCTTCACGACGATGCGCCCTTCATGGGGCCGCAGGACGCGCAGAATCCGGTCGAGGTCGAAGGTGCCGTAGTGCACCCCTGCGAAATAGGCGTCGCGCAGCAGATAATCCATCCGGTCGGCGTCCAGCTGGCTGGAAACCAGGTTGACGATGATGGGGTGGGCGCCGGTCTTGCGGATGACCGACACGATCCGTTCGGGAAAATCCGGCGACACTTCCTCCAGCACGCGGCGGATGGCCGTGTCTCCGGTGATGATGGCGCACGTCCAATGCTCGTGGCTTGTCCCGAACACCCGCTCCAGGGAATGGGAAAACGGACCGTGCCCGACGTCGTGAAGCAAGGCGGCGCACAGGCCGAGCAGCTTCTCTTCCTCCGTCCATCCGGCGTAACCGCCCCGGTCGAATTGGGAGATGATGCGCCGGGCGATCTCGTACACGCCCAGCGAATGGGAGAACCGGCTGTGCTCCGCTCCGTGAAACGTCAGATAGGAAGTGCCCAGCTGCCGGATCCGCCGCAGCCGCTGGAATTCCGGCGTGTCGATGAGCCGCCAGATCGCCGCGTCCTGCACGTAAATCGAACGGTGCACCGGATCTTTGAACACTTTTTCCTCTTCCAGCCGGACCAACAACCCGAATCCCGCCTTTCCCGCCTTGCGGCGTCGTCATTTGAAAAAGGTTGTCGAATCGTGGCTGATGTCTTCCGCTATTTTCCTGCGAGAATTATTCCTCATAATTCCAATAAAATACCGATTTGTTCATCAAATTTCCTTGTTGTAAAATAAAAATGTCAAAATAATAGGTTGACTTTTTTTGGAACCGCTGGTACGATATAAAACAGGCGAGAGAGAAAAATGTCGATTTATGTCGAAGATATTTAATCTCTCCTTACATGACAACACATCACAGGAAAGGGGCAATCAGACATGCTCAAATCCACAGGCATTGTCCGCAAAGTCGACGAACTGGGGCGGGTGGTCATCCCCATCGAACTGCGCCGTACCCTGGGCATCGGCGAGAAGGACGCCCTGGAGATCTTCGTCGACGGCGAACGCATCATGCTGAAGAAATACGAACCGGCGTGCATTTTCTGCGGCAACGCCGAAAATGTCACCTATTTCAAGGGCAAGATGGTTTGCCGCGACTGCATGGCCGAACTTCCGGTTCCCGTGACCAACTGAACTCATCCTATCCGGCCGGCTCTGCCGGCTCTTTTATTTTTCCCGGCTTTCCAGAAGCGCCCGGTACACGTCCCGCCGCGCCATTCCCCGGTCCCTGGCCGCGAGCCGCATGGCTTCCTTGCGGTCGCCGGTCTCCCGCTCGTAGCGGGCCACATGTTCGGCGATCGTCAAGCTTGACCACCAGGGCGTCCCGTCGGTGTCACCGCCCGGGGCGGCCGCGCTTCCGGAACTCCCCGAATCCGCGCGGCTGCCCGTCCGGATGCGTCCGGATCGGCCCGGGACGTCCCGCGCTCCCTCCAGCACGAGGCAATATTCGCCCAAGACGGGCTCCCGCTCCACATACGCCGCGACTTCGGCCACCGTGCCCCGCACGATTTCTTCGTGCAGCTTCGTCAGTTCCCGCGCCAGGGCCATCCGGCGCTCCGGCCAGCGCGCGGCCAGCGCCGCCAGCGTGCGCCGCAGGCGGTGCGGCGCTTCGTACAGCACGATGGTGCCCTTCTCCGCCGCAAGTCCGTCGAGGAATTTCTCCAGCTGCCGGTTCCCCCGGGGCGGAAACCCGGCGAACAGAAACCGGTCCGTCGGCAGCCCCGAGGCGACCAGCGCCGCCAGCGCCGCGTTCGGGCCGGGCACGGGAACGACGGGGATGTTCCGACGCGCCGCCTCGGCGACCAGTTCCGCCCCGGGATCGGCAACCCCCGGCGTGCCGGCGTCGGTGACCAGCGCGATCCGCTTGCCTTCCTCCAGCAGGCGGATGAGTTCCTTGCCGCTGGCCTTGCGGTTGTGTTCGTGATGGCTGACCAGCCGGTTGCGGATGCCGAAATGGGAGAGCAGCTTTCGCGTGCGACGGGTGTCTTCGGCGGCGATCAGGTCGGCTTCCCGCAGGATACGGACCGCCCGCGGCGTCATGTCCTCGAGGTTGCCGATGGGCGTCGCCACCACGAACAGCGCCCCCGCGCCCTCCCCTTCCGGAAGGCGCTGCACCCGCGCTCCGCCGCTTTCATGTTCCACGCCGCGACACCCCCTTCGCCGTCCATCCTCCAGGCCGGTAAAGGCCTGACCGCCTGCGGACAAAGGCCCATGAGTGGCAAAAACGCCGCAAGGCGTCGCCCCGCGGCCGCTTTCCACGCTATTTGCTGAAGAACGACAGACAGAACAGGCAGTCGCCTTCCGTCCGCAAATGTCCGTAATACACGTTGCAAATGTGAAACCCTTCCTGATACAGGCGCGCCAGATTTTCGTATCCTTCGGAAACGCTTCTCGGTTTCTCCCCGTCCCCCGCCGGCTCTTCCGCGGCGGCGGCTTCCTCCCTCAGCTTGAGCACCCGCCTGAGCTGCTGGTTCTCGATGCGCAGGCGCTGGTTCTCTTCCAACAGCTCCTTGATCCGCCGCTTGAGCTGCGTCATGCCGGCGTGGAGATCCCCCGTCGTCAGTTCCAGCTGCTCCATCTGCGCAAAAAGTTCCTTCATCCCCACCGACTCCTCATTTGACCACCACGTCTTCCAAAGGAAGCTCTTTCACCTCGCCCAGCTCGAACAGCTGAACATGGACGGTGCCGTCGGCCGCGTTGATGCCGACCACCTTGCCCTCGCCCAGCGAGGTGACCACCAGCTTGCCGACGGCCGGCATTTCCTCTTTCTTGCTCTCGTAATTGTCGTGCTCGAACTTCAGGCAGCACATCAGCCGTCCGCACAGCCCGGAAATTTTGGCCGGATTGAGGGACAGGTTCTGGTCCTTGGCCATCTTGATGGACACCGGCTCGAAATCGCCGAGCCAGGAAGCGCAGCACAGGATGCGGCCGCACGGGCCGATGCCGCCCAGCATTTTCGCCTCGTCCCGCACCCCGATCTGCCGAAGCTCGATGCGGGTGCGGAAGACGCCCGCCAGATCCCTGACCAGTTCGCGAAAATCGACGCGGCCTTCGGCGGTAAAATAAAAAATGATCTTGTTGCGGTCGAACGTGTATTCCACGTCCACGAGCTTCATCTTGAGCCCATGGTCCTTGATCTTCTGCAGGCCGACGGCGAAGGCGTCGCGCGCCGCTTTCCGGTTTTCCTCCACGATCCGGGCGTCTTCCTCTCCCGCCACCCGGATGACTTTCTTCAGCGGCAGCACCACATCTTTCTCGTCCACTTTCCTCGGGCCGATGACCACTTTGCCGTACTCGACGCCGCGCGCCGTTTCGACGATTACATGCTGGTCCTTTTCCACCCGGTGTTCGGCCGGGTCGAAATAATATATCTTGCCCGCCCGCTTGAAACGGACGCCGACGACTTCATACAAAATTACCCCTCCCGGGTGCTGATCAGAAAATGTTCCAGCGCAAGCTGCGGCGAAACGTTCGCCCGGATGCGCCGCACCGCGGCGAGGGCTTGTTCCGCCGCGCGAATCCATTCTCCGGCGCCGCGGCGGCGAGCCAATTCGGCGATGCGCCGCGCCTGATCGGCGAACACCAGGCGGTCGCCGCGTCCCGCGCCGGCCAGAACGATATCCCGATACCACAGGGCGAGCATGCCCAGCAAGAGTTCCGCCCGTCCCGCCAGATCCGTGCGGAACGCCCGATGCACCGCCAGCAGCGCATCCGGAAGGCGGGACACGCTCTCCTCGCCTAATTGTATCACTAGGTTCCGAAGTTCTGCAAACCCCTTGTCAGACAAGAGCTCCCGGCATCCGTCAAGGCCGGGAGCCAGATGCGCCGCAAGCCTGGCCAGCATCCGGGGATGCCCTTCGGCCGCCAGGGCTTCCTCCAGTTCCGCGGGATCCGCCGGCGAAAAAGGCACCACCTGCATGCGGGAGACCACCGTCGGCGGCAGGGCCTTGGGTCCCGGCGCGATGAGGATCGCCGTCAGACCCGGCGGCGGTTCTTCCAGAAATTTGAGCAGGCTGTTGGCCGCCTCCGGCGTCATCGTTTCCGCCCGCTCCAGGATTGCCGCCTTGCGGGCGGATTCCATGCTCCGGTAGGACATCTCCCGCTGCAGCCCAAGGATCTGCCCGAGCTTGAGGGAAGCGCCTTCCGGCGCGATTACCCGCAAATCCGGATGGTTGCCGCTTTGCACCTTCCGGCACGCCAGGCACTCGCCGCAGGCGTCGTCTTCGCCCTTCTCGCAAAACAGCGCCTGGGCGAAAGCGAGCGCCATCGCCCGGCGGCCCGTGCCCGGCGGACCGGCGAACAAGTAGGCGTGCGCCACCTTGCCGGTGCGAAGCGCGTGCCGGAGCAGCGCCTTGGCCGCCGGCTGCCCGGGTATGTCGCGAATCGCCATAACCGCTTCTCCCCCAGAACGCCTTCTGTCCTAAAACGCCAGATTGATCAGCAAGCCGCGGATTTCGCCCACCTTGCGCAAGAGTTCCAGGCGGCCTTCCTCGGTCTTGAGAAGCTCTTCCCCGAGCTGCACCAGGATCGCGTCCACTTCTTCCAGCAGCTTGTACCGGCGGCCGCGGCCGCGCCGGTCCCATCCGCGCGTCTCTTTGAGGCCGATTCCCCGCCTCAGGGTGAGGTCGAGGAAATCTTTCACCATTTGCCGGTAAATCTTCAGTTCCCGCACGGTCATGTTGCGCGCCAGCCGTTCGCCCTGCGCCTTGATGTCCTCGATTCTCCGCTTCAGCTCCTCATGCGTATGCCGCTCCTGCTGCTCCCTCATCACATCCGCGAAGGGCGTGGAAGCGGGAGGACGGACCTGGGGCTCGGGCCGCTGCACCGTCGTGCTGCGGGGAAACATGCCAGGCTGGATTTTCATCGGAAGCTCACCGCGCTTCGCTCAGAAATGTTCAAACCGTTCGACCTGCACGACGAACACCGCCGCGCCGCCCACCTGCACTTCCACCGGAAACGGAATGTAGGAGTCCGCGGCTCCGCTCACGGGCGACACCGGCGTCACCAGCTGCTCGCGTACCTTGCAGTTGGCGCGGATGACCTCCAGCACTTCCTCCACCTTTTCGTCCTCGATGCCGACCAGGAACGTGGTGTTGCCCGCGCGCAAGAATCCGCCGGTGCTGGCCAGCTTGGTCGCCCTGAACCCCTCCTTGATCAGGGCGTTTTGCAGCCGGTTGCTGTCCTTGTCCTGGACGATGGCGATGATCAGTTTCATGGCATCACTTCCTTTCCTTTCATTTTTACGCGATTTGGCGTCATCGCGCGTATGATCCGGTTATCCCCCGCGGGGGTTTGCTGCCTGAACTTGCGCAAGAAGCCGGGCGATATGATTCCACGCTTCTTCCTCCACCGCGAGCGGCGGCCGGGAGGCGTCGAGCATGAAGATCCTCCCGGGAAAACGCCCCGCCGCCAGGCGGAACCCTTCCCTCACCTTGCGATGAAACGCAAGGTCCTCCAAATCCAGGCGGTTGACTTCCCGACCGGCTTCTTTCCGGATGCGGGCAAGCCCGATCTCGGGATCCAGGTCCAGGCAAAGGGTGAGGTCGGGCAGGCACCCGCCGGTGGCGAAGCGGTTGATCTGCCACACCTCGTCGATGCCGAGGCCGCGGGCGTGCCCCTGGTACGCCAGGCTGCTGTCGACGAACCGGTCGCAAAGGACGACGGATCCCCGCTCAAGGGCCGGCAATACCTTTTCCGCCAGATGCTGGCTTCGGGCCGCCGCGTACAGCAGCGCCTCCGTCCGCGGGTCCATTCCCGTCTGGGCGCGGTCGAGCAGCAGCGAGCGGATCGCCTCCGCGACGGGAACGCCGCCGGGCTCCCGCGTGACCACCGGTTCGTGTCCCGACCGGCGAAGCCGCTCGGCCAGCCGGGCGATCAGCGTCGTTTTCCCGGCGCCTTCCACGCCTTCGATGGTGACAAACAAACCCCGCCTCACAATATCCGCTCCCTCGCCTGTCATCCGCCCGGCGCGGCTTCCGCCTTTCCGTCCGTCGGGCGGCATGCCGCGCCGCCGCGGCTGATGCGCTTACCACCATCATATCAGAGCACACGTTAAACATAAACAAATGTTTCGCCAAATCGGTTCCCGCTTAAGTCCCGCGGATCGCGAGTAACGTGCGCAGTCCCGGATCCGCCGCGCCCTGGATGCCCGCGCCGCCTTCGCGCCATCGGATGAGTTCCGATACGTGGCGCTCGGTGATCCTTTCCCCCGGCACCAGCAGCGGCACTCCGGGCGGGTAGGGAATGATCCACTCCCCGGCGATGCAACCGGCCGCTTCCTCGAGCGGAACCGCATCGCACGGAGGAAGCCGGCGGGAAAAGCGAATCGGCTCCGCCAATTCTTGGCCCGGAAATCCCGCCGCCGATGCGCAAACCGCCGACGCATCTGCCGGCTCGCCATCCGTATCTTCAGCGATCCCCTCAAGGGCCGCAATCAGCCGCCGTCCGTCCTCCTCCGTCGATCCGGGACCAAACGCCAGCACCGCGTAACGCGCGTCGGCCATCTCCGGGATGCAGCCGCGGGCGGCAAGGGCTTCCGCCAGCCGGAAACCGTCAAGCCGCCCCCTCCGGTCGAACAGCACCAGTTTGAGCGGATCCTGGCGAACCTGCAAGCCGGCCCGCCGGAAACCGGAGAGGTCGGGCGCGCCGAACGGAAGTCCGCGGAGCGCCTCCTCCACCCGACTTACCGCCTCCAGGGCGCCGCGGAACAGGTCGCCTTTTCGCACCGCCAGCTCCCGCCGGGCCAGATCCAGGGAGGCCATGACCGGATAGGACGGGCTGGAGCTTTGCACCATCCGCAAATAGCGTCTCACTTCCGCGCGGGAGACCCGATTGCCCTGCATGTGGAGAAAGGCGCCCATCGTCATCGCCGACAGCATCTTGTGGGCGGACTGGACCACCACGTCGGCGCCCGCTTCCAAGGCGGAAAGGGGGAACGCCGGATGGAAGCCGAAATGGGGGCCGTGGGCCTCGTCCACCAGCACGGGCATGCCGGCGCGATGCGCCAGCCCGACCAGGGAAGCAAGGTTCGCGCTCAAGCCGTAATAGTTGGGATTGCCCAGAATGAGCGCCCGCGCTTCCGGAAACTTGCGGACGGCTTCCGCCACCGCATCCGGATCCGGCACCGCGGCCAGGCCTGTCGCGCCGTCCGTCACCGGCGGCAGAAGCACCGCGCGGGCTTCCGCCAGCATGAGCCCGTGGAATATCGACTGGTGGACGTTCCGCTGCACCAGCACGAGTCCCCCGGGCTCGCAGACCGCCAGCACCATCGCCAGATTGCCCGCCGTGCTGCCGCCGACGAGAAAGCGGGTTTCCTCCGCTCCGAAACATGCCGCGGCCAGCCGCTCCGCTTCGGCGATCACGCCTTCCGGCCGGTGCAGATTGTCGGTGTCGGCCAGCTCAGTCAGATCGATTTCCATGACCCCGCCGAAAATGCGCCGGGCTTCCGCGTCTCCGAAATTGGCGGACGCGCGCTGCTTGTGGCCGGGAATGTGAAACGGCGCGTTCCGGGCGGCCGCGTGCCGGCGGAGCGCATCGAACAGGGGCGCCTGTCGCTGATCCGTCACGGATGCATCTCCTTTTGCGTCCTTTTTGGCTCATTTTACCAAAAAAAATGCCGGAACCTAAGTTCCGGCAAGGCTCCCGCGCCCTCCGTCAGGGGTCGATGTGGAGCCAGAGCGGTTTCAACCGCCGGACAAAAAAGGGATACTTCTCGTCTTCCACCGACGTGTTGACCATTTCGTTCTCGCACGAGGCACAGATGAAAAACCCGGCGGCCACCGTGATGCCTTCCTTTTTCGGTTGGTCGCACACCATGCACGTCTTCCAGGTTTCGCCGTCCGGCGCCGCGCCGCCGAACGATCCGCCTCCCGGCTTTTCGGCGCCCGCCGCTTTCACGGTTCCGGTCCCCGTCCCGGAGGCGCCGCCCGGCGTTCCGTTTTCCCGAGCTTCCGCGACCGTCCCTCTCTTTTCCGCCACGCGTTCGTTGGCCATGGGAGTCCCGCCTTTGTCCGTATCGTTTCTACCTTATATTATGGAACCAATCCTATGAAAATATACCCCGATGAAAACGCAACCTTGGTAGAAAGACGGGAATGCCGGCCTATCATCATTCCCGGGTTTGCGTCCGATGTAATGTTCAGACGCCACCCGGGACGCGCGGGCATCCCCGCCGGCAACGCCGCGTCCCGCCGAAGGAGGGGCTTCATGCGCCAGGATCTTCGGGAACGGCATCACGACGCCACCATTTACCGGTACCGGCTGCTGCGGAAAATCCCGTTCCGCCGGGAAATCGCCCACGGCCATGCCGCCGCCGGACTGCTCTGCCCGGCGGCGCTGACGGCTCTCCACGGCTGGATGGGCCTCGTGGCCGCCGTACTGGCCATGCCGCTCATGGCCGTTCTGCACCTCACGGTGCTGCGCCTGACGCTGCGACGCGTGAAATCCGACGCTTTCCGGCGCTGGGCGTTCCGGACCGACTGGCCGGGATTCGGCCCGTATCCCGCGACGGACGCCAGCCTCCGGCTGTTCCGCCGGGTTCACGCGCATCTGACGCTGGTCGGCCTCTGCTTCGCGGCCTTGCTGTATCCATGGTCCCCGCCGTTATTCATCGCGCTCTCGTACTGGCATCTCTGGATGCTGGCGCCCCGCCTTTGGCTGCTTGTTCTCCTGCGCCGTGAAAATCCGGACATCGTGCTTCGCTTCGAACCCGGAGAGCTGTGGCTCTATCTTCCCTGAAATTTCCGCAATGCAGGAAATCAGCTCGCTTCTTCAAAAGGGATTGCACGACGATGCGGAAAAAATGAAGACGACGATCCGGTCCGTCAACCAGGAACCGGACGATCCGGAGACTTTTTCACCCGACACGCCGATCAGGGAATCGGACAAGGACAATTGCTCATTCCGCTCCTGGAAGTCCATCAGCAGCCCGATGGCCGCATTCATATTCCCAAGGCGCTCCGAAAATATTTAAACGGCATTGAATATATCGGATAAACGGAGAGGCCCCGCCGGAAGGTCCGGCGGGGCCGACAGCTTTGGACGCCCTTGCGCCCTGAAAACCGGATGGGAAGCTTCAGCAGAGTAAGGTTGGATAAGCCCTCGACCGATTAGTACCCGTCAGCTCCACGCGTTGCCGCGCTTCC
>Ga0207872_100154_pt1 | contig 56871 bp, 75 predicted proteins | sample Passage260B_FD_187372 | JGI IMG/M metagenome (GOLD analysis project Ga0207872, IMG submission 187372) | Cellulose adapted compost microbial communities from Newby Island Compost Facility, Milpitas, CA, USA - Passage2 60B (SPAdes) (version 2) ...
ACCCCCGATTTTCGCGTCTAGATGCGGTTTTCTGGCGGAAGGGGAGGGATTCGAACCCTCGAGGCGCTCATCACGCCTACGCGATTTCCAGTCGCGCGCGAAGTTCCACCAGATTCCCGCGTACGTACTAGGATTTGCACTTCGCCTCCGTCGCTTGACAGCAACCGCGTTGCTGTCCGCGTCGCTGCGTACGTTCCTCCGCACCAACCAACTCGACGGAAGCAAGTGTAGGCCAAGCACGCCAATCACGTCAACGGTTCGTCTTGGTCGATTAATGCGAGGTCTTCTGCGAACGACACAATCGTCTGGATATCGTCGCCGTACTCGTCGATTATCTTGAACAGCGTGTGTGGGGTGGTCCGGACCTCGATGGAGCTCCGGAAGCGGTGTCGGATCATGTCGTTGATGGGCGAGGTGTCAACCCACTCGGGCACGCTGTCCCCCGTGAAGTAGATCACCCAGTCGGGGTGCACCGAGCTGGAGGCCCACGCCCACAGCGAGGCGATCACCTGGTCGCGTATGATGGGGTCGGCGAGCTCGGGGTGGAGCCCGAGTTTCGCCAGCACCTCGATGTAGGCGTTGGGCGTCTTGACCTGGCGCAGACAGCGCTCGACAATGCTGTCGGCGCTCTCACCGAGGATCCGATCAACAATGAACGGATCAACCACGATCGTTTCTCCTTGTCATACCGCAAGCTCTTGAAGCCGCTCCGCGATCCGCTGTGGTGGCACACCTCGAGGATTCCGTATCAGGAAGTCACACCATCTTACCAACTCCCAGATGTTCTCGGTGTCCGGGGCGGGGCGACCGATAGGGTCGATGCGGTAGGAATCCCACTCCATTCCTGCCCTATGGATCAACCACTCCTTGATGGATCGCAACTGCTCCGGCGCTACCATGTCCACCCTCCCTGAACAGAAGCACCGCGCCCGGTGAGGGGCGCGGTGCGATGGTGTGTCCAAGGTCGTGCGCAGTCAGACAGCCGACACCTCCTCCTTCTGCCTGACCGAAGTCGCGATACTCGTCTCACCCATCCGGTAATCGAAGTCGATCTCGTTGCAGTGGTAGAGCAGCGTGTCCGCTACGTCGAAGGCCAGCAGCGGTTGGGTGTCCAAGAGCGTCTTCATCAACCACACCGCATCAGGCTTCTCGCTGCGTCGGAAGTACTGGATCAGGGCTTCGACAACATCACGCTGCGCGTCGTGCATGTCGGTGAAGATGAGAACGTCAGGCTCGAAATCACTCTCAGACCCAGCGCGCGGGAAGTAGGCCACGGAGATGATGTCCATCGTCTTGCTCACGCATCTGCCTCCTTATCGCCGACGATCTCCCAGCTATTCACGGAGAACACCGTGTTGATCTCGTCGAGATCGCTCATGAACATCGCCTCGTCTCGGATGTAGGTGTCGAGCATGTCGGGCGACATGTCTCTGGCGATGTCGTCGTCGATCTCGAGGAACCCTTCCAGGGTCCGCTCCTCGTGGAACTCCACACGCACTAGCATGGATGATCTCTCTCCGGAGCAATACCGTACGTGTAGGTTTGACCGGTCTGCCACTTCACGGTCAACGACACCGGAAACAGGCGGTAGTCATTGCCGATGCCCTGCACGGTGTCCAACACCGACCGTGCCCAATCAACGACCCAGTGAGGAAGACCACGCTTCCTGAAGAGACCGTCGTCTTCCTGGAACGGGTCCAGGTCGTTGATCCCGAACACGAACGATTCGCACTCGTCGTCAGCGTAGTACGCGGTAAAGCGGAACTTCACAGCTCCTCCTCCTCGATGTGCTTTGCCTGCATCCATCAGTCGTCTTCCTCCTCGTCGATATCGCCGTACGCCGACTCGATCACACACTCACACACGACACACTGGAGGTTAGGTCCCTCGTAGTACACATCCGCGCCGATGATGTTGAGGATCTCGTCTGGTAGCTTGGCACAATCGGCACAGAGTGGCTCGCCGGAGGCGTCGTAGTAGACGAGCGGGTACCCACCAGGCCACAGGTACGCCGGGAGCTTGATGCTGTTGAACTCTCGAATCGCCTTCTGTGCTCGTTTGAGCTCTTCCAGCATCATGCGCCTACGCCTTCTTCCGCGAAGCTCACCACGCGAATCCCGATGGGTCCGTGGATGTGCCAGACACCGTCGAGGTCGATGCGGAGGCAGCCGCGATTCATCAGCTTCACGAGCCAATCCGCACGCGCGTCGGGGTTGTCGGGATAGCGTTCGACGGCAGCGGCATGGAGTCCACAGATCACACCCAACACACGCTCGTCGTCGACCTCACCGCCGAGGGCCAGCGATGCGTAGGCATCGACCAATTCCTCGGCGCTGATGATGAGTGGTGGGTCGGTTGGGGCGAGGGGTGTCGGGACCATACCGTCGCCACGACAGACCGGACACCGGAAACGGTTGATGGTGCCCAGCCCACCACACGACTCGCACACCATGCCGATGATGTGGAGCAAGCCCCGCCCGTTACAGACGGGACAGGGCTCGCCGCGCGGGGTGATCTCGTCACCGAGGCACTCAGGGCACTCAATCATGCAACCTGCTCCTGGACCTCCACAACAAACAGCTCACGCGCAGTCGGGAACAGCCCGGCGCGGAACGCGGCGAGCGCAGCGTGCTTACAGATCCGTCGTTGCTGTCCACCTTTGCAGCCACAGACAAGGTAGGTGGCGTCATGTCCACGGTGGACCTCCACGATGTACACGCTGCCGTCCTTCCGGGAGCTCTCGACGAAGTAGACCTCCAGGCCATCCTTCTGTCGCTCGATGGGGAACAGGAGCTTGCTGGCCTGGATCCCCTCGCTGGCAGCGCGCGACAGCGCGGCGAACCACTTCACATCACGCGGTTCGAACTTCACAGGCGACTCCTCCCTTACCAACCAAACAACAGCAGACTCGCGCCAACGACGGTCAGAAACCCGATGGTCATGTAGATCAGGGCGACCAGCAGGTTCACCACACATGAGCGCGATAGGAGAGCGGGCGGAAGCGTGATCCGCTCCGGTACCGGGGTCCGCTCCACAACGGTGACGGGAACACCCCGGATCACCTCGTCGTCGCGTGCGTTGTCCTGGGCCATCGCTGCTCCTTCCCCAACAAACAGCGACCCCGCCTCGTCGGCGGGGTGTCGTCGCTGTCTGTTGTTGCTGTCCTAGCTCTGTGGGTTCTGGAGGTTTCGTTCCTCCCACACGTCGATCACTCGCTCATTGAGATAGTCCTCCACCTCCTGGTACACACCAGGGATCTTGAGGATCGCTTCGTGGCTCATCTTCTGGAACAGTTCCAGCAGCATTGCTTTGTACTCCTCCTCTGGAATCTCGTCGAAGTCTGGGTCCGGTGGGAGCAGTCAGTCGTCGTCGCCACTCCACCCACCGGGCTTGATCACCCGAGTCACTGGTTCACCGTCGCTTCCTCCAAGATCTTCTTGAGGCCCTGCTCGATCCACCGAAGTTGGGTTCGCTTCACCTCGATGGATTCCAGACACGCATCTATGATCAGCCGGTCCTTCTGACTCTGTCCCCGACCCCACATAGCGGGGAGATCGCAGAAATACACAGGAGGGAGGTAGCCAAGGCGGATGTACGCCTCGCAGATCTCCCACCGGAGGTCCATACCACCGCCGGAGAGTGCGAGGTAGTACTTCCACTCATCCTCTTGAGGCACATAGGCGTGAACAACGACAACTGGGATCACTGCGTGGTAGAGGATCGATTGTGCCTCCTCGGGATCCTGTAGCTCGATCGGGTAGAGGTAGTCCATCATCGGAGTCAGGTCATCCCCGTCGATGATCGCGTCGAAAATGCGTTCACGGCACTCATTCAGAACAGCCTTTAGGTTCACGTCTGTGTCGAATGCGTATGGGTCTGCTTCGTACCGTTCTAACGCACGCTCAAGCCGAGCAAGATCCTCAGTCCAACCGAACTCGGAGAGTTGCTTTTCGACCTGAGCAAAGGACCACTTCTTGACGTTGGGATAGACCACCTCCCACGTCTCGCCGTAGCCAGAGCCGAAGTCAAAGGGGATAGGGCGAGCATCAATGAACTCCCCTGACAGCTCCTCGATGTCGATGTTCATACACCCTCCTTACGCAAGCTCACCGGTCAGGATCCGAATCGCCGTTCGGGCGGTGACTGAGAAATCCACCCGTCGATCGACGGTCTTGGCAAACTCCTTTGCCCACTCAGGTTCGCGGCGCTACTCAATGCCCCAGATCACGTTGTCGAGGATGTGGGCTGCCTCCGCTGCGGTGATCGGTTCGTTCCTTCGATCGATCTCCTCGGTCAGCTCAAGTGTCCACAGCGGCAGGTACCAGAAGCGCCGCTCCTCCTCTCCGGGTAGCGGCTCCATGAGCTCGGCAGAATGACCGTAGACCGCGAAGGTCACGCCGAACTTGTCCTTCAGGAACTGAGCAACCGGGTCCTGCGTCGGCTCCTTGGGAACGCCAACAACCTCCTCATGCGGTTTGCTCTTGAACCAATCCATGAGCTCCCACCAGGTCAACAGGATTGCTGTTGGGTCAAGTAGGTGTTCTGGGATCACTCCGCATCCTCCTCGTCTGCTGGACCGGGTGAGGTGGCGACGAGTGGGCGCAGGAGACCCGGCGCCCACGGGTAGCGACAATCCCAATGCACGTACCTTTCCGTCGTCTCGGCGACGAGATCGACGACGGTGATCTCGTCGCCACAGGCAACGCACCAACCCCACACCTCGTCGGTGTCGGGGTTTACGCCGCAGCCTCCTGTTCCTCCAGGGATTCCTTGACCTTCTGGTCCTCGTAGGCGGAGAGGGAAGGAATGGTGAACATGTCGGGAAGCTTGGTGTCTCTGAGCTCGCTCTCGAGCCAGAACATGGAGCCGTACAGCGTGTAAAGCCTATCGACTGCGTGCTCCCACTCCGTGAGAATCGACTCCAGTCGGTCGTCGTCGATGCCGTCGAGGTTCGGGCCAAGCTCGCCGACGTGATGGAGGTAGCGGGAGTGGGCATCGTTGAGGACGCGGCGAGCCTCCCACATGTACCGCTCGACGTTGGAGATGCGCTCGCGCAGGTTGTTCAACATAGTGTTGAGGTCGGTGAGCAGGTGGTGGGCGAGCAGGATCTCATGAATCAGGGATACGGCTTGTTCACGGGTCACGGCTCACTCCTTCCAGAAACGGCGAAGCCCGGCGATGAGCCGGGCTTTCCCACGATCACCACCAACACCACCGGCGTCAGCCGGTGGTACCCGTCTTCTTCTTGGGGCGGTACTCCTCGTAGTCGAGGTTGGCCCAGTCCACATCAATCACGGTGAGGTCGTTCTCGCCGTCTTCGACGTCACCCACACCAAGCTGTGCGAGGTTGAGGAGTTTCTCGACCTCCTCACGTACGGCACGTCGCTCCGCGTCGTCGTACGCATCTTCGTCGGCGTTCCGGTTGGTGTACCAGACGGGCTGGACCACACCACGCACGACGATGGGCAACTCGAACTCGAAGGCTTGCTCGTGTTCGACTCGCCCTTCCCACGGGGTGGACAGCTTCCAGGTGTCGTACGAAACCATCACACCTCCTAGTTCGCGACGAGCAGCATCACCACGAACGTGGTCTCGAAGTTGGTGACCTTCACGGCGTGGCGGGGACTTGCGGTGCAGAAACGGATCTCGGAATCCTGGATGACCTTCACCATCTCCCGACAAAACACCTGGTTGATCCGGTACTCCTGACACGTGGGTTCCTCGCCGTCGATCAGTGAGACGAACTTGATCTGGTCGCCTTCCCAGACACGAGTCGGGGCACCTTCCAGCTCGAAGCGCGCCTCGCCGGGGCGAAAGATCAGGGCAGCGAATTTCTTGCCGATCTTGGCGTTGGCTGCCTCTTCGATAATCCGCCGGTGAACGCGGATCTCGGTGGTGAGCGCGTCATCCTGTGGGATGACGGTGTTCAGGTCCGGGAAGTGTCCCGGATCGACCTTCAGGAAGGCACGCGCGTGGATGAAGCGGTCCTTTGTAGCCTTGATCTGGATGTCCGCCATTGCGTAGGTGGCATCCGGCTCGTAGGTGAAACGCATCGCGTAGATCCGGCGCGGCAACTTCTTCAGCGTGTCGGCGGGGATCATGAACGGGGTCATCTCCCGATCGAACAGATACGGAGCCAACGTGCGTGCCAGCCGAAAGCCGTCGGCAGCTTCCATGGCGACATAATCGCCATACGGATGGAAGTAGACACACTGGAGTGTGGGGATGCTGTCACCCGGCGCAGTCGCGGGCATCACCGCCTCCCGCAGGTTGACAACATCCCGCTCGCGTAGCTCAAACGCCGGCTTCGCCGTCGGTGGATTGGGGGTGGACAGGTACTCCTCGGTCGGGTAGCGCTTGAGTTCAACGCGCGTCTCGGTTGGCACGTTCTGGACCACGGTGACCGTGTCATCGGTCACCTCGAGATGCACGTAGCTGCCTGGCATCACTGACGCCAGCAGGTGGTCGTAGTCGACGACAACCGAGTCATCGCCGACGTACCATGCCGGGCGACGGAGCTCGACGGTGAGTATGAGGTCGATGTTGGTGGCGGTGACTGTGGTCTTGCCGCGCGAGAAGTCGATCCGCACCCGCTCGGCGATCTCGAGACCAGAGCGGTGGGTGATGATGGGTTTGAGCAGCTTCAGGGCCTCGATCAGATCGTCAGCGACCAGGCGGTAGCTAACCGCGGTGTCGATCGTCGCCGTCATGCACAACCTCCTCGACCTTCAACACACCGGGAAACCGGCTGATCCATTCCAACTCGGGGAGTTCTACGCGGATGGTGATGACAAACGTACGGCGCGACTCTCGCCGCGCCTCGACAATCTCGATTTGGTTGAGGAGCATCAGGGCGCGGTAGGCGAGGGCGCGCAGCCACACCCGCGCGAGGATCATGGGCACCTCCTAGTTCAGACCGATCAACGACGAGACAGCAACACCTCCTTCCCGGCGCTTGTAGATCTGCTCCACCTTCTCGGTAACCTCTTCGTGAACATCCAGGAGTCCGAGGTACAGCACAGCAGCGAGTTCGTAGAGTGCGTGGGTCTTGCCGAGGTAGTACGCGCGGATCTCCTCACGCTCAGCGTCGTTCTGCATCACCACCGCATCGGCGATGAGCTGGCTCAGTTCCTCTCGGATGTGGTCGTTCGTCAGTTCCACCGGGTACCTCCTTCCCACAACCTACAAACACCACACCCGCCGTTAGGCGGGTGTGGTAGTCGTCGTCTCTGTGCGGTGGTCGCTGATCTCGTCGGGGGCAAACACGGTGAAGTTCCACTCCGGCGAGGTCGGGAATTGTACGACGAACTCATCAATCCGTAGCGGTAGTTGGTCAGAGGTCGCGCCGGTCAGATACTCATCCCAATGCTTTGCCTGTTCGGGGCTGAGTGCGTCGTGGGCGATCGTGATCAACTCGTTTCTGATTACCTCATAGGCGCCAGACTCGTCGTCACACACGAACAGCTGGGTGACAACGCCACCGTTATCACGAACGACGATGTACATGTCAGTCCTCCCTGACTTTCTCCGCAATGACCCGCAGTGCCTCGTACAACGATGGGTAGTACGTTTCATCCACTACCCAGAACCCACGATCGATTTTGATCTCTCCCATATCCTTCACGGTGCCGTCGGGGTAAATGACACGCACCAAGGCGATACTGAACTCGTCAGTGTCGCGTGTTTCGATCACGCGCCCGTCAGGGCAGTAGAGGATACCCTTCCAGTTATCGAAGAAGTAGCGGTTGTGTTTGTATCCGATCGTCGCTGCGGCATCGAAGAACACGAGCGGGAGATCCACGTCGTCGAACGTTTCATCCATCCAGAGGAGGACTTCACGTAGCGCGATTGTTGGGTTACGGAACGGGACACCAACCTTGTACATTGGCTAATACTCCTCCGGGAACAAGAACGTCGTCTGACTCCGATCTGCCTCGGTGATGATCCAGATCTTGGTGTCGTTGATGGTGTAGGCACCGAGCAGGCGGAAGCCGTGCTTCAGGCTACGTTCGTTCTCCTTCGCATCCTCCTCATCGACCTCGCCCCAGTCGCCGTCGAGGTAGCGACGGTAGGCGGCGAGCACCTGTCGCTCGAACTCCGCGTCTTGCTGGATTCGCGCGTAGACACCGGCGGTCATCACCAACTGACCGGGCTGAAAGCGCATCATGCCTCCTTAGGCAACACACAAGCAGACCCGGCGTCAGCCGGGTCTGCTACGTCGTCGTCTCCGATCGTGGCAGTGGCTCGTCTCTCAGAGCCCAGGAGGAGTAACCCCCGAGAGCGGCACGGCGTTGAGTGGGGTCGTCGTCTCCTTCCTCCGAGGTCTTTCCGTTGACGATCCGTTCTACACGCTGTCGCAGATCGGTAGCGGCGTCGTCATACATGACTTCCTTCTTGCCGGACCGGAACGACACATACGCGGCGTCTTTGTGCCACGCGATGCTCTCCACGTGGTCGAGGTTGATGAAGTGGGTATCCGTGAGAATCAGGGTCACTGACTCTGCTCCTTGTCGTACTCAACAGCCCAGTTGAGGATTGCCTGAACCTGCTCAAGCGTCTGGAACGGGAGATAGTGAATATCGTCTTCCCAGATCCAGATACAATCCAGGGTGTCGGTGTACTCCCGCGTGATGGGCTCGCCGTTGCGGTCCACAACAGACACCTGGTAGAGCTCGCGGTCGAGGTCGGCTTTGCACGTCTTCGGGTCCACACCAACTGAGACACAGGTGAGGTTCCGACAGAAGATCAGTGCGATGCCGTCGAAGAACGTCAGCCGGTGATCCTTCGGGAGCGTGAGCGAAGCGATCAGATGGGCGATCGCATTCATCACGCGACGGTCATGCTCCCGACGCTCATCGTCGAGGAAGTCAGCCATCACCTCGTCGAAGCTGGCGAGCTCGAATCCCAACGTGTGTGAGTCCACCACAACCTCCTACAACGCGAGCAGCACCATCATCGCAGTACAACCCTGCATGAAGAAGAGGATCAGCAGGGCCAGGATGATGCAGCCGAGGGCGACTCGCGGGTCAGGCATCCGACCATCCTTTCAACAACAGCCAACACACACCCCACACCCCGGCGTCAGCCGGGGTGTGGTAGTCGTCGTCTTCGTTGTCAGGTCTGTTCGAGTGGGGTGTAGACGGAGTAGCGGTCAGTGGGATCGCCTCAGTCTTCCCAACTGTCGAGGTCGTTGGGCTTGCGGAACGCTAGCACCTCCTACCTCAACTTCTCGACGACCAAGTCGCGGTACGCTTCGCTGTACTGGCTCAGGTCGAGTCCAAGGTCTTCCGCGATCTTCCGGATCCGGTCGGCGGTCTGTTGTTGGTAGTCGATCGCCATCGCTATCATGCGGCGGGTGTGGTCGTCGTCGGTGTGATTGAGCTCATCGCGATCCAACACGATGCTGACCTCGATGTCCGAGAGGTGCGCAAGGAACACCTCAACCGCATGAGCATGACTGATCGGCTTCGGGTTGACCTGCACCGGCACCATGCTGTCTCCGCTCCGTTCCGCACCATAGCGCCACATCGTCGCGCGACGACGAAGGGGTGCTCGTCGCACCCCTCGCCGCCAGACCGTGTGTTTTCGGGAGAATCCGAGCAGTTACGCCTCCTTTCGTGGTTGCGGGTACTGTCCACGCAGCACCCGCTCGACATCCGACTCAGACAACCCGAGACGGCGCAACATCTCACGCGCCTTCGCGATGTAGCTGGGCTGGATGGTGCGTCGCTTGTTGTAGAAGAAGTCGGCAATTGCCTGAACCTCAACGGTGTGGTACACTGACACCATCTGTCGGACCTCCGTTCAACAACACCGGCAGACACACCACAGGCGGGGCTACCACCCCGCCTGTGGTATTTCGTCGTCTTTTTCGATCGGGACTATGGGCGGATGATCTCCGGAGGGACCTCATTACGTATATCCCCAGAAGGTGTCGGTCACGCGCGGGTGTGACGTGCCGATCGTCTGCATGACCTTCTTTGTTGCTGCCCAGTAGCCGTCGTAGTAGGCGAGCTGCACCTCGGTTGTGGCGTCCACGAGGAGATCCAATCCTTCGGAGTAGAGATCGTGGACCAACTCCAACAACGCCTTCTCCTGCTCAGACAGCGCGGCGATCATCTGGCGTCGGTCAATCACTGCTCTGCCTCCATCTGCTCCAGCAGCTCGCAGGCGCAGCGATCGCAGTATTCGCCGAAGACGATCGGCTCGGACTCCATCTCACAACCACAACGGACACACAGGACCACAACCGACTCCTCTCGTCGCCATCACTCCGACGTGTCCTCGACACCACGCCAGCAGTTGATCCGGTTCCGGATGTTCCAGAGCCGGACCGTGATCCAGTCACGCAGTCGCTGTGTAGGGCTGCGGTAGTGAAACGCACGTGCGGGACAGACACAGACGTTGGTGGGGTAGCTGCACCGCGCACAGCGGTCATCCGCGTAGCGGAAGTCGTCGTGCATCACGTCTCCATCCGTTCAATCAACAAACAACGCCTTCGAAACACCACAGCCGCCGTTAGGCGGCTGTGGTAGTCGTCGTCTTCTGGCGAAGCTCCTGACGGAGCTTCATCAACATTTCGCCGAGGCGATTGCGACCGGCTCCGTTACAGCGGTCGCAGGTGCAGCGACCCCAGTAGCGGTCGTGCCAGGTGTTCCACTCGACGATCTCTTCATCGCCGGTGGCGAGGAGGCGCTGTGCGTGTGAGGTACCCGGCGCGAACTTCTGTCGCAGCGCGTACCACATCACCTTGTCCTTGAGCTCATCCCAGTCCGGGCGCAGCTTCAGTCGGCGCCCGGCACGCTTGGCATCAGCCGCGCTGGGAAGCGCAGCAATCCGTCGCCGCTCCTCCACATCCGTCGTCTTCATCGCGACGTGGAAGTGCTCGACGGTGGGGTAGACGATGCCGTTGTGTCTGATCGGTGCGGGCTGGAAGTTGCTGAAGGCAAACCGCTCGGTGCGCACATTACCTCCACTTCGCTCGTGAGGCTCGTACACCAACACATCCGCGTCGAGATCGCCGAGATGTATGTCGATCAACGGCTTCACGTCATCCCAGTTGAGACCATCGAGGCCACAACCGAGCGCAGGCACAGCGATCGAGGTGATCTGGTCGTCGAGGATGAGCTTGCGCAGGCTCCGCAGCCCGGCGCCGATCCAGGACAGGCGCGATGGTCGCTTCCAATGGACCTTGGTGGGGAACAGCACAATGTCGGGCTTGGTGTCGCTGCCCCAGCGCATCACCTCGCCGGGCGCGATCATGCCGTACTGACAGGCAGCGCGATAGTCGTCGTACAGACCGGGGAATCGCTTGCGGAACTCGAGGGCGAGTCCGGCGCCCATCACGCCGACGCAGTTCACCGGGTTCACCAGCACATCAGCGCCGGACTGGAAGATGTCGCCGCGCACGAAGCGAACGGGCATGGCCTGCTCCCTTCACCAACAACCAACACCATCACGCACACACGAAAACCGCCGCCTAATGGCGGCGGTAATCTCAGCGATCTTCCGGCACAGGCCAACAAGTGTATCTCTGTACAGCCTTTCGATGGCACGATGCATGGCAAGTCGGGTATCGAAGTCGATGAGCCAGAGCTGAAGCTGGGTGTTCGTCTCGATCTCCTTCAACATCCAACGACACTCTTCCGGTGTGAGCTCGGCGCACCATGCCTCATCGTCAACGACCTCAACGCTCATCAGCACCATGCATCGGGCTCTTTCTGTACCGGGGCGCCCAACGGCGCCCCTCTACACCACCAACCAACAACCGCGTCAGCGGCTCAACCACAAGCCGTAGATCGCCATCACAATCCACACAAGCGCCAACAAGAACGCCGTCGTGGTGTAGGTGGTGGTGATCACTGAAGCAGCAGCGTACAGCGTGTCCATCGACACCTCCATCATGAACTGAAAAACCAACAACAACACCGATGAAGGACCACGCCCGGCGTCAGCCGGGCGTGGTACACGTCGTCTTTTCGTGGTACGGATCGCAGGACACCACGCGACAGCGTGTATCGACAACACACCACCGACGCCGCAAACCCCGGCGTCGGTGGTATCAGTACTGTCTCGAGGATTGATTCTCGGTACGTGGTGTGATACACTGCTCTCCGTCGATGAAACCCCCGCAAGGAGGCTCAGGACGTTGCTCCTTGCGGGGGTGTTGAGGTGAGGCGGTTGCTATCTAGGCAACCGCCTCCGTGTTGTTCGTGGTACGAGTGTGGCGACGTGCGCGAAGTCGCGCAGCGATGCGACCATGGTTGAGCTCGTGGAGCTCGTTGGCGTGGTTGCGGGCACGCTCAACGAGCCACGAGGACAGCGTACCGCCGGTGTTGATCCAGTCGCGGTACTGGGTAATGTCGACGAAGCCGTGCTGCTGGAGATGCAGTTCGTAGATGCGGTTGAGCTCGTCGCGATAGCGTGGCACTGCCATAGCATCGCGGAAGCGCGCGAGGGTGATCATTGGCTCGTCGTACTTGGCGCAGTCGAAGTTGCGACAGCGCGGATCGGGGTACGACGTGGTCATCCGCGAGCGACAGCAGTAGCAGATGAAGTCGTCGGTGGCGGATGATGGTCGTTCGCCGTCTTCCCACTCGAGCTCACGGATGGTGATGCCGCCGACGGGTGATTCGAGCCAGTCGACACCGCGGTACATCGCTTGCAGCGTGGTGAGCTCGTTCTGGTCGGTGTCGTCGACGAAGGAGGCTGACGCGCTGTAGCGACCGAAGCGCTGGACGAACCGCTCCTCGTGCTTGCGCAGCGTCTGGTGGAAGGTGCGGGCACGGGAGAGCTTGCGGATGGCGTCGGCGTACAGGGTGTTGGCGAGCTGCTGGTAGCCACGCCACGCCGCGTTGCGTCGCCAGTTGATGTGGTTGTCCTCCAGTTCGCGGCGCCAACGCACTGACTCGTCGAGGTACTCGTTGGCTTCAACCCAGGCAGTGATGGCCTCACGCTTGAGCTGCGCGTACGCGAACCACTTCGCCTCGAGCCACGCCCCCGCCTTCCGCTTGGCAGCGAACGGGTGGAGGTTGTCGTCGATGTCGATTGGCGTTGGTGGCGTGGTGGGCACCGGCGTGCCGGGCTTGGTGTTGTCAACGAGTGGTGGCATGACGCCGGCTGATGCCTGGGCATCCCACTGGTCGCGCAGCGCCTGACGGCGCAGCAGCTCGTCGAGCGCCAAGTCGGCAACGCTCTTGTCACCAATGCCGAGCGCCTCGTACATGCTGTCCTCGAGCGCGGCGACCAGGTCGTCGTCAGACCAGTTGGCGACGAGTGCCGCGTAATCAACGAACTGAGCCATCGGCGTGCTCCTTTCAGAGCTGACAACCAACACACAACGAGACAGCAAGACCAGCCCTAACGGGCTGGGAGTTACCACCTACTTGCTGGTGAGCCAGCAGGTTTCGCAGCAGTCCTTCTCGGGCACAAACCAGGTGAACACGCCGCAGACCGGGCAGTAGTCGTGGGTGAAGCGGCAATCATCGCTGGGCGTGTTGTTGCCGACACCGCACGCGGGGCAGCGATCGTCGATGTCGGCAGGCGGGAAGATGTCGTCAACGAAGCGGACCGCATCATGCATGTGACCACCAACGACCATCACCACGACTCCTTTCTGCTGCACCATGCGCAGCCAAACCAACAAACGTTGAGACAGAAAGACCAGCCTGACGGCTGGTAACCTCATGACACGTTGTCGTTGTGCAGGCGCGTCTCCTTCCTGCTGCACCATGCGGCACCATACTCGACCGGCTCCCGACACCTGTTGGCGCCGACGATCCACGCTGGCGCGTGGTACGCTCCTACGTGTTAGTCCTCATCGACCGCGCGACTCCGGTAGTCGAAGCCGCCGCAGTCATCGCAGACGAACGACGCCATCTGGAGCAGCTCAGACACCAACAGCAGGTCGAGGTCGTTGGTGACGGTGAACGTGTCCTCCTCGCCGCAGTCACAGCACACCAGCTTCACGTCGTACGGATACTCAACCATGGCTGACTCCTCTCACCACAACAACGAACAACATTGGTGTCCCAAGACCGTGCGCGAGCGCGGTACGCTCCTGACCAACGTCGCGTTGGCACGCGGTGAACGTCAACAGCAGGCGGTCGTCATCAACACACGCCCGATGGTGCGAGCGCCGAGGGCGTGACGTGCGTCGTCTGGCGTGGTGTTCGTGTGGATGATGACGGTGGCTGTCACCACCGAGTGGTGGGCGCTGATCGCGCAGAAAAAACCCGGTCGGGGATCGACCACCCCCGTATGCCTTTCATGGCAACCGGCGATGGTGTCTGACTACACCCTTCCGGAATATCACACAAAATTCCGGAAATGGGTTCAACTTGACCTGCAAGAAAAGATGACGCCCCGGTGGGGGACCGGGGCGTCAGTGATTAGAAGCAGTAGACAGTGGGGTCTTCCTCGAAGAGTGACGCCTGGGGCGTCTTTCCCTGACGGAGGCAGCGGTTGATGTTCTGTTGTCGCTTGTTCATGATCTCGACCCGCTGTTCCAGGGAGAGGTCTTCCCAGCGACATCCGGGGGTGATTGCCCAGTGTCGGCGATCCACCTCGGCGCAGTTGGGGTGTCCGCCCCCACTGACCGTGTCGATGGCATTCCCGAGGAACATGACCGTCACACCCACTGCGATGGTCACCCCGATGATGATGAGCCACTGACGCACCCAGCTCGGCATCTCATCCCCTTCCACTCTCTCGTGCGCGTTGAATGATACCTAAGTATGCTGAGTAACGCCAACATGTCTATCAGGTCACGTTCACCTGAATACACGATGTTTGCTAGCGACTTACGATGTGAGTGGACCCAATTCAGTCCCTTTGAGCACCGGGCTCCGAACGAGTTTCGCCTGCAATCCCATCGCGTGGAGTACACAGAGGGTCGTAGATGTCGATAAGCCAGGACGGTGATGAGGGCTCCGATGTTTCTTCTGGGCGTCGCTAGGCGACTAATTGCCTGGAATCATGGGAATCAGAATTAGTACGCGGGCCGGGGCAGAATCTGGAAACGCGCCTGGCTCAGCCTCCTGACGCGGGCAGGCATGATCGTGTCGATCACTAGCGCTTATGAGTGAGGGATACCCGTAGTGGAGAGGAGGTAGCTCAGACGAAACAGTCTTATCCATGAGGAGAGCGCCGTTCGTCTGAGGATCTTGACGGGGTGACATCCCTCGAGCAGACGGTCGAATGAAGTGACATCTATCCTTTCGCAAGGTCGGTGCTGCGGTGGTCAAGACTTGGGTCCCGGTTCCCTTCGAGGAATGCATGTGCAAGTAGTGATAGCGTCATGTGTCGATACCACGCATCCCACCGGCGCACCTCGTACTCGTCAATACCAACCCTTGTGCGCGCCCGGCGGAAGGCGCCGTCGATCCTGCGACGTGCATCCACGACGTGAAGGAGGTCTTCCACGCTGGTGCCGCTGCGATTGAAGGTCCGGAAAAAGGCGTCTGCTCCGGAACCCGTTTGGTCACGCCGCACCAGGAGCCACCGCTCCCACCCTTCCGGATCGCTTGACGGTATGCGCACGCGTGCCCACTGGTAGGTTCGGCGCGTACCTCCAGCATCATGGCAGACAACAGGCTTCCACTGACGTGGTCGAATCCCAGCCAGCAGGTCTTCAAGACGACTCGGATTCCCCTGGTCGTCGTAAACCAGCGGCTCGCGGGTCTCGGGGATTCCCAGCACGTACTGGCAAGGCTGATTGGCAAGCCAGAGACGGAGGCTACTGTCCCCCCGTAGGGGACATCCCTATAGATCCACGTGTGGGGTACGGTGGAAGCCAGCGCTCGCTCGATCAGCTCGCGACCGATCTCTGCCTTTGACTGTTTCCCGATGCTGGGTGGGATGTGGGCTTTGGCTCTCTGTTCCCAATCGTCGTGCCACGGTGGTGGCAGATAGAGTGCGCGGTCGAGAAATGCGGTTCCTCGTCGGCTGGCGTATCCGAGGAAGATCCGTACCTGACAGTTGAGTGGAGTTCGTGAGCCGCCCACTCGCTGCCGGGCGACTCCCGCGGATGCCTGCCCTCGCTTCTCGAACCCTGCCTCGAGTATGACGAGAACCGCCTCGGGATCGCCGAGATGTTCCACCACATACTCACGCAAGTCGTCTCTCAGTGCTTCAGCGTCCCAGTTGGCATCCCGCAGCAGCCGCTGCATGCCGTCGGGTCTCCCTTCTCTAGCAGCAGCCGCCAACTGCCTTCCTGTGCGCCGTCCCGCGGATTCGACGAGTGCCGTTAGATAGCGGTAGACCCGTTCGCGAACCTCGCGCCGACGAAACCGCGGTGCGATTCGCGCGTGCAGGGCTGCAAGCGAAGCGCCGGTGTCGCTTTCCTCTGGCACCCGACTTGGCTGCAGTGCGGTCATCCGTTCCGTCCTTGGTGTGCACCCCCCTCGGAAGTGCGTTAGTTGTCAAGGTGTCCCACCTGGTGGCTCAGGTCCAAGCCCCCCACCTGTATAATAGGACTACAAACGTTATCAAACGCGTTGGAGTCCACCCCTGAGTGACCCTCAGGCGTCCCTTGCGCTCAGTTGGTTGCACCTGTCTTGGGTTCAAATCTCCTTCACGCCTCACCTGCAACATGTCCCATCTAGCCGTAACGCGTTAGTGTGCAAGATCGGACGACGCCCGCGAAGCGGGGTCAAGAGGTGCCGATCCCGTTGAAGGTCGATGTCTGCTTGCTCCCGTCCAATGCGTCTGCAGCTTCTGCGGACGGTACGGTGCCCTGGACCACCGGGCTCGCGCTTGATCTCTGCGTCGCGTGCTGACGTGAGGTGTCTCCGCGTCGTGTTGCCGTGTTCCGGTCACCGGGGACGGAGCTAGTCGCTGCACCACTCGAAGCGCGGGGTGGTTCGCGCCGTGGCTTAGTTCGAGTCATGTATGAGAGGAGTACCACTGAACTTGATTGCTCTCGCACCACCAGCCAGAGCGCCGCCCGTGGTGAGAAGTCCTCAGGGCTTTGATGGAGGCGGGCAGATGCCTCCTCGGATCAGTCGTGGTTCCGACTCAGCAGCTTAAGTCTCAGTATTGAAGCAGGAGGAAAATGTCAAGTTCGAGCAACTCCCTAAGACTCGTATCGGATTCCGTGTCTACGTTTTGTGGCTCCGACTCCCGTGTCAGTGTGATGTCACCTCGTAATCACCGACCCACTGATCCCGACCCAGCAAGTTCCGCGAATTCTGCGAGTTACGCGACAATCGCGACATGTTCACCGTTTCGCACTAGTGCGTCGGGCGAGTGGGGGTTACCTGTACCGCTGCGGTCGGTGGCTGAGCGGCTTCCCCGATTCCCGACAGATATCTTGCCTGACTGGTTGCGCCGATACGTGGAAGCCTTAGCGGTGGCCACGCAGACTCCTACTGATCTTTCGGGGATGCTAGCGCTGGCAGTGCTGTCCACTGTTTGTGCCAAGACCGTCGAGGTTGAGGTTCGACCAGGGTGGGTTGAACCGGTCAATCTCTACGTTCTGATTGCGCTCGATTCAGCAAATCGCAAGAGCGCGGTCTTTCGGAGCATGGTTCAGCCGCTGCTAGACTACGAGGAGCAGTTGCAGCGCGATCGTGCACCGCTGATCCGCGATCTGGACGCCAACCGGGAGATTCTGAAGGCTCGCCTTAGGAGTCTCAAGCTACAGGCAGCAAGGGTGATCGGCACAGAGCGTGATGCGTTAGACGACGAGGTGCGGGCGATCTTGCGACAACTCGCCGAGCTCCCGGAACCGCGCTTACCCCGTCTGATCACAGATGATGTCAGCCCGGAGGCCCTGGTGCAGCTGTTGGCAGCGAACGAGGGGCGGATGGCTGTGATGTCCGCCGAGGCGGACATCTTTGGGATCATGCAGGGTCGGTATTCCCACGGCGCCAAGAACCTCGAAGTGTTCCTCAAGGCACACCGCGGCGATCCAATCCGCGTGGATCGAATCCTGCGCAACTCCGACTGCATCAATAGGCCGGCGTTGACCATGGGATTGACCACACAGCCCGCTGTTGTTGCTGAACTGGTGCAGGACCGCGTGCTACGTGATCGTGGCCTGCTCGCACGCTTCCTGTACGCACTACCGGACAGTCCAGTTGGCTCTCGCCAGGTTGCTCCGCCAGCAGTCCCCGCAGACGTTCCACGCGAGTATGCGACCGCTGTTTCGAGGCTCCTGGACCTCACACATCGGTCCGGTGATGGGAGGCGATCATCACCGCAACTGCTGCGACTTGATGACCAAGCCAACGCCCGTATTGGGGCACTGGAGGTCTGGTTGGAACCGCAACTTCACGAACATGGCGAGCTCGGGCACATGGCGAGTTGGGCTGGCAAACACGCGGGCGCGGTGGCGCGAGTCGCGGGGCTCCTGCATATGGCACAGCATGTGGGGCACCCGAGTCCATGGGAGCTTCCGATTACCGCTGAAACAGTGCATCGCGCTGTTCGTCTGGGGACGCCGTATCTACTCGCGCATGCGAATGCCGTGTTCTCGGAGGCAGCAGGCGATCCGACGGTCGAAGCGGCAGGCTATGAGCTGCGCTGGATTCGCCGGCGAGGGTTGGACAGCTTCACACAGCGCGATGCGTTCGAAGGCACGAAGGGACGCATCAGGACGAGTGCTGCCCTGGAAAAGCCGCTTCAGCTCCTTAGCGACCTAGGTTACATCCGGCGCCGCGTCAGCGACGCTCCAAGACGACCAGGACGCCCACCGAGCCCCCGGTACGATGTCAACCCATATCTCCACGACGACATGCAAGCAGCGGCTGACATCTGGGCGCAGACAAGCCAGGATCCGGCAGCGTTGACCGTCCTCGGGGTGAGGAACAGCGATAGGGCTAACGATTCCGTCGAAGAAGGGCGCGGAACAGCGTCGGAAGTCCAAGGGCTTGTTGTCTAAGAATCAGCACCCCCGACACGGGGCGAGCGACGTGTCGCTCGCCCCGTTTACCCCAACACCCTCATCACCTGTAAGCAACCAACAGACAACAAGGGAACGAGCACCTGCTCAGCGTAGGTACTGGTGCGGACGCGAAGCGGTCTACCATCGTTCTGCGCGACTCGTCGTTGACTGCTGTTGCGAGCTCGTCACCCGCGAACAGAATATGGTGCTGCTGAGGTTGTCGTTGGTAGATGGTCAGAGAGAGCTAGCTGGGATGTCTCAGAGCGTCTCGAATTAGGACAGACGAGCCTGTCGAGAGGTGGCACCGGCTCTTGCCATTTTCGTGTTCGGCTGAGGAGAACCGTCGGTGTGAGTCACTGATGACTCTTGGGATCCTTCCATTGCCGTCTGTCTCCTAGGAGTCTTACCTGTTAGGCGGACCCATGGTTGGGTCAGACTGTCCAGAGTGTGCTCCTGATTCCCCTAATAGCGGGGCGCATCAAATAGATTCTGGCCTGCACGTCAGTGCCGCCCGAGCGTCAGGTGGTTACGGCGCTCCAGTTCTAACTCACCATTGGTGGTTCCGGTCATCGGCAGCGTATGAGCTGCGGAGCATTCTTGCAGAGCGGTAGGCGGTGGTTGACCCCCTGGCCCATGCATTGCTGGCTCGTGTGACACCCGATGCCGTGGATCTTCGGAGGCTTATCGATCCCCTTCACGTTGACAGTGTACGTGAGACGGCATACCACGAGGCGCGACACGCGGTGAAAGCTCACGTCCTTGGATCTGAGTCGTGCTTCGTTGCCGTCATCTCGCCGAGGCGTCTCACGGGCGTGTCGATGTGGGCGACAAGACGCATCGAGACTACGTCGAACCCGCCGCAGACCGAATGGCTCTGTCACCTCGTGGCATGAGTTGCTTCTTCCTGACTGTCGAGAACGCCGCTTGGCAGTCGATCGAGCGGCACTGAGACCGGGTCGAACTGATTGCTCACGCTCTGTCCGAGTGCTTCTCGCTCAGTGCCGAACAATCCCAACACCTCCTGTCTTCCGCGACCATCGAAAGTCAGCAGACTCACGGAGAGCATCCGCGGATCGCACAATTCGCACATTTCGCAGGACAGTTCTCAGGGATCCGGCGGTAGGGAACATGTTGTCCTCACTGCCGAATCCCCGCCTTCGGGTGTGGTGGGGTGCGTCGAGCGCGGCTCGACGTTAGGACCACACCGAACCGAAGATCCACATGAAGTTGCCGCCGAGGATTTTGTCAACGTCTTCGCGACTGTACCCACGGGCCAGCAGGCGGTCTATGAGATTCGTGACCTCTGGGTACTGACTGAATCCGGCGACTGCTCGGCGGGGCGAGCGTACAGCAGCGGTGACAAAGCGGTCGTAGGTCTCGCTGACGCTCCGGTACGCCGGTTCCCCCCAGGGATCGGGCTGATGATAGGGGTAGGTACCGAGGCTCATGTCAGTGCCGATTCCGACGTGGTCGGTAGAGCCGAGCAACTGAGAGACATAGTTTACGTGGACAAGGAAGTCGTCGAGGGTAGGACGTTCGGTGCGACCAGCACGCAGTACCAAGGGCCCCAACGGCGTCAGCCCGATTACCCCTCCCCTCACAGCGCACGCCCTAATCTGCTCATCATCGATGTTTCGTGGGTTGTCCACGATCCCCTTGACATTGGAGTGACTGAAAAACACGGGCTGGCTGCTCCTGTCGATGATCTCAAGGCTGGCACGTCGCCCGATATGCGAGCAGTCGAGTACCAGGCCCACCCGGTTGCACTCATCGACGACCAGTTGACCGAAGCGGGTGAGGCCGCTGTCGGTTCGGTCAACGCAGCCGTCACAGATGGCGTTTGAACGGTTGTATGCCGGAATCAGAATCCGGAGGCCAAGGCGGTAGAACGCCTCGAGTCGGTGGAGCTTGTTCTCGATAAGATCGCCCCCCTGGGCCGCCATGATGAAAGCCGCCTTGCCCTCGCTCTTGGCTCGCCGGATCTCATCCACCCGCTCGACCACTAGCGTGTTAGGGAACTTACGGGCGCTTAGATGCCAGCACATCGCGCCTTCAAGCGCTTGCTCGACCGTCGCGTGTGGATCCCAGGCAGTCACAGCGTAGGCGGTCACTCCATGCCGGTGGGCGTTGGCGTAGTCGGCGTCGGGCCAGGCCTGCATGCAGGTGTCGATGAATATGTAGGGCAGGGCGCGGTCGATCGTAGGGTGGAACTCCTTGTTTTCCGTAGGATCCACACAACCTTCCCTTCGTGTCATCCCAGTTCCATCGCGAGAAAGGTCCGCGGTTCCCCATACCATGTCACTGGACTGAATCGACGGTGAGGCGGTTTGGGGTTGATTCATTCCCCCCGTTTGGAGCAGGTATGGTTGTCACGGGATTTCCACAGTAGTCGCTTGTTTCCGCTGCTGCGTCCCTCTCGGCGACCACCTGCCCAAGTTCTACACGGGGCCGAGACTTCGCTGTCCTTGGAGAACGCATCGAGACGTAGCGAAACATGACAGGTTGAGGGGGGCTGGTGGGGAGTGCTGAGGATCATTCTCACGTGGTTCATGACGAGTGGAATACCGCGTTCATAGATCGCGACCGTGTGTGCATCCACCTCACCGTGTCCTCTCGCTTCTCCAACAAGCGCTGGCTTGCCGGCTTCCGCAGTGAGTGCGTTCAATGAGCCTCGGTGGATGAGGCGTTGCATCCCAGGAAGGGGGGCTGAATGATCGGAAGCTCGGAGCATTGTGCCATCATGAGCGATTGGCGACCCACCTGGTTGTTCCCGGTGGGCATGCACATGGCGAGAGGTGTAAGCCGATGAACTAAGACCCCGCCACGTGGATCGATTACGTAGTCAGCTTGTCCCTGGATCTCGCGCTGGATCGCGTCGGAGATCACCTCGGACGGGCTACCATGCGTGTTACCGAGGAACGCTCAAGCTCAGCCCTCGTCGTCCATGGGGGCATATCCTCTCCCGACGTGCCCTGAATGCCGGCACGTCGCCTACGATCACAGCTAGCACGCCGCAGAACAGGCGCTCGACGTCCTGGTCCCGCATGACGCGCACAACCGCCACAATACTCGCGTAGTTGCTTCCGTGGAGTCCGGCGACGCGGGCTAGCCGCGGGCCGCGACGGGCGCCGTTTGAGACGACTGGCAGGTCGAACATCGTCGGTCACGACGGAGGTCGAAGAAAGCCTGCTTCTTTCTTGCCTGGACGCACGTATATGGTCTCAACTTGGAGGTAGGTCGGTTGTTTGCACAGAGGTGCTCCCGAGCGTGCGATAACTGTCACCAAAATAACGATCAGCCCGGTACGTTCCGGGCTGACGCGTCATTTCGGGGGAACCAGCGTGGAACGCTTACTGGGAGGAGCCATCCTGGATCAGATACCCAGAATCCCCATCCCCCACGATGTAGGCGTAGTCGCCGGGTTCAACCTTCCCCATCCGACTACGAACCATCATGAGCTCCGTACGCGGGTATGGCGCCCTGATCACCTCGAGCTCCTCGAACGTGGCAGGAGACAAGACGCGACCAAGGACTGTGCCACCTGGAACGGTCTTGCCCAACATCTCGAGCCCTACCTCGGGCTGGAACAATCCGCCATGGTGAGGGCGGAGACTCCCCCCTTTCCGACAGACCACGCGTGCGGGACCTCGTTCTGGCGTGCCGTCGAGCATTGCCAACCGCTTGAGGATCTGAATTGTCGCTGATAGTCCGCGGTCGAGGTAGTCAGTGCCGAAAGCGGTACCGCCTCCTACCTCAAGGATGACGGTTGGAATGCCCTTTTCGGTAGCGAGGCCTGCTAGTGACCCGGCTGGATGAGACGTCTCCCAAAGAATCTCGGCGCTGCCGAGCAGGGCCAACTCGTGCACGAGGCGTCCGAAGTCGGTGTTGGGCGTCAGTGTGTAGGTGTAGTGGATGCACGTATCAACTCCGCCGCAGTGGTAGTCGAGTAGCCCGTCGATTCTCGGGATCAGGTGAGTCCAGATGGCGTCAGCAACGATCTCCGTGAACCAGCCGTCTGGGTTGCCGGGAAACACTCGGTTTAGGTTATGCATGTCGGTGGGCGTGTTCCGTGTCCCCGCAGCGAACGAGATCGGATTCGCCAAAGGCATGATCAAAAGCGTGCCTTTGAAATCCTGCTGGAGGATGTACTGTCTTAGGCGCCGCAGGAGCTCGATGGTGAAAACCTCTTCGCCGTGATGTGTTGCGACGGCAGCAAGAACGGGGCCGGGCTTTCCGCTATCAAGCACGTGGACCGCGAGTGACAGTTCGTGCGTGTCTGCCATCGTGCAGACAGGAATTCTGATGACACCGTTTTCCCCGGAACCTACCCGTTGCCCCGCCATTTCGAATGCCACAGCTGCCGCTCCTCTCCAACTATTTCCGAACACACTAGACTCTCAGTTGAGGATCCAGGATGTCACGCAACCAGTCCCCGAGGAGGCCAATCCCGGTAGTGGCCACCATGATTGCGAGGCCTGGGAACGTTTCGATCCACCATGCCAACTCAAGATACTGTCGCCCCTCGTTCATGATCGATCCCCAACTCGGCGTGGGAGGTCGCAAGCCGAGACCGAGGAAGCTCAGGGCGGATTCAGCGATCACGAATTGCGCTACTTGGAGGGTCAGGACGATAGTGATCACGGGCACTAGGTTTGGCAGGATGTGTCGCATGATGAGGCGTCTATCACTACAACCCAACGCCCGGGCGGAGATGACAAACTCCTTCTGAGCAAGTGAGAGAGTAATGCCGCGTACAAGGCGGGCGTGGACGACCCAACCCGAAATTGCAAGGACGAGGATAACGTTCCGCATACTCGGCGCCAGTACAGCCATGATGGTGATCGCCAGCAGGAGGTACGGAAAGGCGAGCTGAATTTCGACTAGTCTCATGACTACGTCGTCAATCCACCCCCGGTAGAAGCCAGCGAGCACCCCCAACAGGACGCCCAAGACCGCTGACCCAGCGGCTGCCGCAAGGCTGACCATGAGTGAGATTCGAGCTCCGTAGAGGAGGCGGCTCAAGAGATCGCGACCGAGCTGGTCGGTGCCTAATAGGTGGGCGGAAGAACCGTTCTCGTCCCACACCGGGGGGCGCAAGCGCTGACTAATCTGTTGAGCGGTCGGATCGCTCGGAGCCAAGCTCGGTCCGATGAGTGCCACCGCGCCGATGAATCCCACCAGGAACAGGGCGAGGATACCACGTAATCCAAGGCGGATCTGTCGCCGGCGCTGCGCACGCAGCGGTGTGTCAGATCCTGATCTGGACGTTTGCGTGGCCAACGAAGGACTAGACTTGGCCATCAGCTCAACCTCGTGCGTGGATCCAAGATGCCGTACAGGAGATCGACGATCAGGTTGATCCCCACCGTTATCAAGGCAATGAAGATGACCGCCCCCTGAATCAGCGGAAAATCACGGAACTCAATCGCCTGAACCACAAGGCGCCCCAGCCCGGGCCAAGCGAAGATCGTCTCCGTAATGATGGCCCCTCCCAAGAGCACACCGACGTTGAGGCCAACGAGCGTTACCAGGCTAATACCGGCGTTGCTAAGTGCGTGGCGAAACAGGATCGTCATGGACCGAAGTCCCTTGGCATGAGCTGTCCGGATGAAATCCTGTCGAAGGATCTCCAGCATCTCGGACCTGACCAACCGTGTGAACTGCGCTAGAGGGTAGGTGCCAAGCGTGACCATCGGCAGAATGAGGTGCTGCCACGATCCGTAGCCGGATGTGGGCAACACGTTGAGCCGTACCGCCACCAGAATGATCAGCATTTGACCCAGCCAGAAAACCGGCATGGCCATTCCAACAAACGCGAAGATCGACGCCACCGTGTCGAAGATGGAATCGCGTTTGACGGCTGCCAGAACGCCAAGCGGGATCGCGAAAGCTAGCGCGAATATGATCGCCGCAAGCGCTAGTTGGATGGTCGCCGGGAGGCGCTCAAGGACGAGTCGGGTTACCGGTTCACTGTACCGGAACGACTCTCCCAAGTCGCCCGTGGCGAGGCCTCTCATGAACTCGACATACTGGACCGGTACTGGCTTATCCAGTCCGAGCAAACGACGATAGGCTTCCAGATCCTCCTTGGAGGACTCCGGTGGCGCTAACAGCGCCACCGGATCCCCTGTAAATCGCAGCACGACGAAAACGATCGTCGACACGCCGATCACTACGATCAGAGCGCCCAGAAGCCGACGGATCAGGAATCTGCCCACTGTCGTCTCTTTCCGTGGTTAGCTGCTGGTGCGCTTGATGTTCCAGACGATCACCCGCTCATCGGTCCGCGGGGTCATCTCGATGTCGCTCCGCACCGCGTACATGTTCTCGATGGCGTACATGAATAGCCACGGCGGATCCTCATACGTCTCACGCTGCAGTTGCTTGTAAATGCGCTCCCTTTCTTCCGAGTCGAGTGACTTAGCCGCTTGGTCGATCAGGGTATCCCACTCTGGCTTACCGTAGAACGTATAAGGCGAAGCAGTATGCAGGATCCCACGATAGAACTGTTCTGGGTCGAGCGAATCGGAACCCCAACTCCAGAGGTACATCGGGGCGATGGTTCGGTCAGATCGCTGCTTGACCAGTGTCGCCTGCTCGGTGGGTTGAAGATCCACGGTAATCCCGACCCTTTGGAGATCCTCCTGCATTGCCTGGCCGATCTCCACCGTCTTCGGGAGGATGAACGTGCTGGGGACTGCCAACACAAGGTTGAACCCGTTCTCGAACCCAGCCTCCTTTAACAAGAATTGGGCTCTCTCAGGGTCGTAGGGGTACGGCTCGAGCTCGTCGTCGTGAGCGAAGATCACCGGTGGGAAGATCGTCGAGATTCGCGTCGCGTGTCCACCCAGGAGGAACTCGATAATACCGTCTACGTTGATTGCGTAGTTAAGGGCTTGCCGTACCCGTGGATCTCTCAGCTCTCCGTTCCCCTGCGGGCTGTCCGGGAAGAACTGGCAGTACGCCATTCGGTTGCTGATCACCGACAGGACTTTCGTGTCGCCCTGATTCAGGGCGTCGAACTGATCCGGTGGCGGGGAGATCATCATGTCCACCTCACCTGCCTTGAGGGCCTGGAGGGTGGTGGACGTATCAGGGATGACGCGGAACGTCACGTCCTTGATGTATGGCTTCCGTCGCCAGTAGTCCTCGTTCGCGGTTACCTTGATGTGGCTGTCTTTTACGCGCTCGACGAACTTGTAGGGGCCCGTGCCAACCGGCTTCTCGATGAACCCGTCCTCGCCAACCTCTTGGAAGTACTGGGATGGCAGGATGAAGAACCGAATTAGTCTCTGAGGCACGAGCGGATCGGGTTCCTTCGTGTAAAGCTTGAACGTCGTATCGTCGATCTTTTCGACCCGATCGAAGTTCTTGAAGTTGACGTCTCGCTTCGCGTCCTCCGTGTGAATGTCTTGGACGTTCCACTGGATGGTTTCGACGGTGAGCGGCTCTCCATTGTGGAAGCGAATGCCCTCGCGGAGCTTGAAGGTCCACTCGTTCGGGCCTGAATTCTCAAAGCTCTCGGCGAGGACGGGCACGATCGTCATGTCGTCAGCCCGCTGCACGAGGCTGTCGAAGATCGCAAAATGGAAATTGCTGTCGGTCGACCAGAGCTCTCGATGCGGATTAATCTCGATAAACTCGGCAGCTTGCGCGAGAACGATGTTCCCTTCGGGGGTTGGGTCATCATCGTTGCCCTGTGGCGAAGCCGTCGCTTCAGCCGAACCGGTTCCTGGCGTCGTGGCGGCTCCACCTGTTCCCGTCTCGGCGGTAGAAGCTGGACTACCGTTGTCGGGTGTGTCCTCCCCACCACAGGCAGCGAGTAGCGGGGCGGCAGCACTCACACCGGCGGCGAGTCCGATGTAGCGGAACAATGACCGACGGGTGAGAGTCTCTGATTGGTAGGGGACCGGCGCACGCAGATCATCTCCCATGATTGGCTCTCCTCCCGGCGTACGGTTTTCTGGCGACTCATTCGCTGTTGGGTCTGCTACGGAGTGCTTGGGTCTCTTCCCAGTCCACCTCCCCTGACTTTGGATCGATCGCCACCCGATAATCTCGACGTGCCGATTCCACACTGACGAAACCGTACCGAACGTCCTTGGCAACGAGTTCCGGATCTCGCTCTTCGGGCGGACCAAAGCCGCCGCCGCCGGGTACGTTGTAGACGACCTCATCACCAGGTCGAAGGTTCACGACGCTGGCGTCAGCGGCGAGCGGTTCTCCATTAACGAGGCACACTCCCAACGGCGCAGGCTTCCCGCCCATGATCCCAGGCACCGGGTAACGGACCTTGTCGGGACGGAGAGATGCTGTAATATCAGCACCCTCGCGTGCGCGGAACGTAATGCGCTGACCGAGTCCCCCGCGATACTTGCCGGGACCAGCTGAGTCAGCCAGAAGACGGCGCTCGACCACGAGAATTGGGGATTGACTTTCGATGATCTCCGCTGGAGTGATGGTCCCGTTGTAGGGGAATGCGATGGTCGGCAGTCCATCCTGACCGGAAACTGCACCCTTACCCCCGTTGGGCAGGATGTGGACGTTGTATCGGGTGCCATCGGGCCAGGCTCCGTTGGCAGTAAAGGCCCAGAACGAACCGCTCCCAGCCTGAACCTTATCGGGAGCGAGAGGGGCCAAAGCCGCGTAAATCGCGTTATGAATGTGGAAGCTGGTCTTCGAACGCGATTTCACAGAGACAGGGAACTTCGCGTTCAACACGCAGCCCTCGGGTGCGCTGACGTGGATCGGTCTGAACAAGCCCTCGTTGTTGGGAACCTGCGGGAGAAGCGCGCACTTCAGGCTATTCGCCGTGTCTGCGAACGTGAGGTTGAACGTGTTGTTAATGGATCCCCGGGCGTACTGCGGCGACGAGCCGGTGTAATCGAGAAAGATCTCGTCGTCTCGGACCTCCAATGTGACCTTTAGATGCAATGGGGTGCCTACACCGTCAGCCCAGGTCTCACCCACTGAGACCCCGTTCGGAAGCTCACGAATGGCGTTTCGCATCGCGAGCTCGGTGCGGTCGAGTATCGCGTTGGAGAGCGCTGTGAGATCTTCCAAGCCGGCATCAGCAAAGAACTCACATAGGCGGCGTGCACCGAGGATTTCGCTGGCCCGGATGGCGCCAATGTCCCCCAACACCTGGTCCGGTACTCGAACGTTGGCTCTGATCATCTCCATGAGGACTTCGTTGGGCTGGCCCGCCTCATAAAGCTTCATCGGCGGGATCCGGAGTCCTTCCTCGAAGAGGTCGCGCGCGTCGAACCATGCCAACGTTCCGCCGATGTCGGCGATGTGTGCTGCGGTAGCCATGAACGCGACTACCTTGCCCTTGTAGAACACCGGCATGGCGATGGACAGATCCGGTAGGTGGCCCGACGCCAACCACGGGTCATTGGTGATAAGCACGTCTCCCGGCTGAAGTGTTTCGAGCGGGTACTTCCGGAGGAACGCCTTGACGGTAAACGGCAATGTCACGGTAAACGCCGGCGAGCTGAAGGTTGATTGGGCGACAGATCTCCCCTGAGCATCCAACATAATTACTGCAAAGTCGCGCGACTCGCCGACGATCGTCGAGAACGATGTCCGAACGAGAGTCGCGTCAACTTCGTCCATGAGGCTGATGAGGCGGTTCCAGTACACCTCTAACGTGATTGGGTCGAAGTCTGTTCGGAGCTGCATCAGGCGTCCTCCGTGACTGAAATTACCAGCGATCCCAGCGTATCGATCGAACCGGTCATCCCGGGAGCGATGACCGCCGTAGCGTCTTGAAACTCCACGACGGCGGGACCTTGTACCTCAGCGCCCGGACGCAGGGCCTCCCGCCGATAGATCTTCGCCGATACGAACCCATGCTCTGGGAAGAACACGTCGCGGTTACCTTGATACGCAGCGTCCACCGACTCGGGGCATACCGCTTGCTCCGCCAGTTGAATTCGTGGGTCCGGGCCTGAGGCAACGACGCGGAGCGTAATCAGCTCGACGCCGATGTCGCCATACCCGTGCTTGTAGAGTTCCTCATACGTTTGATAGAAGCGGGCCGCCAGGCCATCAAGCTGAAGGTCGTCGAAGTCGCTCTCATAGAGCGGGACCGAGATCTCGTGCCCCTGCCCTACGTGCCGCATGTCGGCGCTCCGCTGCACTACGATCTGGTCATCCGCCACGCCAGCGCGGATCAGCAACTGACGCGCTTCCTCCTCCATGTGCTTTATTCGGTTCGCGAGATCCTTGACGTCGACGAGGCGCAATCGGCGCGGGTAGGACTGAACCATGTCAAAGGAGATCGGAGCGCTCAAGAAGCCGAAAGCCGATGCGACACCCGCATTGGGTGGACAGATGACCTCACGAACGCCGAGGGCTCGGGCGATCTCAAAGGCGTGGACTGGTCCAGCTCCGCCGAACGCTACCAACGAGAATCGACGCGGATCCTGTCCCTTCTCAGCGACGTGGATGCGGGTCGCGGACACCATGTTTTCGTCAATGATCCGGCGAATTCCGGCAGCAACTTCCATCGTGGGCAGTCCGAGTCGAGAAGCTAGGGAAGCGACCGCTTCTCGCGCGAGCTCCGTCTTCAGCTGCATCTTGCCGCCCAGGAAATACGAGGGATTGAGGTATCCCAGCAGTAGGTCCGCGTCGGTGACTGTCGCATCAGTGCCGCCGAATCCGTAGCACGCCGGGCCTGGGGCCGCGCCCGCGCTCTGCGGTCCCACCTTCAGCAGGCCCACCTCGTTGATAGACGCAATGGATCCACCGCCGGCGCCAATCTCAATGAGTTCAATCGCAGGAACACTGACGGGTAGGCCGCTCCCCTGCCGGAATCGGTGGACTCGAGCCACCTCGAACACCTTGGTTTTGGCCGGCTCACCATTGACGATCAGCCCGATCTTGGCCGTCGTGCCGCCCATATCGAACGAGATCACGTTTCGTCTGTCCAGCTGCCTCCCGTAATAGGTTGCAGCGAGGACACCGGCTGCGGGTCCCGACTCCACGAGTCGAATGGGGAACCGTTGTGCCGTATCTAGCGAAGTGATCCCACCGGACGACAGCATGAGGTAGACCTGCTTCTGGAAGCCCTGTGCTTCGAGGCAATCTTGGATGCGCCCCAGATAAGAGTTTGCGAGGGGCTGCACATACGCGTTCGCCACTGTTGTCGACATCCGGTCATACTCGCGAATCTCCGGAGCGACCTCACTCGACAACGAGATTGCCCAGTTTTCTCCGCCGGGCGAATTCCGAAGCAATTCCGCGGTCCGCTGCTCATGCGTGTTGTTCATGAAGGAGTGCAGGTAGCAGACTGCCACTGCGTCCACGCTTTCGCGCACGAGTAGCTCGGCGACAGTGCGGACGGAGTCCTCGTCCAAGGGGACCAGGACGTTCCCTTGGTTATCGCACCGCTCGGGTACCTCAAACCGAAGCGGGCGCTCGACCAGGGGTGCGGGCATCCTCAGATGGAGATCATAGATGTCGTATCGCAGCTCCTTCCCCATCTCCAAGATGTCCCGGAAGCCGTGGGTGGTAATTAGGGCAGTCTTGGCCCCGTTGCGTTCAATCAACGCGTTGGTAAACAGCGTCGTCCCGTGGATGGCGAGGGCGATTTGCTGGCCCTCGGCGCCCAGTTCACGTAAGAGAGCACGCAAGCCCTCTTCAACCGCCCGTGAGGGATCGTCGGGGGTAGTCAGGAGTTTGTAGGAGTACGTCTCCCCCGTGTCCTCGTCGCTCACGACGAAGTCGGTGAACGTCCCACCAATATCGAAGCCGAGCCGCAGCTTTCGCTGGTTCAACCGTCTGTCCCTTCCCAAGGCGAGAACGCCCCAAACTCCCGATACAACTCTCGCATCTGCTCCATCGACTCCCTCGCGCGTCCTCCTCCTCGCAGCCACACCAAACCTGCCAGCCCGTACATCAGAGATGTTGACGCAGTGAGTGAGTTAAAGAAGAACAGCGCAGCCGTCGGGACGATCAGCGTGTGTTCGGCTGCTCGAGCTATGGGGGAGAAGATGCTGTCAGTCAGCGCGAATGTCTCGAGACCGCGTGCTCGCGCCCACTTGATACTCTGGATCGTCTCCTGATACCCACGCCAAAAGCTCAGACCGAATACCACATCACCGTCTCGTAGGGATGTCAGCGCTGCTGCGAGGCGAGTTCCTCCGTGCCCCTCCGCATGGACGGGATATCCCATTGCCTGGCAATGGTGACTAAGAATCAGCGCCGGCGCGATGTAACTGCCCTCGGCGATGACCAAGACGCATCTTCCCTCGCAGATCCGATCAGCAAGCTGGGTGAGCTTTTCCTTGTCCACGGTTTCGAGTGTGACCCGAAGGTTGGAAAGGTCCTTCTGCAGCATCACCTCGACGACGTTGTGCTCATCGACGGAACTACCTTGATCATCAGTGAGCGCCTGAGGCGACAGACTCGCCAGGTATGAATGACGCAGCTGTTGCTGAAGATCGACGTATCCTCGGAACCCAAGCGCCTGGGCGAAGCGCACCACTGTCGCAGGGTCTACCCCGACTTGAGCCGCCAGCTCTCTCGCGGAAGCCACGTTCACAATACCTGGATTCTCCAAGATGTAGTTGGCTAGCTTGCGTTGCTTAGGAGACATCGTGTCCGTTTTTTCGACCAACGCGGCGATCAGATGCTGGGGCTCCGACTTGAGTCTTTGCTCCATCTCTGTCTCCTGGGTCCGATACCGAGAATAACCGATGCAAGGCCATGATGCAATACCTGTTGCACTATTGCCAAGCTCATTCGAGCCAATTACAATCGGCGTTGCACAAGCCTCATCTCGCGGAAGGAGCTGCTAGGCCCGATAGGTGCCGTTGAGCGTTGATGATTGAGTGCTCCGAGGTCCGAGGCTGGGGCCCGAGTCACGCATCGTCTGTCTCTGGTCCTGGCTTCCTTCCCGGTCGGGCCAGCGCAGCACTGGGGAATGGCCGACCAGGGATGGGTAGGCGACAACCTGGAGACGGACGGGCTCCCCGTCACCGCAGGGCGTCGGAGCCCGTGACGTGGCAGTGGTGGGTAGGCATCGGGAGCGCCCTTGCACGATATCGCGCCCGGCGCTGCTGTGAGCTCTCGATCCTTACGGTATCCATCCGTTTGACTTGACGAGGAAGGCACGCATGAGTCACTCACGGATGCGTCTCGGCTGCGACATTGGAGGCACGTTCACAGATTTTGTGCTGTTGGACTTGAGTGTCGGAAAAGTCCACACGCACAAGACGCTCACTACCCCCGATGACCCGGCACGGGCTGTTGTGACCGGTCTTCAGGAGCTGCTTTCCAAAGTCGGGAGCCCTGCTGACAAGCTTGAGCTTGTGATTCATGCAACGACCCTTATCACCAACGCGCTGATTGAACGCCGCGGGGCAACCACCGCTCTCATCGCCACTGATGGATTCAGAGACATCCTCCATATGGGCAGCGAGCTAAGGTACGATGTTTATGACCTCTTCATGCGAAGACCTCAGCCGCTGGTCCCACGCAGCCGGTCGTATGGACTCCGTGAGCGCCTAGCCTCTGACGGGCGGGTCTTGGTTGACGTTGACACCGACCAGCTGAGAGAGATAGCTGCAGCCCTCGATCGGCAAGGGGTCGAGTCAGTGGCAGTCTGCTTGTTACATTCATTCCGTAATCCCTCACACGAAAGGAGGGCGCGAGATTTCCTCAAGCACTTGCTGCCGCGGATCTCGATTTCTCTGTCCTCGGAGGTGGCGCCCGAGATTCGTGAGTACGAGCGGGCGAGTACTACGGCGGCAAACGCCTACGTGCAGCCGCTCGCCGAGCGCTATCTCACACGGCTGGTGACACGCCTCAACGGACTCGGGTATCAGCGCCCCTTGTACATCATGCTCTCGAGCGGCGGGATCACTAAAGCAGAGACTGCGAGCGCTTTCCCAATAAGAATGGTTGAATCCGGACCCGCTGCGGGCGTCTCAGCTGCCTCCTTCTATGGGGCGGCGGTTGGCTGTCAGGACGTGCTGGCGTTCGACATGGGCGGCACAACAGCCAAGGCTTGCGTGATCCTCGGGGGGATGCCGAGCAAGACTAGTGTGTTCGAGGTCGCGCGGGTGGATCGGTTCAAGAAGGGCTCCGGATTGCCAGTACGCGTCCCGGCGATTGACCTCATCGAGATTGGAGCGGGGGGTGGCTCCATCGCCTGGATCGATACGATGGGGCTCCTAAAGGTAGGACCCATGAGTGCAGGTGCCGATCCAGGTCCTGTGGCGTATGGTTTCGGGAGCACTGAGCCTACCGTGACGGATGCAAACGTCGTTCTCGGCTACCTCAACCCCGAATACTTCCTGGGTGGCCGGATGCCGCTGTCCATTGACGCAGCGTGCGAGGCTATTGAGAACCGGATAGCCCGCCCGCTCGGAATGAACGTGGAGGAGGCCGCTGCGGGTATTTTCCGAGTAGTCAATGAGAACATGGTAGCAGCGGCGAAAGCCCATGCGGCGGAACGAGGGGTTGACCCTCGGCGCTTGACGCTGCTGGCCTTTGGCGGAGCCGGGCCAGTGCATGCGTATGAGGTAGCGCGAGCCCTCAAAATGCGGCGCGTCGTCATTCCTCTCGGAGCGGGGGCTGCCTCGGCGTTTGGGCTCTTGGTAGCGCCTGTTTCCTTCGATCTCTCCCGGTCGTACGTGACCCGATTGGACCGCGTCACGAGCCATGAACTGGAGCGCCTCTTTGCGGAGATGGCTTCAGAGGGCGTGGCACTGCTAGGCGCCGCTGGTATTGATCCCAGTGAGATCCAGGTTACCCGCCGGATCGATATGCGACATCGTGGTCAGGGCCACGAGCTGACCATTGACCTCAATGGCTGGCAAGTCGGCGATATCGATGCACTGCGCCGGCTGTTCTACGATCGGTATCGGGACATCTATGGCCACGCTCACGAGCATCTGCCGGTGGAGATTCTCACGTGCCGCCTCACTGTTTCGGGGCCCACGCCACACGTCGACTTGCCGAAGCCGCCGGCGGGGAATACCGGAGTTGACGCAGCACGCAAAGGGGAGAGACTCGCGTACTTCCCGGAGCGGAACGCATTTGTACCGACCCCCGTCTACGATCGCTACCGACTTCCCAATGATGCTGTGTTCCGTGGTCCGGCGATCATCGAAGAGCATGAGTCAACGGCGGTGATTGGGCCCGGGGCTGAGATTTCCGTTGACGTCAACAACAATCTGATTGTGACATTGGCGGACGAGTCCTCGCAGTGATATGGGCTGTTGGGAGCTGGCCCACATCCGTGGTCTAGGTTGCTGTCTGCGTCGCTCTGAGCGTCACCGTAGTCACAACACCTCGTACGACCTTTGTTGGAGGGGCTATTGATGATCGGGGAAGTGAAGTTCGATCCCGTTACGGTCGAGATCCTATGGAAGCGGCTGATCTCTATTATGGATGAAGTAGATCAGGCGGTGGTACGGACCTCGTTTTCGACCATCGTTGGTGAAAGCCGTGACTTCGCCTGCATCCTCCTGAACGAGCGCGGAGAGTCATTGGCACAGTCGACGTTCAGTACTCCCAACTTCACTGTGACACTACCGCGGACTGTGAAGGAGTTCACGCGGCGGTTTCCAATTGACACCCTTTCAGAGGGAGATGTGTTAGCGACAAATGATCCATGGCTGGCCAGCGGGCACCTCCCAGACTTCTCGATCGCCACACCTGTGTTCTACCGCGGACGAGTCGTAGCCTTCATGGGCACCGTCGCGCATTTAGCGGATATCGGTGGGACACTCAGCTATTTCAGCGCGAAGGAGGTGTTCGAGGAGGGGCTGCGTCTCCCGCCGGTGAAACTTTTCTCACGCGGGCAGCCTGACAAGACACTCCTGGACATTATTGCCGCCAACGTGCGGGTTCCCGACATGGTTCTCGGTGATATCTACGCTATTGTGGGAGCTCAGCGCATTGGTGCTCAGAAGTTGCAGGAGTTTCTCGACGACGCCGGGCTAGACGATCTCCGAGAGTTGTCCCAAGAGATCCACGGTCGCTCCGAGGCGGCAATGCGAGCAGCGATCCGCGAGCTAGCCGACGGGCAGTACCGGAACGAGATTACAATCGACGGCTACAAACAGCCTGTCGTGATTCGCTGTACCATCACGGTCGACGGAGATAGCATCCTCATTGATTACACCGGCACGTCGCCACAGACGAGTGACGGTGCCATCAACGTGGTTGCTGCTGGCACGTTCGCAGCTAGCGTCTACCCACTCAAGTGCAGCTTCGTTCCGGACATCCCGAACAATGAAGGACTGTTCAGACCGGTGCGGGTCTATGCGCCGGAGGGGTCGATTCTCAACTGCCGGTTCCCGGCAGCGGTTCGATCTCGCTCCAAGGTCAGCTTCCACTTACACAGCGCCATCTACGGTGCTCTCGCTTCGGTGGTGCCCGAAAAGGTCCAGGCTGGGAGCGGGTCGTTCTGGTCGTTCACTGCCCATGGGCGGGACGAAACTGGCAACAACTTCTCAGTGCAGTTCCTGCCATGGGGAGGAAAAGGGGCCACGGCTCTGATGGATGGCCTCTCGACGACGGCGTTCCCGCTAAATGGGAGTGCGACGCCGGCTGAGATCGTCGAAAACATCTCGCCATTACTCATCATGCGCCGGGAGCTGCTTCAGGACTCAGGCGGTCCGGGGCAGTTCCGCGGAGGGCTGGGACAACGGGTTGTCGTTGAGTCCATGTCCGAACGGGAAACCATCGTTGCAGTCCGACCCGACAAGCTCCATTATCCCCCGTTAGGGCTTCTCGGGGGCGCTGACGCTCCTCACGGGCGCTGCCTCCTGAATGGCAAGCCGGCTTCCATTGACGCCCCATTCCAGTTCCGCCGCGGCGATATCCTCGTCATGGAAGTTCCGGGTGGTGGAGGATATGGTCCGCCAGAACGGCGCGACCCCCGAGCGGTGCAGGCGGATGTTCAAGAGGGCTTCGTTTCGGTGGAGGCAGCTGACGCGGATTATCGTGTTGCCATCGTGCCGACGACTCGCGAGATTGATTGGGACGAGACAGATCGCCTTCGCGGCAGGCCCGGGGGGCTGGGCGGCTGAAGGTGCGGGTTGTCACGCAGCGGTAATTCCAGCACGGCTCGAGGGGATCCCAGGTGGGGGCGGGCGGATCCAAACTCATTGACTGAATCGCCCTAGACAATCTCTGGGTACGACGCCGACAACGCAACGCTTCCGTCGCCTTCCTCCCCGGAGTCGTCTTGACCTTGGTGATAGTTGACAGCACGATCTGACACGCGTCTGCTGCGTACGAACGGCTCACTAGGGCTCAGTCGGTTGCATCACCGATGTATTCGCCACTCATCGTGGAAGCACTAAGTGCCCTCGTAGGGGAATCAGAGAGTGGGATCTGCTTTTCTTGGGCAGAGACGAGATCGAATCGCTGCAGAAACTCTACGCTTGCAGAGGCAAGCCGCCCGGACCACCGGTCAAGCACGCAGCTGCCGTCGGTGATTTGAGCATGGCTAACCTTAGCTCATGACGTACCATAGGGAGTAGAGCGCAGTTCCTGGATACCACCCCCTTGTGATCGACGGGCATGCGCACGCACTCATCTGGTTCTGAGTGAATTGAGCTCTGGGCGCCCCAGGCGTATACCGAGATCATGAAAAAATGCGCCCAAGTGTTGTCGAAAGGTTGCCACGTAGGATGCAGCGTGGCACACGGACGCCATGCGCGGCGGACGGCACCGTCGGGTTAGGTGGGGCGTAGGCTGTCGACGTCGCTCCTGGGATGCTCACGAGTCCCCCTCTCACTAGTTTCGTCGGCGGAATCCGAGCGCCCTCGGTGTGGTGCTGATGGGACGCCTAACTCGAATGCGATCGACGCCACGATGCGGTGCCTGATCACAGCATTTCGCCATCACTCCTGGGAACTGTGCGGGGATGGCCAGCCCTCGACCTACGACTCGGTGTCCGGGAACCACCCCGAGGTAAGGCGAGGTGGTTTGTCTAGTCCTGTGCTCAGCCTTCGCAGTGACGCCGGATTGCGAGAAAAGGTGATACGGGGGAGGGTGAAATCGGTGCGGCGGAGATTTCTGGGACCCGTATGCTTGGTCGCGGTCGGGGTATTCTTGGGAATCACACTAGCTGGGGGTGATGTCCGATCGATGGCGGACCACGTCACGCGAGCCCTACAACCGGGACCTCGCTGTCCCGAGCTCCCCTCCGACGTGTGGTGCCCTCGCACGTTTACCGATGAAGAGGTTACTCTCGCCCGACAGAACTTGGACTTTGCCGTGGTGGGACAGTACTGGGAGGGCACTGCCACACCTCCTCCAAACCACCCCTTCTTCAGTCCTTTTGATCGGGACATCCTTCAGCGCTCGGAGGGGCGTCGCCGGCAGAGTTGGCCATTCGAGGCCAAGAGCCAGATCCTCCTGTGCGGTGCGCCGCCGCAACGTAAGCCTGGAGTTGTCCTCACGGACGTCCTAGCTGATGAGTTTGCACCCGGAAACCTGGTCTGTGAGAGCCTCTGGGGATTTAGCCCGATCGTCTTCGCGCTCGAGTGCCAACCCCGAAGTGATCTCGCCATGCTTTGCTGGAACGTCTGGGATGATTGGGCAGGTGAAGCGGATACGCCTGTGACGTGCGTGTGGTTACGCTGGCTCACGCCGTTGCGAGGCGGTATGTCGGATTACACCCGCGATCGAACCATCAGGTATTTCGCCGAGTGCGGACCGCAGCTGGTGTCATAGGGCGCTTCGTTGATCTGGTTTGCGGTGTCGTCGGCGTAAGGACAGAGTGCGGCGGTGTCTGGATGTGAGGCTAGTACGCGTGCCTGACAACACCCGGCGTCGATTGCCTGCCTGTTCCGCTCTCACCTACCGGCAGTCCCGTACGAGTGCCGGCTGGACCTCGGTCGAGCCTGCCTGACTCTGTCTGTGCCCGTATCTGCTCCCGGGCGCTGGAGCGGTCTTGTTCCCCTCGCCACCAGCGCATCCCCGCCCCCCAACGCCCAGCGCCGCTGCCCTGAGGTATAGTCCTGGAACGTCGTGCGGGTGCGTGTACATGCACCTTGTCATCCGTGCCCTCGCTGGTTGACCGACTTGCGCGACAAGGCTACACTACGACTGCAACGATAATCACATACGCGCCCGCAAGGAAGCCTGGCACGTAGGAAGCGCGTGACAGGAGGACACCATGTCCGCTGACCTCCGCCGACGGGTTGCGGTGGCGTTGGTTGTCGCCCTCGCCGCCCTGATGCCGACGATTTCGCTCTCATCAACTCCCACGGTGGCAGCCGAGAACCAGTGGTTCGTCGCTGATGGGACTCCCAAGGCTGACGCGATTAACTCTACGATGCGGTCCTTGGTCGAGTCCTTCCGCTGGCACTTGTTTGGCCTGTCGTGGGACGGCAACGATCATCCAGAGATGCCGACGCACGCGGGCTTTGCCGGTACTGCTACGCTGGACACGGAGTGGGTCACCGGCAATACCGTCGATCGCGAAGGCACCGAGGCAACGCTTCGGAGCCTTATTGAGGCATTCCGCTGGCACTTCTGGGGTATCGCGTGGGACGGAAACCCGCACCCCGAGGTGGCCACCCACGCGGATCAAGTCCTCCAGGCACAGGACTTGAGTCCCTGGTTCGATCCTGAGGGCGCACCGATCCCCGCCAACCTCACTGCCACGCTCCAGTCCCTGGTTGAGGCATTTCGCTGGCACTTCTGGGGCATCTCCTGGGATGGCCAGCTCCACCCCGAAATGCCGACCCACGCACCTGCATTCGGGCAACCAGCCCGCGTGATCGCCGTGGTGGACGGCGACACCATCGATGTTGACATCAGTAGGAGCACCCATCGAGTTCGCCTCATCGGTGTCGACACGCCGGAGACGTACGGTGTGGTGGAATGTTTTGGGCCCGAGGCATCGGCATACGCGACCGCCCGTCTCCAGGGGCACTCCGTGTCACTCGAGACCGACGTCTCGGAGACAGATCGCTACGATCGACTGCTGCGTTACGTGTGAATCGGTAATGAGCTTTTCAATGAGACGCTGGTTCGGGAGGGCTACGCCGTCGTCTCAACGTATCCGCCGGATGTCAAATACGTTGAGCGCCTTCTCGCTGCCCAGCAGGACGCGCGGGACGCCGGGCGTGGCTTGTGGGGTGCCTGCTACGATCCAGACCCAACGCCAACACTCACCCCGACCCCAACTCCGACGGTGAGTCCCACATGTGACCCAGCGTACCCGACGGTTTGTATCCCGCCACCGCCGCCTGACCGCGACTGTTCGGATATCCCGCACCGAAACTTCCGCGTACTACCACCCGATCCGCATCGCTTCGATGCCGATGGTGATGGGATCGGGTGTGAGCAGCGATGACGGTGTGCAGCGATGGGCGGAGATTGGGACACCACGCGGGAGCTGGTCCTGAGGCGGGATGGTCGCCGATGCACCGCGTGCAGGCACACCGAGAACCTGCAGGTGCATCACCGGATTCCCCGTCACTTGGGGGGACCTGACGCGCCGTGGAACCTCATTACCCTCTGCGCCGGGTGCCACGCCGCGTATCACCCGCTGCTCCAGGTGAAGCTGGCGCGGCGCCTGTTGAACTGGTGGGCTGCCCGACTGGCTCGGTGGTTGATCCGTGTCCAGTTGCTCCCAGAGGACACCGACCGCCTCCTGCTCGGGTTGCGTGTCCTCGGGCTGGACCAGTTCCGCGAAGGCCAGTTGCCGGTAATGCTGGCTGCGCTCCGCCGTGAGTCACTGCTCGCGGTCATGCCCACGGGTTCCGGCAAGTCCGCGTGTTTCCAGGTGCCTACACTCCTGCAGCCCGGGACATCCTACGTGATCAGCCCCCTCAAAGCGCTCATGCACGACCAGGTCTCCGGGCTGCAGTTTCGTCAGATATCCGCAACCTTTATCAATAGCGACCTAGACCGAGAGGAGAAGAGTCTCCGCTATGTCCTGCTCGAACGGGGCACGCTGAAGTTCCTGTACCTGGCCCCTGAGCGCCTTGACCCAGGCGAGGTCCGTGATCCAACGGAGGTGGAGCGCCTCCTTGACCACCGCCCCGACTTCCTCGTCGTCGATGAGGCCCACTACGTCGATCGCTGGGGCGATGATTTCCGCCCAAGTTATGGGCGACTCGCCGAGGTCCGTAGAGCCCTCGGAAACCCGTCGCTACTCGCCTTTACTGCAACAGCGGGTAAAGAGGCGCAGCAACGCATCCTCGCATCGCTCGGCGCGTCCGATGCCTGAGTCTTTCTGGTCGGCGTGGACCGCCCTAACATCGCCTTGATTCGCCATGAGACGCGCACCGACGCAGAGCGCTACCCGATCATCGCTAACCTCATCCACCATGCACGAGCGCTGAGGGGTAAGGCACTCATCTTTGTGCCGACGAGGAAGATCGGGGAGGAGATACAGGCGGGCCTGGCTCATCACGGGATCGACGTACCGTTCTACCACGGACGGCTCCCCGCCCTTGACCGACAGGATCTTCTCGACCGCTTTAGGGGGACCATCGAGCCCCACCTCGACGCACTCGTTTGCACCAATGCCTTTGGGATAGGCATCGATATCCCGAACGTCCGGGTTGTTGTCCACTGGCTGCAGCCGGAATCGGTAGAGGACGACTTGCAGGAGGTCGGTCGTGCCGGTCGGGATGGCAAACCAGCAGTCGCCGTGATCTTCAAGGCCTCTGACGACCTCGGACTACGGCGGTACATGGCTCGAAAGACCGCAAGGCGGCGTCGGAAGGACGTAGTGCCGAAGCGGTCTTGAACCGCAAGCTGGCGAGCATCGATGCGCTAGACCGGATGATCCGGAATCGGGAGTGCTTCCGCCGACAGATACTCGAGTACTTCGGTAGTATTCCAACGGATCCTCCACACCCGTTGATCCGATTGTTCGCTTGGCTCACTAGCGAGCGGCAGCGGGTGCAGCGAGCCGGCTTCTGCTGCGACGCGTGTGACCCGCAGACGGCTGACCAGATACTTCGCGGTGCACGTCTGCCTCGTCATCTGGCACATCCTGTACCGGGTGCGGGGGGAATGCCATCGGAGCAGAGTCGGGGTACGGAGAATCCCAAACGCACCCACCCGCTTGCCATCGTGATTGGTTGCGTGCTTCCGTTGGCTGTCCTTGTACTAGGTGCGAATTCGTGCGGCGATGTGATTCGCGGACAGGTTCCCGCCCTGCCATTCTTCAAGGAGCAGACCGCCGCGTGCGACCCGAGTTACCCTACCATTTGTATACCGCCTCCTCCCCCCGATCTCGACTGCACCGATATCCCGCAGCGCCGGTTTACGGTCCTTGCACCAGATCCTCACAACTTGGACCAAGACGGTGACGGGATCGGCTGTGAGGGAATGTGACTCACAAGTGAGAACCGGGTACGAAGGTACGGAAGAGCGCGGTATGTGAGCAAGGGCCAGAATCGACCTTCTTGTCGACGCGCGTCGAGCTTTCGCGTAGGGCTCATGGTCGCGCTCGATGCCGCCGCGGACATTAGTGGCGTCACGCATACGGATTCATGTACTGCTCCTGCGTCTACGGTTCGGCGGCGCCGGAGCTGAGGGGGACGACGACGGTGATAACCCCCGCAACAAACAACGGGCGTTGATCCCCGACGCGATCGAGGACCGGACTTCTGGGGGCAGTCGTTGACGGAGGGGCACGTGACCTAGTACGACCGCCCGGAGTTGGGGAATCTTGGTCGGACAACCACGACGAATCCGGATGCCCCACCAAGGAGCACTGCACTCGGGGTGTGCGCCGGCGTCGACTTGATCGCAAAGCTGGGAGCTACTCTGTCGGCGACGTTGACCTGGCGTTGGATCAACTCCGGCTTCCCACGCGAGACATCTCCACTTCCACGTATCAAGACCCAATCAGACTCGAGCGCGTGACGCTCGGCGGATCCATTCGAGTGTGTGCATTGGAAGTGACGTCGCACGGCGACCCTCGGCTCTCGGTCTTCATCGACCACGCTTGGGAAGGGCTGGCAGACGACGTGGCGTTTCGTCGGTTCCTCGGGGCTTGCCCCGCGGCAGCCCGTGTCGAAGCAAGCGGATCCACCACTTTCGCTCGTGTTGCCTTATGCGTGGAACGCATCGGGGACCTCTCTCGCGAACTCACCTGGTTCGCTCGGTCTCCGACGTTACCCCGGGGGGTGGAGGTTCCCGAGGAACGACTTCAGGGTGACTGGGAAGGGCATTGGAGCCAGCGGGTGCTCACCGTGCTTCGTCATGAGCAACCTGCCGTCGAGAACAATCGCACTGGCGTGGCGCTTGAGTCAACAGACGACGGGTTCCGCTTCCTGTCGCCCCTCGCGACGCTTGACCCGCTGGGGAACGTGCCAGTACGCCTGGTACGTCTCAGACACTATCCGCTTGCCGAGATGTCCTGCTCTTTGGACGTCAAGATGACGTGGTTGCCCAATGGACTTCCGTTCGCCACGGCAGTGCGGATCTGGATGTATATACGAATGGACAGTCCCCACGTTGCCGCGGTCGCACTCGACTGGGCCACGTCAGCCCCGTGTCCGTCTCTAGCGCGGCTGGATCTCATCCAGGAAATTCGATATAACCATTCCACCATTGAGGACAGTGTAGAGGTCGGACGTGGCTATTCGATACGCTCATCACTGTTGCAGGCAGTACAGCACGCCGAACAGCAATCCCTACGCAGAGCTGATGAGAAGCGCATCGACGACGATGCGACTCGCGAGGACATTGGGCGCCTAGTCATCAACTCGATGGATAGTCTACAAGACGCACCCAACGTTGACGCCCAGGCGCCAACCGGGCGAGCGGTTCGAGCGCTTCAGCTCTCACTGGAACCGGTACCGGTCAACCCATTGCAAGTGTGTAGAGGGAACAAGCCCGCTCTGGAGAAGTCGCGAATTTGGCATCTGGGCTCACTCAAACAGTCAGACAACCGAGGAAACGAGAGGCGTCACGGTCCTGGCTGTCCCGGTAACGGGCGTCGTGTGCCCCGTCCTTGTGCGTACAGGAGTGTGAACGGCAAACTTCGGAGCGGTGCCGAAACATCCGCTGCTGTGGAGAGTAATCCTCCGTGCGTAGCCTGAGCGATGACGTCTTCGGATCAAGCACGTTGAGCGTGTTCATCAGCTCGCGTGTCCATACACTGGAGACCGAGCGGAAAGCTGCAGCTGAAGCTGTTGAGAGAACCGGACTGGCGACTGCATGGTATTGGGAGAGGGACGCGCCTGCCGGATTCTATGAGGCTGAGGAGATCTGTTTGGGCTATGCCCGCAACTGCGATGTCCTGGTGCTAATCATGCAAGACGAGCTCACGGATATGACCTACAAGGAGTACCTAGCGGCGTTTAGAAATGGAAAGCAGTGCCTTATCTTCATTAGGCAGGATGGCAAGCTCGATAATCGGGCCCGCGAGTTCGTCCGGTGCGCGCGTGAGAAAGGAGCTGTGACTCGCTACTTTGCGAATGTGTCAGAGCTGGAGTCTGGAATAATTCTGTCGCTAAAGTTCGTCTGCGTTATGGCCATCCGCGAACAGAATCGTTTCAACAAATACGATCGTGGAAAGGCCAAACCCCAACGTAGGAAGCGCGCGAGACAGCAATCTCTGGTCAACCCTGGATCTGATGAAAGTGGGCCACTTAAGATCGCGGAGGCCTCGGGGTGTGAGCAACAGCATGCCTGGCGATATCTTTGAACCCCATGATAGTGAGTTGCCGGACGGTGAGTCCCTCGAGCAGCTCTTGGAAGAGCTTCGCAAGAAGTGGTCAGCTCATCGCTCTCCTGAGGCTCTCGAGGTCATTCTCGAGGCAGGTGAGTACTTCGCCGAGGCGCTTGGGCGCTTTGACTTAGCGCTGGCGATTGCCACGACCGTGAGGGAGCTGCTCGCGGATGAAGCTAGTCATCACCTAGCCTGGGCTTACAACCTTGAAGGGCTGGCGTACGCAAGATCACGGAGATTCGAAGACGCATGGCGAGCATTCCATGCCATGCGAACGCTCGGTCAAGAACTCGGCGACGAGGTCATCGAATCAACCGCGTCTCAGAATCTGGGTGCTGTTGCGCTCGAACTCGGAAACCTTGAAGGGGCGCGGGAATTCTTCCTCCGTGCTCTCGAGGTAAAGCAAGCGACTGGTGATCATTACGCAAGTGTTCAGTTGTTGGTGAATCTCGCAAATCTCGTTCAAGAAGAGAGCGACTTTCGGAACGCTTCCGAGTTCCTGCAACAAGCGCGGGACGTTCTTCGGGCATTCCCTGATGACCGGTTGCGCGCCTCCGTCCACATGAGCGCTGGAAACCTCGCTGTCAAGCAGGGTTCGTATGTGGAGGCAGAGGAGGAGTTCCGAAAGGCCTTGGCTTACGCGCGGCGTACCGGACAGGTGACGCGTGAGATAGAGCTCTTGCAGAATCTAGGCAACGTGTCCTTGGATCAAGGGCTGATCGGTAAATCGCTGCGTTGGTATCGCCGTGCCCTCAGACTCGCTGAGTCCAGCGGCGACAGATCGAAAAGTATTGTCGTACATCGCTTGCTGGGAATCGCGCTTCAACGTGCAGGTCGGAATCGAGATGCCCTGAGTCACTTTGAGGAGGCGCGAGCGATCGCTTACCAGGTCGGAGATACCGAGCAAAGGGCCAAGGCGACCGCGGACCTGGGAGCCTTGCTGGTCCTTCTGGACCGCGTAGAGGAGGGAGAAACATTTCTCGAGGAGGCTCTAGACGACTTTCGTGAGAGTGGCGATGGTCACTGGCAGGGGTTGGTACTGCGTAACCTCGTCGTGGCCAGAACTGCCAAAGGTGACGCTCAGGCTGTTGCCGACACCGTCGAGGAGGCGTTGAAGGTTCTATCGCCTCATGCCCATGATACTCGACGTGACCTCCTCCTCAAAGTCGCGGAAATGGTAGCCTCGGATCCCAGAGGTGGTGATCGGGCAAGTGAGTATTTCGAACGCGCGCTGGCGGAGGGTCGGGAACAACACTCTCAGCATACCGTGGCGCAGACCGCGTACCGCGCAGCTCAGACTCTGGCGACCGTTCAACATTACTCCCAGTCGATACGGTGGTATGAACGCGCTCTCGCGGGTTACCAGCAGCTCAACGATCAGCAGATGGTGTTTTGCTGCAGAAACGATCTGGCGATAGCTCTAACGGAGCTCAGGCGCTACCGGGAGGCACAGGAGCAGCTCAGAGCCTGCCTCGAGCTAGCACGGCGAGCGGACGATCGAGTCATGGCTCAGCAGGCATGGCTAAACCTCGGGGAGGTGTTGCGCAGGCAGGGAGAGCTTGCGGAGGCGATCGAAATGCTCCAAATGGCAGTTCAGATCGCCCGCTCACTTAGTGACGTGGAAGGCGAAGCTAACGCCCTGGGGAACCTTGGTATTGCCCTGCGTGAAGCAGGAAGGCTAGAAGATGCCGAAGCTGTCCTTAGATCTGCGCGTCAGCTCTCCCAACGAAGCCGCAATCCCTCGTTGGAAGCGCTTGCCGTAGGCGCACTGGGTGGAGTGGAGTTCGCGAAGGGGCACTTCGGTCGCGCCCTGCGGCAGTACCGACGTGCCGCGAGCCTGAATCTGTCGGTGGGCAAGACTGTTCAGGCTGTCGAAGATGTCGCAGCAGTTGTCGAGTGTCTCGCGGCGCTCGGGCGCGATAGCGAAATGCAGGAGCAGATACAGCGGCTGGTCGATCTTGTACAGGAGACTGGAGCTGGAGTCCTTGGCGCGATTGCCTTGATCCGGAGCGCGCGCTGGTGGATGCAACGGGGTGCCTTCAACCACGCAGCTGATCTATACGCCTTGGCTCTGGTTGTGACGGCTGTAGGCGTAGCCGAAGACGACGACGAAATGCTCGGACGAATCACAGGTGTCATGAGAGTAATGGTCGAACATGTCCAGCTGCACGCTCAGCACAACTCCGACGACGTGTATAACACGGTGATCAACCTCCTCCAAGAGCGGTATTGCCCGTCCGGTACTGTGTGGCGGAAGGTGCTGACTTCCGTTCGCCAGTTGGTTGAGGATCTGGATACCCGCGCTCTAGACTAGATTCGTCTTGTCCCTCAAGTCGTACGTGTCAGGTGTCTTAGAACGTCCAAGTGTTGAGTCGTGATGCACTCGTCGTAACCCTCGGAGCGCACCGAACCGAAAAGATGTGATCGGCGGCAGCGGTTCACCTATACATGCGTTCGAGGACTGCTACACCCGGGGGCTAGCGCTCCGGACGCTGGTCAGGAGACCTGATCGTACTTGGACCGAAACGTCGTGCCAGTCTCTCCACACGGTGAGTGCGAGACGCCTCGGCATACCAAGGATCCGACGAGGCCAAAGGGCGGCTAAGGGTGGCTCTGTGCCGCGTAGAGCTGGGTGCTAGGCTGGATGCTACAAACAATGATTCAGGCGCCTCACGTGCGGACAGTTTTCGCAGATTCTGATCATTGGTGGTAATACGGCGATGATTCAGACAAGCTGGCAACCTTCCGGGCGAGATGGGAGGGGCGTCTACCGAGGAATCGGTCCTGGTGCTTGTCACCAGGGCACACTGGGCGCGCTTCGCAGTTGGCACCGGTTACCACGGATAGAGGTGCCCCTGTAAACGAACTGGCTCTGGAAGGAAACGCACGATCTGACTCATGGTGACGAAGCCTCCGCCTTGATGGCTGTGTGGTAGTCATGTCTCGAGACTATGCAGCCTGGAGCTCAGGGAAGAGCTTTGTTGGCTCGAGGATGTTCACCACCGCTGCTTCTTGGGCAGCAGCAGGATAGCCGTGCTTACGTAAGAGTCGCCGCATGGGGCCGCGTACTCTTGCTCGGGCACTCTCACGCCGGGGTCCAGTCGATGGAAGTGTTGCGGTGCACGGTCTCTACCAGTTCCCGTGCGATTGGATCGCAGCGCCTCGTCGCTGAACACCTCTGTGGCGCTATTCGCAGCGGCGAGGGCGTCGTAAAGGGACGAGCTCCTGTGGGCTTAGGCCTAACAGCTCGTCTCGCTGGGACGACGATCGGAGTTCCTTAGCTACTGGCTATCTGGATTAACTCGGTGATCACCGCAGCACCTTCGAGGGATCGGTTCTCGAAACTCCGAATGGCGCGCTCCAACATGGCTGCGAATGAACGTACCTCGACGATGTTGCGCCTCGCACGGGTCGCGATTTCGTCGTGCAGCAACCTGCGGAGCAGTTCGACAGCACGTTTCCGATGCTCTGTCCCCTGGACCTCTTCGAGGAACTCGTCAGAGAGGATTGAGATATTGGGGGACTTGAGGCCCGCCGCTGCAAAGATATCGCTGACCTGGTCAGCAACGATCGCCCGTGAGACGAGCTGGCTGATGGCGGTATCGTATTCGTCGAACCGCTCGCGCTCTCGACGTGACGGTCGCACCAACATCCTGCGAACCGCCTGAAACAACGCGACTCCGTTACGGAGTGCGAGGGTCTCCTCGTGTGGGCCTGCGAGGGTAAAGACTCGGGACAGGTCATGCACCGCACGCCGGTAGCGTTCCTCGCCGTTCTCTTGGCCAAGGATGTGCTCTGCCGCGGGCCCCAGGCACTCCTGCGATCCGTTGCCCCAGCCCTCAGGATCACCCGGTAGTCGAAGCCGTGGAACATCGCGGCAACGATGTCAAACTTCTCGAGTATGACGGCAATAACAGCGTCTCGTGGGACACCCTTATGTCCCCTATCTCGATCCGACTAGACCATCAGCGCACGTTTGAACTGGTCCGCCATGCCGAGATAGTCGCCGATCAGCCCGCCTCGCTTGTCCTGAGAAGCCCGGTCCGCTCGGGCTATGGCCTGCATCAATCCATGACCGCGTACGGGTCAGTCGAGATACATTGTGTGGAGAGCAGGCGCGTCAAAGCCCTTGAGTCACATTTCGCGTACGGTGACCAACTTGAGCGGATCATTGGGGTCACGGAACCACGCCGCAAGCCGCTCCCAGCGCGCCTCGTTGCGGATGTGCGGTTGCCATTCGGGAGGGTGCGCCGCCGAGCCTGCCATGACGACCTTGCTGACCCCCTCGTCGTCAGCATCGCTGTGCGACTTAGGGCGAAGTCGGATGATTGCGTTGTTGTAGAGACCAACGCATATACGCCGGCTCATGCAGACGACGATGGCCTTGCCGTCGAGCACTTCCAAGTAGCGATCGGAGTGCTCGGCGACGTGCTGTGCAATGCGGACGATGCGCTTATCGGTGCCGACTGTCCTGTCGAGGCGAACCCACTCGGTCTTCAAGCGCTCAATGTATTCGATCTCGGCTCCTCCAGAGATCTCCTTGAGTTCCAGACCGATGTACGGGCGCTTCGCCTGGTCGAGCGCCGGCTTGGCCATCCGTGTCTCGCAGACGGGAGCCGGGAAGTCGGCTCAATCAGGGCGGGGGACATCATTAACATCTTTCTTACCACCGCGTATGGCTGAGGTACTGCAGTCAACCGATTCGATAGGGGTTGCGGGGAAGCCGAAGAAGGACGCCGTCGGAAGTACGTCTCTATGGTGAAGAGTGATGCCATCAGGGAACTCGTACGGATTCTGGTACGTGCTCAACCGGCGACGATGATGTTGCGGCGATCTGAGAGACGTGGGTGACGATGACGGGTACGAACCACGGGACGGTCGTGCAGACTACGCCGCTGGGGTCAGTGATCGAGAGATCGCGGCTGGGCACGGTGCTCATTCAAGAAGGGTAGCGAGGAGTCCTGCGTAGGCAGCAAATGCTGAGTCACGGGTATCGTTGCGCGGCGCACTGACGGCGAGGGTCGGATTCTCCTCATGAAGGTTAGTGCGGACACTTGGCAGAGCAGGGTACCATCGAAAGGTTCGTGCCACAGCTGTGGTGGACCATATCACACGGTCAGCCAATGACGGCAAGTCCGTTGACCTTTCGCACGACCTCCTTGTTGGCAGGATCGCGCTCGTGGAAGGTGAGAACCTTCTCCAACGTCTGCTCCGGTTTGCTCGACGACTAGGGAATATCAGTGGATCTTAGAACCGATGCTGGGCGACGACCGAGGGTCAGCATGGTTAGTTCCGCTCCCCTCGGAATTGTGCCAGGGATCGATCCCCTCTCCGTCCTCGTGAAACTACTTCCGCCTGTACTCGCGTCGAACACAGACGATGAGGCGTGCGATTCGAACGCAAGGGCTGGCAATGTTCAACTCCTTAGTCTTGAATGGGGGTTGTTCCTCAGTGTGCAAGTCGGACACGACGCACTCCAGCGAGTAGGATGTCCCGGCGTTCATTCTCTCCCCGCTCAATCATGGGGCATGGGGAGTTGACCTGCCAGTAGTTCGCCGTGGGAGACATACGGTTCCAAGCCGAGCAGTTGGGTACGCTCTTGGTGATCGGGAGATCCGAGCATCGTGGTCGATCGGCACGCCTGTTTTCAGCCGGTGGACGTCCTGGTCGCAATCCTTGACCTCATGGCGTCGACGGTCGCACGTCCCCGAAGGCCCGATCTCGTACCTCACCCTGTTCGAGGTTAGGGTGGCGAAAAGCCTACTAGCCCTCTACTAGTCGCACAATGGCGCCAGTCGTTTCGTGCCATTAGGATTGTCGGCGAGGCCTGGGACCACGATTGCGAGCGACCGGTACGCCCGCGGCGTTCCAGGACCGATGCCCTTTCTCCGGTGGATGCTCCACGACGTGTCAAGCGCGATATCCGAGGGCAGTTGCTGACATCTCCGGGGTCACCCAATCGAGCGGTTCCATCCTTGAATCGGTTGCCATTGCTGGATGATACAATCCATCGTATCCTAGCATCTTGAGTATGATACGCATTAGAACGTCATGTAGATGTACCGAAATCTCCCAGACTTCCCCAGGATCCGTCTTATCACTGTCAAAATCAATGAATCCCTCGTGTAGAGTCATTCCACGGTAAAAGGAAAGGGCGCTGATCCATTCTTTCTTATGCGCGCGACGATTCTGTTTATAGTGTTTCTCCAGAATCATAGCGTCTGGGAGCTCGTACAGATGTAGTAGTTCCTTCAGTCGCCTTCCAAGACCTGGCTCTACGTTCCGAAGCTCGGGGACTCGATCTGCGATAAGCTCAAGCGTGTTCGCGGTCTCGTCCATTCCCCTTTGATTCGCTTCTCTCGCCAGCGATCGAATGTCTCGTGATGCACTGCGCAAGATACGCTGGACGTGTTTCCAGTACTCCGGCGGCAGCACATCCTCCGGTCTCTTGGATTCCCGGCTGGTCAACGCCTTTGACAGTCCCTCGATCGCCCGAAAACAGTGAACCAGCCTGTCCTCCAGTGTTGCACTGACAAATCCTGCTCGAATGACTTGCTTCAGGGTGGCACGCAGGAGATCTGTTCCGAACCAGCGCGACTTCAGGGCTGCTGTGAGCAATGCTCCTGTTCCGTTGTAAAAACCCTCATCCATCGCCCCCCTCCCCCGTGAGAAAATAGGGATCCCAATGTGACGGTGGATACGTCGGACCAACGTGCCTCGAGCGCTGCGCAGTTCTGCCCATGGCGCAGATACTTCTTGACCTGTGGCTAGTCCCAGAACTGGTAGGAGGTCTATGGGCAACCATGTATAGACACTCTCCGGGTCGATTGGGTGATCGCCTATCGGGCCAACCATGACCGCGGTCGTCGCGGTCTGCACCTGTCTACTTAACAGGCGCTCACGGTGTAACGGGTAATCGGGCAGTCTCTCGATGAACGCAAGTTGGTCGTCAAACTCGAAGACGATCAAGCTATTCTGCGCATTGGCAATCCAACGTGCCCAGCGCGCATGCTCCTCAGGCACGTTTGCGGGGATCTCCGGCGTGGGGTAAACGCGCAAGGGATGGCGGTCCAATGTGGGATGGGTATCAAATGCGTCGGAAAGGAAGTTCTGGAGAGGCAGTACCCAGTACAGAGGCGTTTCGCTCGTGTTAGCGTCAAAGTGGGCTTGCGGAGCGTGAAAGCTGACTCTTAGGGGCTCGTTAGTGCGCCCAAAGACAACATTAACGCTTACGACCATGCAGTCAGTTGACTGAAAGACGCCCTCGTTCGTCGTCACAGTCAGTTCGTTGCATGGATTGAACCCGTCGGGGCGGGGAGTTAGGGTGATCCTCCCATCCTCGGTAGTTTGCTTCTTGTACGCTAGGAATTGCAGTGGTCCCAGCTCAAATGTCTCATTAGATTCAAGAGTCTCAACGACCATCTCGATAATCAACGTGCCACGATCGTCAATGTCGATTTCCACCGTTCCTTCAAGCCGACCATCTGGATCTCCGAACTGAGCGACGCCCCAGCCTTGATGCTTGGCCTTTGAAAGGAACCAGTTACTCGGATTCGGGCGATAGGGTGCTGGATCAAAGCTCATCGTGAACTCACCTCCGGCACTTGAGCGCCTGTCCTCCCGGTTGTGTGAGGCAATCTCAGGCTGTGGTCATAATAGAGCAAACAAGAGCTATCAACGAATGTTCACCGTGTGCTCTCCACGCGGCAGATTGTGCCTGTATGGTAATCCGGAACGCATCCTTCCATCCTATCGTTGGGCCTCGGGGAAGCGAGCGGTGCTGTTCGGTGTGCCCGCCAGGAGCCCGACCGCGTCGCGTTGAGCCCGTCTTTCTCAGAGAGTTACCTTGCGTCACCAAGGGTAGGGGAAACAGCCCAGCTATCGCTAATCACATTCAGCTTTTGACTCTACGCGGAAGGAGCTAGTGGCGTTACCAGATGCTCCGTATCAGTGGTTGCATTCCTGAACGACTGACAGCAGAGCTCCTAACCAATCCTACGTGGTGGAACTGCTCTAGTGTTCGTTCACCTGAGTCCCCTCGCGGATCATCCCAGCGAACACGCTCGTTCTCGCCTGTTCCCGCGCATTGCATTACAAGTTACTAGTCGCAGAGGTACGCCGCCAGCTCGGAAAAATCAAGAATCTTATAAGCAACATGCCAAGACAATACAAGTGTACAGTTGGTCACTGCTCCGCTCCACTCTGACGAGGGCGGTGCCGAACAAGATTACAGAACGGTCTTCCAACCATTCGCTCTTGGTTCGGGTACGAATCGACCTGTCCACTGGGAATAGCACGAACGTCGGAGAGGGGGCTCCCGAGTGCGCAGCCCGCTCATGTGTACGGGATTTTCATGGATGTCCTGAGAGCGTGCACCACCTTCGATGGAGTAGCAGCTGTCCCGAGAGGTGATTGGTGCAAGCAGGACGGCATCCCCCTCCGACTAATACCTGCCGTCGTTTCGAAAATGCCCGGACGGCAGAGCTGAGATGGCACATCCTACTGTCTTGCTTTCCCCCGTGCCGCTCTCGCAGAATCAGCCGTATCGGTGAGTCGCTGCGGCGTGTTGATAGCGCTTGCCATCGGCGATCGTCGCGCACAGGGTGGCGTAAATTGATCCCATCACTGTGCTCTGGCGGATTCACCACGAATGATGACTGCCCATTGCATCGTGGAATGCGGTCGTGCTTCGCAGAGTGATGGGCTGTAACACCACGTCGATCAGGTTAGGGAGCAACTTTCCGTAGGTCGGGACGATGGGCGTGACCGATCTCCAGCACCGTGCGTGGCCCCACCATCCACGCTGTTCTAAAGTGTTCCGAGCGGAATCCCGCATTGGAATGCATCGCTCGGCTTCGTTTGCATTCTGTTCTTATCCGCTGGTCTCACCGGCTGGGCGGGACAGTCTCGTGCCGTTCGGGCGATGCCCGGTGTCAGTTAAGTCGCCCGATACTACAGCGAATGTGCTCGCCGACCAACCCACTGGCCAGGGAAATCGCAACTGCTTTGTAGACCTAGGAAGGCGCCGAATTCGGTCTAATGTCCCATCCCCTCACGAACCACCAGAGCGAATTCGATATTCCTCCGGCTCAGGCGATTTCGCGCGCACAACGGCGATGAGACATTGGGGGCTCCCGCGACGCGGTGTCAATGGCCACAAATGCAAGATCTTTTCGGTTGCCAACCCGCCCCTTCAGCCGTGGTCTGTGCACTGAGCCCGACACACGCCAGGGCCCCAGCGCAATAGGGGCGCTAGGGCGGGCGCGCTCACACTATGGTGAACCCAAGGGCTTGAGATACTCTCCTCCCGAACGTGCCGTGACCTGACGATCTAGCTGAGCGAGGACTCATTCGCAAGTAAGAAGGTTGCCTTGAGGTTTAGTGTGGAGAGGCAAACGACAACGTTACCCGATGGCGGATCGAGATTTCTTCCTACCCCTGGTCTGTCTGGTACTCGGCGCTAATTCTCGGGGGCTTTGTTCTAGTCACTTGCTCTAAGAAGGCGTCACCGCCGCTATGAAGGCAACTTCACCGTCGGATTGCTGGTTTGATCTGGAGATGCCAACGTACAGGACATCAAGCGTTCCAACTGGTTAAGGAGGTATCTTAGAGGATCGTTAGTGCACTAGGCCAAATTCCTAGAAGAAGGCCACGAGCTTGGTCTTACCCGTTCTCCCGAACCGATTAGACGCGGAAGGTGGACGCTAAGCGTTCAGTCACGCTCGTACGATCTTGGCGCCGACGACACTTGGGCTCGTCGATTCCGAGGAGCTAGTCCAGCATGAGTTAGTCAGGCCCGCGCCGCTCGTCCCGTCGGCAGAGCCACACTAGCTCACGAGTGCTCATGCACACGCAATGGATTCTTGTCTTTGGCTCCTCGAGTATATCCAACTGATGACCCTTATCGTTCTGAAGGTCCGGTCGGATCCCCCGCACCCTTCGATTATCATGGTTTCCAACGCCTCGCCACCGAAGAGGTACCCCGGGGAACGCCGGTCATTGAAACTGAGTACGGCGCAGGGGTGTGTCGGACACTTCCTGTCGAGTGGAGCTAAGAAGGTCCTTCGGACAACAGGACAGGGAGTCAGTCTCCTGCGCAAAGAAGAAGCCGTGTTACCGCCGAGCTCGCCAGTGGCTAGGCAAGCCATCACCACAGGGACAGGACTCGTGGTGTCCCATGAGGTGTGGCGCCGTCTCGGGGAGGGCTTTTCATGTCGCCGTGGCTGCTCGGGTCCTCAGATGAACTGCCGGGGCTGCTATTGGCTACTTCCATACACCTAGGCACAGTGCACTGCGGATGACGTTCACGGCCGAACCAGGAGATCTCGTACCGCTGTGGTAGGTACGGCAACGCGACCTCCCCGTGTGATTGCCACTGTGTAGAGGATTAGGGTGGAGAGAGGGAGTTCCTCAGGAGCGTAGTGATTCAGTCAGGCAACAGGTCAGGCGACTCCAGGATGATTGAAGATCGTGGGCACGCTCTGCACGTCGTGCTCCCAGTAGCATCCTACTCAATTCGCCCTAGCGGAAAGTGGGGGATAGCCTAGTCTCGTGCACGCTCACTAATTCGGGTTGCTTCAGGATACGAGTGACTCTTCGGTGGGTCGGGTCAGTTTGGCGAGCGTAACAGCACCTGACGGAGTCGTTGGCTCCTCTCAGCAGTCATGTCAGGTGCCCGTGACGAGATCAGCCGATGACTTGTTGCTGTGCGGAGACTGCTCGCCTCCTGTCAATGGGCAATCCTGCTCCGGGTCCATACGGGGATCAGGGACGCCCTTCAATCGCCGAGACCAAGGATGTCTCGCGCGGTACTCGCACTTGTCGTTGGTCGATTCGCGGATTCCGCAACAGAACCCATCCGATCAACGTAGGGGGTAACCTACGGTGAAGAATGGGCCACAGTGGGTCTGATTGTGAACTGCGCTCTCCGGCGTCGGAACCAGTGGCTCTGATCACCTTCGGCATCAGCGGTGTTTGCGAACGGCGACCTCGGTGGGTAGTTCCGGTCCCGAACAGTTAGCTCTCAACAATTGTGTATTCCTGCGTGGCTGTCGTCGTTGGCAGCACTGCAGATCCCCTCGGTGTAATTGTCGATGCTCGCGCACGCACCTTCGCCGTATTCATCGATGCATACGGGATGCATCCGTGTGCATCGCCGTGGTGCGCTTGCTCGGCTTCCCTGTCCCCAGCACCAGCACGAGCGCCCTCGAACACACAATCAGCAAGCGCCCTCCTTGCGCCTCCACCTCGAACGCGCGGTTCCCCATGGCCTTCGCCAATGGGGTCCGCCGTGGCAGAGGAGGTGGGTGGGGCTTAGGAGACCGCTAGGACTGCATCTCCGGTCAATCGCAAGGAGTCTCCCCGACCTTGCCTCATCACCAGCCGCCTGATGCCGCTCCAGGCATTCTCGGACGTACCAGGAACGCTGCGTCGAGGGATCAGATTGGTGCTGGCGGGGTGCCTCGGATGGGTACTAACGAGTGGCCGCCAGGTGGGAAACGTGCTCGCCGCACTCCAGAGGTGGTGGGCGGATCTCACGCAAGCACCCGCAGATCCCCTCAACGAGACCGGCACCGCGGATCTGGAGATCGCCAGACGGGTCCCCACGCCCCGGCGTTATTCACCGGCGTTGCCCCACTCTTCCAGCGTCGTGAGCAAGCAGGAACCACGATCAACAGAACGATCACCGCAACCGCTGTCATCCAGCGGAAGAGAAGAGGGAGGTAGGAGATGCGCGAGGCACTGACCTTCGTCGGCATCACCATGCTCGCCACGCTGCTTCAGGTCATGGTGGATCTTGATCCCAGCAAGATCGAGGACTGGCGAACCTGGGCGATCGGCGTCGGCATGGCAGTGGCGCGGGCGGGTGCCCGCTCCAGTCTGATCGTGTTGCCGTTGACGGCGGTCATGCGGCGCATCGCCGGGGTGCCCGACGAGGACGAAGCGTAAACACAAACGGGGCGTGGGATCTCTCCCACGCCCCATTCTTTGTTTCAGGCCCCACCCACCAGGCAATCAAACGAATCCGCTGACGCTCTGTCCGCATCACCCAGCACGTGGGTGTAGATCCCCAGCGTCAGCATCGGGGTGGAGTGCCCGACTCGCTGCTGTGCCACTTTCACTGGCACCTACGCGTGCGCCAACAGGCTGATGTGTTGGTGGCGCAGCCCGTGGAACCCAATGTAGGGCAACCCCCACCGCGCACACCGACGCCGCAGGGCGGTGTGGATGGCGTGTCGCCGAGGCGGGAGCCCATTCCGCTGTCGGAACAGCGGACCGTACGGGTGCTGCTCCTTCCAGACCTTGAGTGCCTGCACCGCTGTCTGCGGCAAGCTCACACTCCGACGGCTACTACGGGACTTGGGTGTCTGTTCCACAAACACCCCACGGTCCGTCTCAACCACACTCCGCCGCACCTGGAGCACACCCTGCTCCAGGTCAATGTCATCCCAGGTCAACCCCAACAACTCACCAAGACGCAGACCGGTGGTGAGCGCCAGGAGGAACAGCACATCCCATCTCCCTTCCATCTTGCGACAGTGGTTGATGAACGTCTGCGACTGCTCAACAGTCCAGACGAGACGGTCCTCCCGCTCAACCCGTGGGCGTGTCACCTTCGCGGCAGGGTTGGTCGGAATCAGCTCCCAGTCAGTGGCTACCTGGAACATCCGCCGAGTGACGGAGTACGCATACTGCGCCGTGCGCTGGGAGCGCCCCTTCTTCAGACAGCGGGACACAACCCGTGCCACATCCATCGGGGTCACCTGGTCGAGGTGCATCGTCCCAATGACCGGCAACACATGCGCCTTCAGACTGTTGCGGTAACTCCATTCAGTGGTGGGTTTGAGGGTGGCGGATTCCAACCACTTCTCGACGAATTGGGCGACCGTGGGGACACCAGCCGATGAACGACGGCGCGGCGAGGGAGCGGTAATCGGTGTCTCCAGCTCCCGTCGCAGCGACGCAAGCTTCGCCCTCGCCTCGTTCTCTGTCTTGGCGTAACAGGACACGCGCCGACCATCCGGCAGGGTGAGTGCTGCCACCCATCTTCCGTCGATTCGGCGATACACGCTTCCCTTCCCATTGCCACGCTTCGCCACCACAGCGCTCCCTTCACCGCTCGGCGAAGGAACGGGGTGACAGCAACGTTGACAGCAACCTGACAGCAACGGAGGGGCGGTTGAGAGAGGCATTCGGGGGTCAGGAGCGGGAACGTCTCGCGCTCCCGCGACCCCCGATTTTCGCGTCTAGATGCGGTTTTCTGGCGGAAGGGGAGGGATTCGAACCCTCGAGGCGCTCATCACGC